>Ga0123352_10003129_pt1 | contig 23726 bp, 21 predicted proteins | sample TergutLab28metaG_FD_89700 | JGI IMG/M metagenome (GOLD analysis project Ga0123352, IMG submission 89700) | Labiotermes labralis P1 segment gut microbial communities from Petit-Saut dam, French Guiana - Lab288 P1 | ecosystem: Host-associated > Arthropoda: Insects > Digestive system > Gut ...
AAGACCAACCTGCCTTAACATAAGCATCTTCCACAAACCTACCTCCACTGACACCACCATCAATTTCCTCTCCAATCACCCGCTTGAGCATAAAATGGCAGCACACCGTTACCTCATCCACAGAATGTACACGCTCCCACTTGACAAAGAGCAACAGGATAGGGAATGGCATCACACAGTAAACACTGCATACAGCAACAATATCCCCCAAACCCTCCTATCCTGACTAAGACACAGAATACAACAGAAATACTCCCTACCCAAGACCCCCACCCCCACTACCAACCCCCACCCCACCATTAAGAACACTAAATGGGCCACCTTCACTTACACATCACCACAGATCAGGAAAATTACCAACTTATTCAAACACACCAACGTACGAATTGCCTACAAGTGCACCAACACAATCTCACACCTGTCTAAACCTACCAACAAAGCAATGCTCCCACCCTCACCCTATGACAGGAGTGGCATCTACAAGCTCACATGCAACAAGGCGTATGTGGGTCAGACTAGCCAGAACCTAAGGCAATGTTACAAAGAGCACACCCGCTACATAAAAAATAACAACCCACAGTCTGCTTATGCCCTCCATATCCTTAACAATCGGCATGAATACGGCCCCATGGAGAAAATAATGACCCTCCTAAAACCCGTCAAAAACGCCTCCTTATTAACCCCATATGAACAGTTCTGCATACAAGCATTTCACAAATCTGGAAGGCTCATTTCCAAACAAAATCCCGGTGAACCCAACCCACTGCTCCACCCCTCCCACCCTCCTACATGACCCTGCTAGTTGAACAGTAGCCTTCACAGCGCAGCGCCCCACAACCACTACCAACCACATCCAGCAGAACCAGGTATGTAGCTGATTTCACATTATATCTCCACCCACTGTACCAACCTGCCCATCACTGGCATACTCCCCCTAGTGTACCTAATAACACCTGCACCACACACCCCTCCCATCAAACAGGCACAACGCATGCATCTGATTGTTGCATCTTGTTGGTTTTCTCTCTCTCTCTTCACAATTTGCTCACGATGCATGGTCACAGAAACCTAAAGTCTGCTGATATAGTGTTCACAATAATAAATACTGCTCTGCCACTCTGTTTCAACACTGCCGAATGGGTAATCACAAAAGCTATTTTTAAAGCAACCTGACAGTATGTAAATATAATATGTTTTCTTAAAGTCAGCATCTCTAACATCAAATTAATGTTACCTGACTTGAAGGTGGTGTTAGGGATAAACAGTTGGAGCAACTGAAGAGGTTCACTCTCAATCACAGAAAACCTGACATGATGTAAAAATACTTACAACATAGCAGTCTGGGCTGATTGTGCTGCCATACCAGAATATTAAACACTGTGACCACATGCCAACAAAATATCTGCTCCAATCTGTGTGACAATAATGTGAGGTTTTAAATGTAAATGCTTTAATATGAGTAGTGCTGCTTCTAAAATATTTTGGGGACAGTGTTTTAAACTGAAAACATTTTATGTAACATTAATGGAATTCACTTAAAGGCCACAGGAAGAAGCACAGCACACTGTGTGTTGTCCGTCATCGATCTGCTTCATTAGCCTGTTGATTAAAGGACTAATGACATTTCGGATGATCAGCCATGCCAATGCAGAATATATTTTCAGCATTCTGGAGACTTATTCCTGGCATACGAGCTGTACAGCTTCTAGCCAAAGAAGGGTCATCTTACAAAAGGGTAGGTCCAGGCATATACCGCAACCACTGTGGGTGTGGTTAGGAATGTGCTGGACAGACAAGCCCCACTGTAGAGATGTGATGTAAGGAATATGCAGGTCATGGTTTCAGCTTTGAGCACACGAGTTTGAACTACACAATACTTGAATTGCCTAGGGAAAGAGGTAATTCAAGTTGGCTACATCCTGTCAAATTTAACACTGATAATTGACACTTCCTAAGTTGGTCCTGGAACAGCTACTGGCATACTTCACGTCAACAACTAAGAACCAATAGGGTCACTTGCTAACATCCCACATTTTGCATGTTAAGCAACAGTGACTTGGCCCTAAGTATTCTGAGTGAACATAAAACTACCTACTGCTCTATCTTGTTGGTCCACTTGGAGACAAAGACACTGGGCTCAGAGAACAACTGTGTATATATACAATGAACAGTGACACTTTTCACATCATTAGTCTGTCATAATAGTCATAGAATAAGACCTGAGAATGTTGGAAATACATGCCATATTAGTGTGGCTGTTGCCTAAGAATACATAATTGTAGTTACTGTAAATGTTTCATGTCTAATGCATGTGGTGTACAGTACTCAGTACAATTGGGACTGAAAGTATGTATATTCAAATGTTGTAAGACTAAAATGGAGATTTTCTGCAGTCATTCTTCTGGGATATTGTACTCCACCACTGTGTGTTTGATGCCAGAAGTTTTGAGATCACTAAACAGTGTTGATATTTTGGGCAGCAAACACCCAGGAATGGAGTGTGAAATCCCAGAAGAGCAAAAACCTTAATTCACTACTTTACAGGCCTGAAAACTGACATTAAGATCATCACTTGAGCTCTGGAGATATATATAATATGTTGCTATTACAATGAAGCCAGGGTTTTGTTGGGACAAGAGACTCTTTATCCAGAATATGTAGATCTGCTGTGGGGCCCATAGTGTCCTGTTCAGCGGGTACAAGGATCTTTTTCCCTGTGGTAAAGGAATTGGGCATGAAGCTCACCACCCACTTCCATTTAGTGCTAAGGTTAAAAACAAGTGGAGCTATTCCTCTACTCCTCTCACCTGCCTTGGTAGCCTCTTTATGTTGTCATTCAAGAGCATTACTCCACCAAAGACCAAGTGACTGGTATTGTGGGTGATACATTTTGTGATTTTCTTTAGTTCCTCCTGGTAAGTGTTAGGATGGTCCTTTAAAATGTGCCTAAGCTGATTCGTTATTAATTCACTTTTTGTGTTTGCACTGTAATTTGCGGTTCACTGCTCTATAACCTTTATAGTGAACATCATAATTAATAAATATTAAAGCAAATTAACACCATGAACAGACATGCCATATTTGTATATATCACAACAATTTTTTGTTGTTGTATTATGCTTGTATTTATTTTATGTGATGTTTCAAGACATTGTAATTGTACTATTTTAATTCATACTTGCAGGAGTTTTCCAAATATGGCCACATCAGAAGATTTCGTCTTGTTAGAGACATAGTGACGGGTTCCTCTAAAGGTTATGCTTTCATTGAATACGAAAAGAAAGATGCAGCAAATCGAGCATACCATAATGCAAATAATTTGGTAATCGAGGGAAAAAGGATTTTTGTTGACTTTGAATGTGAGAGAAAACTTCCTGGATGGAAACCTCGGCGATTAGGTATTTATTTTATTATTTTCTATTTTACTGTACTTTGATAAGAGTAAAGATTTCTAATTTCCGTCCTTTGTGATTATGATCAAGATGTAACCAAAGATGTATTGCAGTTGGAACTCCTTCTTTATACAGGGGAGGTTATCAGTTAATTGTTTGTCAACTGTCATAACTGACACAGGTAAATATTGTGATATTCCCTTAAAAATAACTCTCAACAATGTTACTTTACATTTTACTGAATTTGGTATTCATAATCACACCTTCATTTGAACTGTGTAACTGATTTGATTTTGTATTATTCACTAAACCGTGACACAAACATGAAACTGCATATTGATGTAAATTTTCTTATCATAATTTTCCAAAAGTAGAGTGGTTACCTTGTGGTATATGGTAATTGATAGCATGCTTAATTAATGGCAGTGTGTTCTAGGAGCTGAAATGTAACTATTTTGTACATACCATGTGTGTGTGTGTGTGTGTGTGTGTGTGTATATATATATATATATATGTATATATATAAAGTGCAAGGCAGTTGGAAATTTAATTGTGTTTTATACCATTTGATGACCACCTTATTAAATTAAGTGTAACTGTGTGAATGACAGTTTTAGCTCACGGTAAATTAATAAAGGGAAGTAGGAAAAAATGGAGATCAGCCATTACACACGCCTGTTATGAAATGACACTGTTCAATGCTGTAGCATTATTTTAAGTGTATAAAATATATATGCCATGGACTCTGATAAGTACGTCAGTAAAAGGGACTATTAGTGGGGTGGTAGGGCTTCGTTTCGCAGTAGGAGCAGGGATTTCTTTGTTGACAGTACAACACAAAACTTAACATAGCCCAGCCAGCTTCCTGTTTAGTGTATATACCAGGACTTCTTCCCTGAGGGTAAGGACAACTAGAGCATGAAACTAATTACTATGCTATCTTGAGTGTCAAAATCTAAAATGCAGTAGATTAAGTTTTTTGTCCCCATTTATGTTCCTGGTATGGTCCTTTTGGCTGCAGAATAGTTTTAAGTGTGGCAATGGATACAAAACTGTAACTCCCAGTTGTGTCCATTTTAATTTATGTATCAACATTTTTAGGTTTACATGGTTAAAAGATTACTGTTTGTGTAGATACAAACATGAACTATATTCAAAGATCAAACTGTGTCCTTTTATCTTAAATGACTTTAAATGTTTCAGGAGGTGGATTTGGTGGTAAGAAAGAATCGGGACAGTTGCGTTTTGGTGGAAGAGATCGACCTTACAAAAAACCTTTGCCTGTTCCTGGATTGAAAATAGAACGCGAGGTCAGGAGGAGCAAGGATTAAATTAAATATATTCATTGAAATATATGAGTAAAAGCATGGGAAAAGGAGCAAGCTTGTAGGAATTATTTATGTCCAATAAAGAATGAAATGAGTTGTGTCTGTCCATGTGTATGTTACCGTACAAGCATAACTACAAATACTGTGATTTACGTAGTGTTTTATATTGAAAACTGTTTCTAAATTAACAGATGATCTTCATATCATATTAAGGTTCTGTAAAATGTTCTGTTTATTTTCGTAAGTATACAAGAAATAACTACTGTAGCTTCATTGTGTAGAAGTTCTTCAGAAGCTGGTTAAAAATTCCAAACTTAATGAATCTGAAGTTTCATTACCATCTTCACAAAAGCCTTCTGGTCCATGTCTTGATCACATGGAACCAGTCCACACCTTCCCGTTCTGTTCATTAAAGACTGATTTTAATAACCATGTATGCCTTCATTTTCAAAGTGGTCCCTTCTTAGCTCCGAAAAAGGTGAGAATTTTATTCAGCACCATCACCATAAATCCTGCAGTCAAATTTTACAAAAAAAATTAAGGGATCATTTCATTTTATTCCTATTTTGTCTACCTTATGTTGCCAAATTTTACTAAATTTTTGGAGAGGCATACTCCATGCATCATATAGTTCAGAAGCTTGGGGCTGATAAACACCTCGTGCCCTTAAATGGTTTGACATCACTGCCTGTAATATACAAGCCAGACAGGCAAATCAACACTCACAAAACCCTGTGTTGCTGTCCTTCATGACTGATTACAGACCTGTTTGTACTTGATTTATAATTGTGTTGTAAACACTCATATATTTGACATGCAAGCTGTTCCTACATAACAGAAGTCATGTCCATTAGTTCTGTGGGGCTTAGTGGAGGATGAGGTATTTTGCTAAGTACATGTGTGGACATTTGAATGACCTGCTGCTATATATGTAGTGGTTACTGAAACCTGTATTGGCTTTTTCACCCACCATTTGAATTACATTCAAAGGATAGGAATACAGTACAAAAGTTTATTGACAGAAATGAGCTGCTTCATGGTTGCATGGTGCTGGAAAATCATGTCCTTGCCTCTTGTGAATGATGAACAAAAATATGATGGTAAAGATAATTGAGAACTTATGGACAAGGCACATTATTGCCAGGGATAGACTGTATTATAATTGTGTTTTTCACCTTGTGTGCCCACACAGTGGATTTAGTTTTCATTTACATTTCTGAATTGTACAATTTGTGTCATCATGCAGGGAAAAAAAAGGACTGCTAGGACCATAAAAATTCAGTGATATTCTTGTGACAAAAGTAGGGCCACCTACTATTTGTGATGATGATATTTGTTGTACATTATCCTAGAGAGGGGAAATGAATTCAGGCAGTAGCTGTAACACATTTATAGCAGACTAACATCTTTAAAATTTAATTTATGAGTTAAAGTAATTTCTGGACACTAGTTCTGTACTCAAGGAGCCACACAGTAATTAAAAAACAATGTGTGAAATGTATGCGAGGGTATTTTCTTCCATAGTATGGTGACATTAAAGATGTGGGTTCTAATGTTTCTGCACCAAACCTTTATCAGAAGTGTTTTTCTTGGAACACTGCTGTCATTCTACTTCTGTGTACTACCCACATATAACTTCACAAAAAATGGGTGAATAAATATAAGCTGTCAACGAATATGAACCCAATATTTCAAGTTTTTGCAGCAGTTGTTGATCGGGTGGTCCACTGTGTGATTCATGCACCGTATAGTACTGAGTTTGCCAAAAATTCGGAAAAGTACTGCCTCCGTCTTCAGCGTGGATTTTTATGCACTTCTTTCAGCACAACTATTTAAGCATCTACGGTAACCAGTCACCCAGACGATTGCAGCAGCGCGTTGCTCGGGAACGCCCCGATACCTATCTGGTACACGGCGTAGAAACCAAAAATAAGCCACGGCAATTGAACGTCGCTAACGTCGTAGTGAACATTATCGTGAGCCCATAGGGGTGTCTGTGAGACCACCAAGTTTAAGACGCGACGAAACCTGAAGTCTACCGAATGCAACGCACCTACCCTGGCATTGGGAATAGTCGTCGTCACGGATAATATAAGTCTGGAAGTCTATTGCATGCGGGGAAATTTCCTGACTATCTGTGCAACCCAGGGAGAATTGAAGATCCAAAATATGAAAAAGAATAGTCTCCGTACACGTGAAATTTAAACATACGATGCCTAAAAATATTGTCCATCTTGAATGATACTTCTGCTATAATGGTCTAACCAACCATAAAACCGCGTTCGCAGTACGTAGGTGATTAGTCCACAGTTCGTCTGAATTAGTCCATGGTCGCTCGGTGTATTGATAGGGTTACCAACAGAAATTTAACTCCCGCAAAACTTTGACATTGATGTCGATCCCGTTGTTAAGAAGAAATTTGTTTTACAGGCTGGAAAGTGGGAAACAAAAAAGACAAACGTTGAACATCGAGAAGGACATTGGGTTTTGCTGATATGGCTGCTCTGTCTGGCACTTCTTGTAGCAGGTTGTGTGATGGAATTTGAATGACGGAGGTTTTTGACATAAGTTGAATTTTCATTGTCACTAATGTAGCAATTCAGCCTTTCAGTTCTAAATATTCTACAAAGCTTACCATTTTAAAACAGTGTATTGTATGTCATACCATGCATTTTTTGGAATTGATAAAAAGACATTGGTTTTTGGCCGGCACAATGGTGGCGATTTTTTTTGCAGAAATTTTCCCAGAACTAGGAGCAAAGGAAGGCAAGATAGATTTATTCTTTAATTATTTATAACACACTTATTGGGTGTTTTGGGCTATACAAGAAGCTTTTAATGTCAGAATAATTGCCACTAACCAAGACTGCATACGTAGGGGAAAATTTCGTGCCCATAGGATATTCATCTGTGGCATTTAAGTATGTGACCATATGGTGTGCATGAAATATCTCGGGCTGTTAAAGCTAGTAGGGCTATTGAGTGTAATGTTTGTCTTGTGTAAATGCAGTCATTGAAATATGGTCCGTCATTTGTAAATGCGAAGTGCTCTACATGAATATTGCCTGTAACTGTAGTGTTCCGTCTGGATAAAAATACGGTAGTTGTACTGCTGCTCGTATTTTTTTGACTTAGCACAGTATGCAAAGTAACTAGCTACAGCTAGGTGGGCAGTCATTGGGATTCTTTTTTATTTTTCACTTCCCAGGCATAATCACCCATGGGCTCATCCAACTTCTTTTCCCAGGGAAAAACTGGCAGGTAGTGAAGTTGCCTATTTTCGTCAAAAGAATATGTGGCATATCTCCACACTACTGTATACTTATCAAGGAAAAATGTATGGTGGTGCTGTAAATTAGGCCAAGAGTAATATACTGAAATTCATACTCATATTGCTGTACCTTATTTCCATTCCATTTATAGTTCCATTAATACCAGATCAGTGTTACACTGAAACAGGATCATTTGGATGGAAGATATGAAATATAACATCCTATCTATATCGTCAGGGTAACTAGATATGAAGACATCAGATTCCACAAGATTGTTATTCACCTCAAAACTCATTTTTAATAGGATAGTGTTAAAATTAATGTTTGACATAATAACAGAAAACAGTCAATAATCATTATGTATGTTGACAGTAGTATATTAACATAAGCAGGAAGTGAGAATGAAGAATGAGATATAACCATGTTCACACACCCTTGCTTGTCACATGACCTTTTACATCTTCAGCACTGCACTGCACTCATACATTACCTTAATGTGCAATAATACTGTCACAGAGTTTTAAAGAAACTGCAGTAATATTGCCTATAACATCATACACATCAGGTCACTCTGGCAACTGGTATTTTTTTTTGGGGGGTCCTAATATTTGTTGATCCTCTGTATGGGATTTGCTTCATGCCACCATTCTGGCACCTAGAATTTTGAGGTGACTTGTAGATTTTTGGAAAACTTGTGCACCCCTAACTTAATATATATCTGAAGTGCCATTTTAATGTATTGGTCTCTTACAATGACAGTTTGACAGAAACCTTTCTTCTATACATATGTGATTATTCCAGTCATTCAGAAAATGATGTCTTGAAGTCTCAATTCCTAATGATTGCAGAAACGATGAAAACTGTGTTTGTCACTTTCAGTCTTGACTGTAGCCCATCCATCAGTTGGTGTAGTTGAAATTTGATTTTGCAGGTTGTTGAAGGATCAGAAATGAATGTTAATGAGCAAGCAGACTGGCACTTGAGCAAACAGTGGGCTCATACTGAATGTTTTGTGTGTGTGTGTGTGCACATGTGAGAACAGGTGTGAGCGTGTGTGTGTGTGTGTGTGTTTGGCCACATCAGCTGCTCACTGTGGTCACTTAAAGTACTCATCAATCTCTGCGTAGTTAGGGGTGGAGTAATAAATAACAGTACAAATTAAACTACACAGTTTAAGCTTTCACAGTGATTCACTTTTAATCTTGATTCTTGATATTGGTGATGTGGAGAGTGGGCTGTTTTAGTGATGTTTTGGGCATATGTGCTCCTTCCATCTTCAGGGTCAAAATGAGGGAATAACACTATATGGGATGCACTTCTATCCCATGCAATATGTAAATGTTTACAATTCTTCATTCACTGTCACTTCAGAATAATTGTATTCCTTCAACAGAAACACCATTTATAGGTGAAAATTATAATGCAGTTGAAGTATGATTATGTAGCTTTGTTTGCGCACAGATGTTTTTTCACATCTGAAACTCTCATGTATGTGGGCTGCCACCATAGTGACAATAAATAAAGGGACTCTTACCATTGTAGAATGAGTTTATTAATATGGTGACCAGAAATGTAACATTGATAGATTTTTTTTTTTATGTTGTTGAAATGGCAGCCATGACAGGAGTTTCTGTTATTAAAATACAACCAAGCGCAAAGTACTTGTGTTCATTTGCAGTGGTGGCTTGAGTTTGTGTCATTAAAATGAAATCTCAAAGTCTAACATGTATGTTCCTAGCTACCCTAGCTTAGGTTTCTGTCACCAGTATGAACACTCAGAATCCAGTTTTGCTGGATTACAATTTTTGCATGTTAGAAACTTCACTTTCTTGGTTGTATGTTGTCAAGCCCTATACAGTATGTTGAGTTCTTCAGTATGCTAGAAGAAAAGATGGCACAAATGGAAGTATATCTTACCATGTTCAGTCATAAATATTACTACTGTTAATGAAGTAAAAGTAATTTGAATTGCTGGTCAATAAATTCTAAACGTTTAAGTCTTGGGTGGGAAGTAACTGTGTACCCTGTTATTTGTTAGGAATAGTAAGGGTTCAGATTATACTGTCACAGAACCAAGGGAGGGGGATGAGCCTCAGTGTCACCCCCTTTCTTGGTTGTGAGGGGCTGCATGCTTGGACAGGTGCACAATCTCTTATCCAAAACTCTTGGTACCAGATGTGTTTCATAGCTCAGAATTATTTAGATTTTAGAAAGGTGATACAGTGCATATGATTTAATCAAACACATTACTATTTCTGAACTGAAGTGTACAGCTATTTGCCTAAAGTGAAATGAATAAAGACTATAAATAGTATTGTAGTTTATTTATACTCCCCCCACCTATGGTGCTTCAGCTGTATTTGAGTCATGGGGTTTCGAAACAATTTAGGTTTTACAAGGTAGGGTGGTCAGCCCTACATTCAACCCCCAGCAATCCTAGAGGACTCATGGGCTGCTTCCTCGTCTGGTTTCTACCGCTAACCTGCCTGTCTTGGAAGGCCCTACCAGTAACTACCACCAGTATAGCTTGGTGGATCATTGAAACACACAAGCCAAGCCGCCATTCATCAAGATCCCGCAACCCTTAGGTAGAATTATGTATATGCTATAGTAATAAACTGGTAAATGGGTCAAAACATTTAATTTTCAGAGCTTTTCAGATATCAGAAGTGTGTGTAAGGGATTTTGGACCTGTATTGGCTGAACTTTTACTAAGCCTAGTCACCATACCCATGAAGATGGAGGCAGCAAATCCCTTCAAAACAGTGGCAACACAATACCGACACCCAAATGCAGGATTAACACAGATTTAAAATACAAACTGCAGTAATCCAGAAATAACTGTTCATAAGCATACTGGTACTTGCTGTATGGTTGTTATACTGTCATAGAAGAGACAAATGTAACATCATTGGAGCATTTCCACTGTTACTGTCTACAGTGTATTTAATCATTTTCTTGCATTTCAGGTCCTCTGAATCCAGAAATTACTGTTAAGTATGGTGCCATCTCACTCATCTTCCTTGTCAGTGGATTGTCAATGAAAGTAAAAGAACTGTTGGTTGCTGTTACTAATGTTAAACTCCATATTTTTATACAGTTTTTTTCACAAGTCTTCACACCAATATTTGTGAAGATACTGACAGTATTCCTTTGGCTGATTGGTGTGAATGAATGGATTTTGAAGGGGTGAGTTTCATAAACAAATGGTTTATGTATACCTCTGCATTACCGAATGGGTGTTGGGGATTATTGCATTATGTTCTGTGTTTACTGTTTCAAGAAGTTCAGAAATCTTAAATATTAATTATGACATGAACCACTTATGTTGTGCTTATACATTTGGTCAATTTCCATTAGGTTAATTACTGTTGGCTGCATGCCACCACCAGTTTCATCAGCTGTCATCCTGACAAGAGCTGCTGGGGGAAATGAGGCAGCAGCTGTTTTTAACTCTGTGATGGGCAGCCTGATTGGAGTTATATTCACTCCTTTTACTCTTTTGTTTTTTGTAAGTATCTTTTCTTAACATGGTTCATGTTTCTTGCTGTTGCACTTCCCACCTGCTTGCAAGTCATCAGCTATGCAGTGAGAGGACACAGGTGGAAGAAACCTACTACCAAGCATCAGCCCACAGGCAAGAGGAAACAGAATAGAATGGGAGTTACCCAAAGTATGGAGCCAATTAAAGGATAAATCAGTATAGTGTCACAAGAAAAAATTTGGCACAATAATGTAATAATAAACCACAAGTGTAGTTACTCGTCACACACTTAAATGATGGAGATGATTGCTGTTTGGGATAGTGGGAATGGGTACTAATATTCCATCAGATGGGGCTGGATGGTAGTCTGTCCTTATGAGTAACCATCACATGTTGAAATCAGAATAAATGATGGGGTAGTGTTACCAAAACACAAACACTCACAGGAAGTGCCAACTTCCATCCTAATCACATTATCTGCAGATGCACTTTTAACAGGTAAAGTGTCATAATGCAGTTTGCAAAACTCGCCACTGGAGAGCAGTTGTGTCATCGTTGCACTCATAGAAAATTATAGCACTTCAAAACCTTTAAAAGTTTCTCCTGTAAAATCACATATTTTGAGTTGTGACACTCGTGTCGCAAATGAGCGATACGTATATAGTCTGCCAGTTATCTATGACAAGTTGCCATATACGCTATACACATCAATCAGACTTGTAGCTCCCTACAGATGGACAGGATATATGGCCAAAACATGTAGGAGATTTGTATAATAAATATAAAAACATTGTGCAAATAGTTGATAGTGAAATTTGTGTGTATTGGACTTTTGCATGTAAGAGGTTCAACATTAAGAAATATTGGGAAGAAATCTTCATACCCCTGCAGTAATAACATTCTTATATAGGAATGTTTATGGTCAATTAAGTTTGGAAATGATACATCATTTTGGATTTTCATAAAATTACTGTTTTAAAAGTGGATCTGTTTTTGTCACCAGGTGTGCCTGAGGGGTGCATTAGAGTTAGTGAATCTGTCATTAGATGCCAAATAAAAACTCGACACTGTGGCTAATATCCAGAATGTATAACACATGTGTAGTAACATTCTTATTGCAGTGTTGAATCCTGATCCATAAGTCAGGTTTAGCAGAAGGGTGCACAGTGTGGTATTGTACCATTTTGCTAGACCTAACTTTCATGTCGTGATTCACATCCATCTTATTGTGTTGAATTTGTGCTGCCATGGTCACAGGAAGTGTCCATATTTCTTTTTAAGATTCCATTCTTCTGTAGTATGACATAAATACTGATTGGTATATAGGTACACATGTTTCAGAGGAGATTGCTTCCAATATCTTCAAGGTGTGTACTTATATTCCAGAGTACTGGAAAATGTATCACACCTGTTGTAAGAACCTCATACCTCATCTGTTGTATTTGTTTTATGACAGGCAAATCCAAATGTATTTTGTCATACAATCATAGGTCACTGGTCCTTGTCCTGCCACAAAATAGCAGTGAGTGAATGCACATACTGACCAAGGCAAAGTTAGGGCATATACGCATAGATATTTAGTCAACAGAGGGTTACACTGTACTTGTTAGTATATACATGGTACTTGATGATGATGTTAAATGACACTATAGTCCGTGTGTATTGTAATATTTTCCCATGTATCAGATACTGAAGGTTAATATAGTCATATTTCCTTATTGGATATGTTGTTTATCGTATGAGGGCCATTTTGCAGCTACGGACCACAACCCTTGTCCCTGTGTTCAGCACCATATTTCAGCTCGCAGTGACAGTGGTGGTACCTCTTGCAGTAGGACAGCTGATCCGTTTTCTTACCAACTTTGAAGCTTCAAGTTATCCTATTGGAATACTTGGACAAATTGCCCTTCTCTTTATAATATTCATAACCTTCTGCCAGGCATTCCTAAACCAAGATATGCAAATGAATGCACATGATATTTTAACAACAGTTTTACTAGGTGAGTTAATTTTTGTCACTCATCATTGTATATTTTATATTTTGTACATTTACATTCTTAAGTACAGGTCCGGTATTTGTATGAGTACTGATTACTCATATGGCAACACAATTTTCATTTTTAAAATAAGTGTCCACAAACATACACATTAAGTTCATGCAGCTTTTGTAATATTTAGTTATGACCAGTGCTGTGAAATTTTGTATGTCATATTGAGGAATGTGTTGCAGTGGTTTTGATCCTTGTGTTTCTCACGTGGCTGGTATTCTGGATTTCTTCCAAGATGACTCGATCATTTTGTCCAGAAGATGTCATTGCCATAATCTTTTGCTGCACCCACAAGTCTCTTACACTTGGTAAGTAATAACTTTTATGTAACATCTGAAACTTACAAGAGATGAGTCTAAAAAAGAAAAACTATTTTGTGATTTAACTATGCATTTGATTATTATGAGTTAGTCTTTTTGATAAATTTATTGCACAAAATATTTTACACTAACACTTACTCAAATGGGGGGGGGGGGAACTCTGCTTCGATGTACCCATGCAGTTGATTTCTATGAGCTAGTTTCATTGATAACATTATTGTACACAATATTTTACAGTAATATTTACAATTCAAAATTTCTGTAGTTTTGCATTCCAAAATTTATTTCATATACTTACCAGGATTATGATAAGAAAGTGAATTGTATGGGGTTAAGTTATGAACATGTGAATTAGGACAAGGTGGTATGGTAGTCTGTTGTAACAGTGACAAAATCGAATATTGAGGTAGCCATTTGACTGAACAGGAAGTGTCACATTTTTTTGACCTCAGTTTCAGAAAATAGGTGCTTATGCTACATAAAGTGAATATGGTATTGAATTTTTTTCAGTACATGTTAAATATGTTAGTGAAAGAGCCATAATTACACAGTATATTCCTGCTTTTACAGGCATTCCTATGTTACGTATCCTGTATGGGGGCTATGCTCACCTGTCCACTATATCATTACCACTGCTAGTGTATCACCCTACTCAGATCATAATGGGAGGACTGCTAGTGGCACATCTGCAAGACTGGTTGATATCCAGGAAATGGTCCAGGTGAGCATAATTGTGTTCCATTCATTTGAATTGAATGATGAAAGGTGTGGCATTTTTGTAAATTGTGTTGCCTGAAATACATATGGAGGGATGGAGACATGCACACATGTTGGTGCTAGATAATTTCAGCACCTCTTCAATAGTGAAGTTTTAAAATTTGCACCAGTGTAAATTTGTACATATCAAGGTCTGATATCTGACATTAATACCATATTTGCTCCAATATAAGACAAAATCTTCCTCTAATTCATCACATGAAAAATTAGGGGGCTGCCTTGTAATCACACATAGAGTGATACTTGGTCGATGTAAGTATTTTCTTTAAGACAGAAATTTAAGAATGGGAGTTGTCTTTATGTTCAGGGAAGTATGTTATTTTTTTACTAGTGTGTAGGTAATTATGTGGCTATCTTCAGTTATACATTATTATTTTACACATTGTTGTCAATTTCATGCAAATTTTTGTCCTGGCTTTTGATCCTTTGAAACAAAACTCCATTGGGTTTTACAATTCCTATATCATGCACTTTTACAGCACATTTGCAGAATTGTGATAAGCGACTAAGAGCTTCATCAGGTCTGTCCTTTTGTCTGTATGCATGGAGCAACTCGGCTCCCACTGGACAGTTTCTCATGAAATTTGATATTTGAGGATTTTTTTAAAATCTATTGAGAAAATTCAAGTTTCATTAAAATCTGACATGAATAACAGGTACTTTACATAAAGACCTATTTATATTTGTGATTATATCTTGCTGAATAATGCTTAGAAAGAGAAATGTTGCACACAATATATACAGGAAATCAAATGACACATTTTATGTCCAATAAATTTTTCCAAAAATTGTACTGTTTGTGAGATAATGTGGAAAAATATAGTACAGCCAGACAGGCCATAGATGACAAAATAATGCTGCAGACAATATGCTCTTTGCGTGCCATATAACTAAGGCGAGAATACAGACACACATCAATAATATCTAATATTTATTGTTGCAGAAGACAATGTAATTAGCACATGTACTTGGCATGCTGGATATCTAAGGTTACAGACACACACTTAGCATATGTAATATTTATTGCTTTTTCAGGGCAAAAATGGTTACATGAATGCACCTGAGCATTATGTATATACATACATTGCCTCTTTTGTTGGTAAATTATTTTCCACTTTCAATGGTTTGCATATATGAAAGTGACGAATTTTGCATTTTTATGTGTGAGGTATGTAAAACGTGTTATAGAAAACGGTGCAAAAATTTATATTCCTATTTAATATAAAACATGCGTCTGTGATAAAATTTGGCACCTTTGCAAATAGTTTACCTGTAAAACTAGTATCTGCTGGCAGCATGTAGTGCCAGCAAGTTTGCAGGGTGTTTAACAGCTATTGATCCTGGTAGGTGATGATGTTTTGTCTATGCCTGTTTCTAATTCATACTGAAATCTTGTAATAAAATCAAAGGATTCAAAATTACTTACATGACTACTACTAGCAGATGGAGAAAAGCATTTACTACAATAAATTCAATATGAACACTGATCTGTGCTAAGTTTTCATATTTGTATTTTAACATGTCTATGTGCTGTTTGACATAATAAGGAATACAGAATTTTTTTGGATATTCAGTCTGTTTTGGTAATTGTATATTCTCCTATATTTTAAACCTATTTTAGGAGTACAGTTTTTCTGCATTATACTTTCCTATTTGCAGGACAAGATTACAAGCTTAAGACAGTATCTTGGTGTGCTGCTTCCACTTATAGATGGTACTTCACTTGATTGACTGATTTTATTACAGTAAGTAAAAAGTTAAGTTTTTTCTGTACACGCCATGAAGGCATATGGGGGTGTGAAGGTGTAGTTTGTAACCTCACCACTGGATAGATGTGAATGGTCATCTTCACCCACCAGCTGCTGAACTCCAGGGGGGGGGGAACTTGAATTGCCGATAGAATATGAGGTTTGATGTGGTGCACAGTGATCTGGACTTTTTACAGAAGAGGAAAATATGTTTCCCTCACTGGGAATTGAAACATGATTCGCTCAGTTGTCCAGCCTATAGCATAGTGACTTCTGACTACACTGTTCTAGCTGCAAAGAAATTTATAAACAAACTATTGCAGAGTTGAAAGGAAAGGGGAGGATAAGGAATAAATGTTTTATCAGTTGATTGTTTATTGTGATTGCATGTGTACCTGATGCAAATAAGATATATTTTTTCCCCACTGTACATCTGAACAACTCTCAGATCCAGTCAAAACTCTTTCACTGTCATTGACATAATTTTATGTCAAGGCACTTCAACATGTTGCCTGGCAATTATGTATTTTTCCACTTTGTGCATGTGCTTACTCTACCTGTTCCTGACCTGTGATGACTGAACACACGATAATGAAATCTTCACTATGAATTGTCCAGGGTCTAAGCTTGAACATGAAACTCTGTTTAGTTAGCTGCTGTGATACAGATTGTTAGAATAACAAATGCTGTAACAGGTTCTTAGTATCAACTGTTTCAATAACTGTATTTATGTTGTGCTGCACTTTGACTGCTCCTGCAACTTGCTAATTGAATGTAAGTCTCATAATTCATAGCCATATTTGAACAAGATTATTCATTACCCTACTAAACATCCTGCTTTATTAGTTGGCTGAAGGTGTCATGATAAATATGACACAGTATTGCAATATTCACCTTGTGAGTGGGAATTGCTTCAACATAACTTCACGTAAGAAAGAAGGGCATGTCAAGCCCACTGAACTTGAAAATGAGAGATAAGGGCATGATGGCATGGAAGGACCAACCCATTTTCAAAGTATATATACCCAATAACCCAGACAGGTACGGCATCAAAGCCTACCTGGTTTCTGAATCCAAGAGTGGCTACATATGTAATATGGAGGTGTATACTGGTAAATCACAACCAGTAAAATTCTGGGTTTAGAATTGCCTGGTGTACAGCTGCTTAGTGAAGGATACCACTTGCACAGTACCAGGACACTTACTATAACAGTGCTAAACAGTGAAATACAGTTGGAAGAAAACACATACATCTGTGGCACATTGCATCTAGATGGAGGAGTTACTAAGGAAATGAAGGGAAAAATAAAATATCTGACGTAAGGACAGTCCACTTACTGTTGTAAAGGCCAAGTTCCAATACAAGTATGGCGAAATAAGAGGAACATAGAGCTTATTTCAACACTACACAGAGCAAATATTGTGGAGACAAGACGAAAGGCAACGGTGAAACAATGAAGAAGCTAGAAATAATTCAAGTCTTAACAAATTTATCCAAAGTATGGACATGGCAGACCAAATGTTGCACTATTACCCATGCTGCAGGAAAGCCAAAAAATGTACCAAGAAATTTGTGTTCTTTACGCTACACATGGTTTCCCTGCACAGTTTTACAGTGGTCAAAAAATACACCACAAACCAAAATCAAAAGGGCAAAGGCTATGCTTTGAAGGACTTCATACGTGAATGTGTTAGGAATATGACAGAGCCAAGGGAGAGAGGATGAGAAACATAGCACAGAGGATTAATTACTAGCCTTGACATCAAAAGTACTGACACCACAGCTGCCGGTAAAGGATCCAGCTGGATGTCTACAGAGTGGATGCAAAAATATGGCACTGAGGTGTTAAGAGTTTGTTCAGCACATGGAAGTAAGAAAAGAAACTAGTTTTATGTGTTTTCTGTGCGGTGTGGCACTAGGCAAAACTCCATGTTTCAACAAATATTACATGAAGAAAAATTACATAACAAGTATGTAAATATGTAGTATCATTTGTGACACACATCCTAATATATTTTTTTAAAAATCTGTCACAAATTATTTGCACTGGTGTAAACAAATGAATGTATACTGCCTGCCTTTTTGACTTATATAATTTAAAAGGCCTGCCAGAGTATGGGTGAAATTTAAATACCCCATTGCCAGAAAAAAGGTTAAGATAATCACTACACAGATTCAGTGCCATTATGTCACCAGTTACCATATTCTGTGCATTAGAGTTTTTAGATTGATAGTGTGGGAACACCAGTTGTGCTGTTTCTTAAATTATATTCACCAATCTGAGGAAACAGTTAAATATTTTCATTCCTAATGCATGAAACAGTTTGGTGTCAGCATTGGAGGCAGGGATCCTTGATGCCCTTTACTGATTAAACCATTCTAACCCAGTTTTATCAGGTTTTTTTTGTAATTCCACAGTTTCAACATGTTTGGCTTCAAGAAGCTGATCATACTTTTTTTTAATCTTAGACATCCATTGTGTTGCACAAGTTATAAAATAGTCATTTATGCCATCAGCACAACTAATTTTCAGAGTAATGCCACTCTTGATGCATTGTTGGTTAAAATACATGCTAGCAATACAGTTTAGTATTTTTTTTAGTAGTTTTGTACTGCTAGATGTTTTTAGCTTGATTAGTTTTGTTCATGGTGTAAGTAACATTTTTTTTACTGATACCCAGCTGCTAGCACAAGTTATTGATCTGTGACATTTGTCATCCTTTATTCTTCCATTTTCCATCTGCAGAGTACTGAACTGCAACATAATACAGTAAGGCGCCAATTTTGCAGTCCCACATTTTGAGTTCTTTACATTTTATACAATTTTTTTACAGTCCCAGCCAAATGCCCATAACAACAAACCTTCCCAGTTAACACCATTTTAGGTGGTCCCCACAAAATGTAAAATTGGGATTTTTCTATATCGCTACTGTTACCTTACAGAAGAGGGATACAAAGCTTCTGATGGAAAATTTTTACAATTAGGTAACAGAACTGAGATGAATTCTAACCCTGTGAAAATGTAAATATATTTCCTGTCAGTATTTTTAAATTGCATGAATAAAATTAAGAAATTCAGAGAGTTACAGGATGTAGATGAACTGTGACCTCCATAATAAATTTGATACTTGGCAGGCAATGACAGTGGAATATAAGTGCATTGCTCAGGATAAGGACAGATGGCAGGCAGTTGTGAATGTGGTAATGAACCTTCAGGTTCCATAAAATGTGGGGAATTTCTTGACTAGCTGAGAACTGGTTAGCTTCTCAAGAATGACTCTGCTACATGGAGTAAGTATGCAGGTGCATTATTTTGTCAGTATCTGCTCAGTTCAATGAAATTAGTCAGGTAATAACCATTCCCATAGTAACAGTCATATTTCTTCAGCTGATTAGTGGTAACATTTTTATTGGTGTAATGACTGTGAACTCTGCAGTTTATCCACTGTTCATTCACAGCCCTCAGAATATTGTGAGAAAAAGTATCCTCTTTCAACATGCTTTTCATCATTCGAGACTTCATTATATCTTTCCATAAATTTTTTGTGGGCATGTTAAAAATACCTTCACTACACTAGTCATTCAGGCTGATTGACAAGAGTATGACAAAAGTGTGACCAGCTCTGTATGATACATGTAATGATCTGCAGCAATGCATTATCTTGTACGCACAACACAGAAATGAGAGCAGTCATTCAGTTATTTTTTGTTCAGTTTCAGACTTTCTGATAAATCTGTTAGCCATACTGTCTGCTCCAGTGATTGAACCATAATTTTTGTTGCAGGGTAGTGCAGTGTTCAGCTATATCTGGAATATATTACAAAGCTTGAATTTAGAACACCTTGACTTATTACTGTGATGGCAGCAGTACAGTCTTCTGGTTGATGCTCTGAATGGTTGAATTCCAAACTAATTTAAGAGAAACTGCAGAAGAGTAGTGGCCTCATACTGGTTCTAAGTACATACATAAAAGAACCATAGGCTTTGATACATAACAATGTTTTAAGCCTCTAGCAAAATGCTTTTTTGGTAGGAGGTTCTGACAGGCATTTTCAACAGGGCAGAATATGATCTATAAAATGACATGATGTTTTTTAGAATATGATCTATAAAATGACATGTGATGTTTTCTGTCTGATTTATTTTTTGTTTCATTTTTAATTCTAAATGTTTCATAAGAACTTTTCCATTGTAAAAGTGTTTTGCAAAGCCAGTCACTTTTCTGGTCTGTGATCTGCAGATTAGACTCATTCCATCGTATTCCTCTTACTCATTGTCTTGCCTACCATATTTGGAGTACTCAACACATACAAGGGTTTGATTACAGTTATAATTCATGCAGTGGCATGTTGTTAATATTGTTAAAAATAAAAGAGAAAATGTATGTTATAAAGGTACACATTCACACATTCCTATCATTTTATATCCCATAACATTATTCAAACACTTTTATCAGTAAGAAACAAGGAAACAAATGTTTCGGGACTTTAATTAATTGTACCATGCCATTTTAACTGTTGTAGATGATTCCATTTTTCATTTTCAGCCTTTTGCTGTAAAGATTTCAAACAGGTTTCATCCAAAAACTGCAAGCGTTACAATTTTTTCCTCTAGGGAAGAACCTACAAATTATCTATGCAATTGAATTTTTACTCAGTTGATGCACTGGGATGTCATGAGTTGTGTCCTGTCAGCTGTAGCATTTTCACCAATTTTAATGCTGCACCACATACACAAAATGAACAAGATTAGTGAAATAAAAATACTTTGATATATATATACACACATAAGACTTCATTGTTTCAGCTTAATTCTGGCCTGTTTGCAAGGGAGCACCCTCCTAATTCTCTTTATTGATTGCTGGATTTTATAGATGTGGATGAGTATACATTTCAGATTGTTTCTTTTAACAAGACAATGGACATAAAATTAATTTGTTCCATTATAACAATCGAAAAAAAAAAAGTACAAGCTATGTTAATTTCTCATAAAATACACAATAAAAAAGAGACCAAAATTAAAGGAGGCAGGTTCAGAAGTTTTAAAACAATTTGTAAGAGTAAATTCCCTTTCACACAATCACATGGCAGTTCATGTTACAACTCATTTGAGTAGCACTAAAATAATGCCTCAGTCACTGCTATATCTTAGTGGATTTCTGAATACAGGCAATTGCATACAAGAAGTAACAATCAACTTTTCATTCCAATTGCAAACCTCACAGGTGTTCAAAAAGGAATTACCTATACTGGTATTAAAACATATTGCCCAGCAATATTTTAAACCTTAAAAATGACAGGAAACAGTTTAAAAATGAGTTATACAGGTATACCTTAAATAACTAATTTTACTCTGTCAAAGAATGTTTGGAGTTCAGCAGAGATAATTAATTTGATAAATTATTTCTGTTGTAATTTGTATTGTATTGTTTCATTATTATGTTATGCATAGTATTTGATTTTGGAGACTGTAGTATTGACATTTGTTTTATTTGTTTGGTATTGTGTTGTTTGTTTTGTTTGTGTGTTGTGTTTTTCATGACAAGTTTCACGTCCAACTGTGTAAATCAGAATTTGTGGACCTACGAAATGATATATATGTATGTATGTATGTATGTACATATTGTAAACTATGAATGTCAGTTTCATCAAAATCCATCATGTTATTTTAGAGATTGATCTTATTGAGTTGCTTTGGAGAATTATATCCCTATAACACATTTCTTGTACTTCTGGAAATAAAAATTGATTATGGAAAAGGGCAGGCTTGTTTAACTCTCAGAATTAGTTCGTATGCAAGTGATTATTGAAGAGCAGACATGTCACACAACATTTTAATATTTTACTGTAAATATACATATTTTTATCCTGATGACCAATATTAAATGTGTTTTACAAATGCATTTTTGGGAATTAAATATAAATCTGCCTTCACTCCTCTACAGGTAATACTTCACAAAGTCAGAAATTCATGAGCCTTTGTTTCTAGAAGTAGCTCCATGGAATTGACATCCTTGCACCAGCAATCCAAACGCTGAACCATGGATGAGATCTGCAATACATCATAATGTGGATTAGAATATCTGGAAACTGCTTTTAACCAACTCAGTAAGTGTTAATATCAGAGTTTGCCACTGAACATGATCCTGAACCAATTCCATCTTGTCCACATCAAAACAAACTACTCTTCTAAGATATTTTATCCTCCCATCCACACACACACACCTATTCAGTCTTAGAGTGGCTGCTTCAAAAAGAGGATCCCATCTGCCAAAAATCTGTGTGTACTTACTGCTGCCCCCACATGAGCTATGTGCCTAGGCCAGTAACAACCTAGAGTGCAAGGCACACCAAAATTTTCATAATTCTACTGTGAAATTAATTCATGTTACAATTGTGCTTTATATTTGTCTTAAAAACTGACCTATTCTAACACATCCTGATATGGGTTTGCAAACATATTTTCAGAAATGAACAGGTATGATCTGCAGTGAAGTTTAAGAACCACCCACTTATACCATTGTATCTTCCTTGATCTGACTACATTAACAGTACAACACAAGATTAAAGCCCATGAAATATGACCAGTTTCTCAAATCAAATTCATATCTGCCTACTGTACCTGTTGTTTGTCCAGCACTCTGGGTTGTACCCATGTCATGTGTACATTACTGGCAACTTGGTCAATAGCTCCACGTACCAAACCCTGTGCTAGAGCTTTCATCACCAACAATTCAACCTCATTTACAGGTAATCTTGTTTCTCGAGATATCTCCTCAAAGGTCAATTGCCGGTCTGTGGCAGGTCGTTTAAATGTCATCTGTAATGAACAATAAGAGAGGGTATGTGATCTACATACTATGAAGGCACACTGAGTGCAAATGTGAAGCTTTTATGCACGAACAAGAAATTCTCCATTTTTATAGAACCTTAAGATTCATAAGTGTTCACACAAGCCTGCAATGCCCATTCTTCCATTTGCCAGAATCAATCAGGTAATGAGAGTTATTCCCCTCCAAATGGTGTTTAATGTGATCTGCCATATTCTTCACTGTATTTAATAAAGTATACACTTACAAAACTGCAACCACTTATACAATTCTTACTTCCATCAAACACAGAAGAGAGATTTTTTGTCGCAGTTTTAGCTCCTGCGTGGCCAAGTCAGGAATATTCATCCACTGGTGTTTCATCTGCTCAAACAGAACAATGTCTCCAGTGTTAAAAGCGTACAGAAGGTCCACCAGCCAAGCTTTGTCTGTAGACTTGAGAGTTTCCAGGATTGGGTGAGCCAACTAAAACACATAAATGCAATTGTTCCAAAGTTACTGGAGGTTAATGGTGGTGGTGGTGGTG
>Ga0123352_10003131_pt1 | contig 23716 bp, 23 predicted proteins | sample TergutLab28metaG_FD_89700 | JGI IMG/M metagenome (GOLD analysis project Ga0123352, IMG submission 89700) | Labiotermes labralis P1 segment gut microbial communities from Petit-Saut dam, French Guiana - Lab288 P1 | ecosystem: Host-associated > Arthropoda: Insects > Digestive system > Gut ...
AAAAGAGGAGAAGGGGGAGGTTTCTAAAAAAAAGCGACAAAGGGTTTATGTGGTTTATAACCCCCCCCCCCCCCCCCCAAAGAAGCACACATTACATTAAATGGGAATGGAAAAAGCCAGAATAGCAGACAGTGGTGTTTCAAAATTTCCCACACATTTCACAGACTTACTTTGCATGGCCTTAAAGTAAAAGTGTGGTGTGCACTGAACGCACACAAAATTATCAGGCCCGCGTTTTCGAAGAAACAATAAACCAACATACTATGACCTCCTAGATCTCCACATGATACTATTGGTGAGTGACAGTGAAAGATGGGGTTTATAAGAAAATCCACATACTTTGCATGAAATGAAATGTACTATTTGAAGAGAAACTGCTAATACTGAATTTTAAGATTACAGCTACAGCATCAAGAAATATTTTTAGAATGTGTGAGGCCTGCTTAACCTTTTGACGCCTAATGTCAACTATAATGGTCGTACCACACCGCTAACCTCTAAAGTTGCATTTTATATATTTATTCAACAAATATAGATACTGAATATTTTAAACATGGTATATACTCTCCGTTTTTTACTCTTCAAAATGTAGTTTGTTTCATAATTCTAACATATTTGGTTCCTGTATTATTCACATTTTATATACAGGGTGTGCTAAAATTAAAAAAATAATTCAGGTGCCAAAAGGTTAAACTAGAGGTCAGCACTTTGACACTTCTGTAAAACAAATTAAGCTACCCTGGAAGGAAATATGGATCTAAATTCTTGGCGGATGCAAGTTTCCTATGCCATACAGAGATCCCAAAATAGCTGCTGTGCTCAAGGATATGATTAGAAGTATACAGTGTATGTAGAACATGCCTTCTTCTTATCCCTCAATCTTTTGATTGGTTGGCAGCTTTCCATCTGAAATTGCTGCAAGTCATTCTTTTCATTGCTGATAACTGTCAGCTCCTGTGTTTTTGGTGACTTGCTTTAAGTATTGTAGTTGACGTCTTCCCACAGCCTTTTTTCTGAATCTTGCTCCTTCAAGGATGTTTACTACAAATTGTTATGCCTAATTATATGCCCTATCCATGAGTGGCATCTATTTTTTAAAATTTTTAGAATTAATCTTTCTTCTTTCGCCCTTTGAAAAACTCCATATGTTATTCTGTGTGTCCATTTTCTTTTTTAACATTCTTCTCCAACACCATGTTTGAAATGCATTTATGACCCTCTCTTCATTTTTTCCTAGGGTACATGTTTCTGATCCATAAAGAGCAGCACTCCAAATACAACTTTTTATAAGTTTTTCTTTTCCAAACTAAGGTTATTTGAACAAAGTAGTTGCTTTTTATTATGAAACATAACTTTAGCTTCTTTAATTCGTTGTATTACACCTTCTTTATTTTTCCCATCTTCTGTAATTATACTACCTAGGTCCATAAATTTTGAAGCTTGCTTTAGGGCGTTGTCATCTCAAAAGAGCAACATGCCTAAACATAGTTAAATCTTAGCATGTCATCACGTAGCTGTTTTGTTTATTGTCACTCACTCACTGTAAAGATATATGCTGTTTTTGGATTCGAATCATTATTGAGAAACATGCTGTCGCTTGATTTTTGTGGTCAGAAAGGGTAAAACAGTCAGATAAATATTGGAAAGGTCTGGAGAAAACCACAGTACATGCAGGAAGGTGTACCATGGGTACAGAATTTCCTAAGTGGCAGTACAAATGGTGATGACCACTGAAGACATCGACTGTTGCGACTTCTTGTCCAGCCAAAAACATTATTCATGAATGGCATCAGGAAGCCTGTACATAAAAGCAACAAATTTGTGGAAAAACTAAGGAACTGCAATGAAAAGTGACAGTGTGTATGTCCTTGTGCACCTGTTGTAGTTCTCTTAGCAATGCAGCAGTTTTTAAACTCTGGTACACTATAAACCACTGTCGTACAGTTAGCACTAGTTCAAATTTAGTAGATCCTGGGTTCAAATCCCAACCCATACATCACCAAATGTGGAAGAAATTTTTGACGTTTTCCATAGTTCCTCTAGGCAAATACTCACGCATCTGCTTATACAATTCCAAATTATGCAATTTCAGACCTACACAAGCCCCCACCTAGATGTTGAGGATGAGGATGATCATGATGATTGAACAAACAAGTGGGCTGTATCCAAACCCATATTACATCTCAATCTGGCCTATCTGGAGCACCATCATCATCTGAACCAACACAAAGGACAACAAGACAAAAATGGATGACAAAACAGTATAAGGAGGTAACATTGTGCTATTATCATGCAGTAGCTAAGAAGACTGAAGGTGATGTAGCAAAAGGCATATTCACAGTTGGTAGGAACAGAAATGCAGATACATTTGCCCCTGTGAATTCAAATACTCTTGCTCATCAAAGGTGACTTCATAATTACACAGACATAAAACTGAGAGAATATGTGTTACTTCTAAATATGTGTCACTTCTAAATTTTAAGTACTCTATTTTCCAGACCACAAGACATGCCTGACAATCGGATGCATTTTAGAAGAAACATTTTATTCAAGTACAAAGCTGAAATTTGCAAATACAGTAAAATGCTTCCATATACTGGCACTTGAGAAAAACAGTCCCAAGACTGGAAGTTTTGCTAATAATATCTTCTGGCACCCATACTGATTCCATAACTTTACCTTGGGTTACCTGGATGTTATGTCACTAGCAAAAATGTCTCTCCAAGCGGGATAGTCTACATTTTTGTAAGTTGGTACTGTACCACACCCTGGTGGCATCATTAGCAACTACTGAGTTATACCACTTGTTCAGCACGATCCATACCTTTCACACAGATGAGACCTACATTACTTGGCCTGGCAAACAGATGCCATTTGTGCAGTTTACGTAATTAAAACAGCCTTAATGCTATAACTAGACTATTAATATCACCAGCAATTTGTATAGTAGCGTGTGTTCATTTTCATTTCGCTTCTGTGAATTCTACTTTCATTATGTTATATGTGGCATACGTTAGTTTTTGTTTGAACTATTATAGTAGATCTAAAAGTTATAAAGATGAGTAAACAAGGCGCTACAGGCAAGGGGAAACATAACTTTAATGATTCCACAGAAACTTGAAATAATTAGCAGCCTGAAAGTCATGAAAGCCAAAGACAGCTTACACCTTCATAAAATACTGGAATGGCAACTATCTACGATATAAAGAAATGGCAGTACCCTCACCATCACTTATGGCATAAAGTAAAAGTGTGAAAGGCCTTGTCAAGTGACAGAGATTGAAAGAGCTAAAATTAGCACAATTGGATAAGGTGTTGTATGACAGTTTCATAGCAATGAGTTCCAAAGGAAAACTCTTGATTGGAACTGCAGTAATAGAAAATGCTAAGTCTTTTTTTGATGAAATGAAAACAACTAACAAGTGGACATTCTCTGAGGGCAGTAACAAAAAACTACCTGTAAGAACTTACGTCATTATAGGTATCATCTGAAAATTGAATATACCATATAAACCAGCGCTTTTCCACTCCCATGGACACCAGATAAATGGAATTCTACTGTACTTAGTCAACAAATGGTAATACAACATGATATTTCTGTTGCTCATAGCATCCCCTAAAATCCACATCTCTATAAACCCATTCCCTATCACTGCTGTGTCTGAAGTTACACTTCCTTCAAACAGGTCACGACCCTCAGTACCATTTCTTCAAAGACTTCATATTCATTTCACATTCCATTCTTCTCAACACATATGTATCACCAGCAATCTGTCCCAGCAAAACAAGTAATGCTATATGCAATCAATCACCTATCTTCTTACTTCAAATATGATAATTCTTGCACACAGAGATTCTACTGCTTCTGTGGTGTTATCCAGTTCTCCTCTGCTTCTTAGTCTGGCAATTTTGCAATACATATATGAAAAGAGTGTTCATTCTACTTTGGTTTCTGTTAATTCTTCTTCTCAACTTCATAGCACTTACTTTGTTGAAAGTCACCAAGAGCTGCCAATTATCACGCTCTTTCACAAATTTATTAACATCAACTTGAAAGCCATGGGATATAAAATCATCACCTGTTTACTACACATTCCACTAGGACAACAAATTTATATTCAATAAACTCATTACAACCCCATGCTATGCAAAAACATCTGCTACTTAACAAGTAATGCAAGTAGCAGTGAAACTTTGTGTCTCTCCCTACATAGATGAGTCATGTGATAACCACCAGTAAACACAACTCTCATTTGCTTGAATGTCACTGATAAACCCTTAGACTATTAAGGTGCAAGAATATTTTGTATGGAATTTTCTGGGAAAAAAGTCCTTCTTACAGTCCACTTTGAAGTTTTAAAGGTAAGGCACAATTTAAAGTAATACTTACGGCGACCAGCTCCCTGAGGTATGTCCCCACAGAATTTAGATACATCTAAGCCACAGGCCTGATACAGCAAAGGGTCCACATGTATGTCAGCCTTTGCCTCTTCAATGAGACCTGCAATCTCTAGTTTACAACTAGGGTCCATGATGCGATGATTGTTGAAGGCCATCTTTAGGCATTCCTCCACTTGACCCGAGCCATCCTCCACCCCATCCTCCAACAGACACATGTCTTTTATCTAAAAAATGGTGCATTTATATGTAATTCCACATACTGAGGTATGCCACACTGCATCCTATGTTAAGAGATTATAATTTCTGCCCTCCACATAATACCATATATTCTCGAATGTAATCCACACTAGTGTTTGCCGATTTCTTAAACGTAAAAAAAGTTAGTTCGCAGTTCTAATCCGCACCTTTCCTTCAACCGCCTTCAGAAGTCGCGCGGTGGGTGTTGGCTGCGTGGAAAGCCATCCCGGAGAGCATTATCATCAGATCTTTCAAGAAGTGTTGCATAAGCAAGGCTTTGGACAGATCCGAAGATGGGAGGACGATGATGAAGATAAAGATGATAGTGACTGGGTGACGGATAATGATTCAGTTATGAGTAATGACAGTGAGTCTGATGAATAATAAATTATAAATATTATATAATATATGGGGACTGCGGTAGCATAGTGGTTAAGGTGCTGTGCTACAAATCGGAAGGTCACTGGTTCGATCCCAGCTCGTGTCAGTGGACTTTTCATTGACATAAAGTACTTCCGATCGCAGTATGGTCCTGCGGTCGACTCAGCCTCTAACAGATATGAGTACCAGGAGTATTTCCTGCGGGGTAAAGGCAGCCGGTGTGTAAGGCTGACAACCTACCATCATCCTGTGCCGCTGTCACGAAATCTGGGAACCTTAACTTCCTAAGAACTCTCTGGGCCTGTCCAGGCCTGTAACGGGACTCCTTTACCTTCATATAATATATATTATATTATATTATAAATAATAAATAAAATAATAAATTATTGTATTGTATTGTTCTTACGGCACATACAGCGGCTCTATCATTTTTCCAAAATCCAGATTGTGACCGTGAATCTAAACTGCACCTGATTTTTTAACCCTCTGAAACTGTAAAAAGGGTGTGGATTAGATTCGAGAATATACAGTATGTTCAACTATGTCTTTTTGGTATCTACCGAAGAGTGGTTCAGAAGCCTGTTTTATTAACCCTTTATGCCTGAAGAGGAAAACACTGTCCCGCAACACCATGTCCTGTTTAAAATTTTCTGCATTTATAATTACACATTTCTTTTTCAGAATATTTGTTTAAAAGGCTTGTATAGGCATACAAGATTGTGTGAAGTTTAATTGTAGCCAAAATTATCACTAATAAAATTTAATTTTTCTTACTAACAGTCTTATGATTTTTCCAAAATTCACGATTTATTTACACTTGTCTCCAGGCGTTTTTTTCCCTCCCCTCATACGGGCAAAGTGAAGCATATACCACACTCACATATGCTCCTCTGACAAGGCTCTGTTCTTTCATGAAGCCCCTTCTGTAAAATCCACACCCCTTCACCCTCATTATTTCATCAAGAAGGCACCACTGAAAAATACCAGTTCAGTAATTTCAATGGTAGTATTTACTGACATTTGTGAGTTTTACTTTACCATTTTAGTGTCAGCTGATCTGCCAAAATGCAGTTTGCTGTGATATACCTCAAAACAAGGAATGGCAAAAAATGTTATGTTGCATTCTTGACCCTTGAATTTCATTCTTGTTTATTTGTTTTTGAGGGAACAAACACGGCACCAAATTCTCTTACATCGCATAAGCCAGTGTCTGTTGTGGCTTGTGTCATGTATTTTTAGTTGGCCTGTGGTTGCAGCTTGTCTTCCATGTCTTGCCATCAACATGCTAAGTGAGAAACAGTCTTCATAGATGTGGGGTGGCTCTGTTTGTTGTAACACACTGGGACCACCTGTAAAACTGTGGACTACAGGCAGAGTAGGTAGACAATTTGTACTGTCAGTCTACTGTGTAAAGTTTATGCCAGTAACGTCATCTGTATCATGTCAGTGTCACAGACATTCTGAGCAGAAATGTCTTAGTCTTCCAATAAGTGCATGTCAGTCCCATTCTAATACCAGGTCCGTGATGCCTCGGTCTGTAATGTTTTCTCCTTATAGCAATACTGATATCAATCAGTCCATAATGTTTGCTCCTGACAGCCATACTACTAAATGCAGTTCGACACAATTCGGCCCACAACACACCCAGCACCTTCCGACCCTGTTTGTGATACAAGCATCAGCAGTGCCTGGTCTATCCCACATTATTGCTGAGAGAGAAAGGACTGACATGTTCAGTTGAAGATAGACGTAAGTATGACACTACAGTCTGAAAAAGTCACAAAGAAATTTTTACAGCAGAATGAAGGACATTTGCCTCTGGTCCCATATTGCATTAACCAGAGAAATAAACATCTATTGTCATTCCTTTCCCCTCCCACTGACTGCATATGAACTCATTTGCCACAGCACCCCAATTAGCAGGCACCACTATGAAACCTAAACATCATTATAAGTCTGGAACTTAAACAATGGCTGAGGAAATAGGGTGACATGTACAGTTAGCTCCAAATTTTATAGCACAGAGTCTCAACTTACAGCAGAAGCTATCTGAAAGGAATAAATCTAGAAAATGAAGAGTGGATTGAAAAATAAACAAAATATGATGTTCAACCAAGCTTTGTAAAAATAAGGGGAGTTTCTTTAAATTTGCAGAATGGGTAGACAAATTCATTCTTAACCATGTACTTTTTATTTGAAGTAATTAACTTTAAAAATGCATGAAATATAATGGATATCAGCAAGTGCAAAAATGGGCATTTAAAGCAAAAAGTACCCCAGCATCAGCAGCTATTTTGGGATTTAAATCTCTTGTACATTACATGTTAATAGGGGTTAGGCCTTTTTGTCTTCTATTTACCAAACCTGTCAGACTTCTTAAAAATGCCATTGCTGCTATTTGAATTGACATATTTTTGTTCTCAGTACATCAAGCTTCACTTCAATACAAGAGTATGGAAACTGCCATAACTTTATACAACCTCTAATCTAATTTTTCCTTACTTTCATCTCAGTATTCTGTATATTACGCAATCCAAATACTTTGTCACTGCCATCCCATTTAAGATCCTGAAGGCTTAACTGGTAATTTAAACCATTTTCTATTGTAAATCTGTGGTCCAGAGATGTTATCTTCAGAAATGTGGGAAATGTTTATGTATTTTTTCCTCACAAATTTGGCCCTGTATAAGCCAGAATACAGTCACTGCAGACACAGGTATGGGGACCCCTTAACACTAATTATATCCTGGACTACTGAAGAATACCTACTAATTCAGAGCAGTGCTAGAATACAGCTATTTACACTTTTACCTCTTTCTTGCACATGGTGGCCAAGAGAGGGTTCAACTGATAATTCAGTGCTGCATCACGGAGAATTGTAGTCATCTGATGTTCACACTCTTGTCTTAGTTTATGCTCCCGGAATTTTGTCTAGGAAAGAAGGCACATAATTTACTTTCACACATAAAATGCCTTGTACAGATATAAAAAACTGTCATTTCTCTAAAGGGTCTCAGAATGCCTATACAAAATCACATCCAAAGCTACAGCAGGGGTGCTAATGAAAATGAACGAGGCTTTCCATGTTCCTGTAGAACTGTGGTACACCCAGGCATAACCTCCCATTTATTTTCCCTGAATTTAAAGTTGTTCCTCATGTAAATGTCTCCCAGTCCAGATACTTCACAACCAATCTTCTATAAATTGTTCTTCATGCTTGAAGATGTTTACCTCCTGTCTTTTAGTAACATGGCTGGCAAGTAAAGTAACGTAAATATAACATATGGTATGTACTGTAGTTTTTCCTTCATACATGTTAGCTCCAGTTACCAAGACATCTTACAATGAAATTAAGCAACTTTTTTTTGTTAAATAAGAACGGTAAACTCTTGGATTACAAACCACACACATATACTGCCAAAAGAATTTTGGATTTCAGATACCTGAGTCCCCAACTCCACTGTTAAAATTCCTCCATTATGAGGTTATCTTCAGTGTAATGTTCAAACATGACAGCCCTGGAAATTACAACTTACTTATACAACTTATCCTGTATTCTAGATATGCATGAGAAATATCATTAATCCCAAAACAGTAAAAACATAGCAAGAAATAAAGCTAGTGTCATCGCCACCTAATGTAATGCATTCTGAACAGATACTGCTGGTTGCATAATGGCTAGAATAACCAACTGAGCAACTCCCCAACTTTTTTCACAAAGGGTGTTTCAAGAAAGCCCTTAACATACCCTTATCCACAAAATGGACTCTCTATGCTCCCTGCGTTTCCTCCTCATCCAGTCCCTGATCACTCTCCTGGCAGCATTTGCAGATATGCCAAGGGTAGTCTCAGATCCTATGAGTGGATGTGAGGAGCATTGTTTAGCTAATTGGTCAGCTATTTCAAATCCATCAATTCCCATGTGTCCTCCACCCACACCAGTTGGAGCCTGTTATGTACTGCCAGTTTCGCCAGGGACTGATGGCAGTCCCAGACTAATTTAGAATTTATTTTAAAACTGTCAAGTGCCTTGATGCCTGCCTGATTGTCAGAAAGAATATAGATGCTCCTACATGTGTAGCCCTTTTCAATATTCTCCATTATATATGCCTTAATGACATGTCAACCTGGAATACTGTGGTGTGGAGCCCAGCCTGAAGCTATTTCCTCTTCTCGAGCCCCATCTATACACCAGAGCACCAGTGCCTTTGTTTTGCACCTGTCTGTATATACCACACCAGTCCCCTCTTAATATCTGGATTGAACTCCCTCTGCCATTCACACTTGTGAGCCAATCTGACCGTGAAAGGCTCATAGCACACATATCTTGCTATCATCCTGTCAGACCCAACTTGTAGCATGGTTTCTTGCTCCATATCCTGAGATTTTTTTGGTGTAACCAAACTTAGTAGATTTAGGTCTCCAATGCACATTAGACTGCAAATCCCCACTTCAGCTGTTGGGGTCACCTTCATTACCCCTGTTATAGCCATACACACTTATCTCTATAACTTACTGAGCTCTGTCCTGCTGGCATTGTATCCAACCCTTGGCCATCAAACCTTGGAACTGTAGGTCAACATGGGTATGATCACCATGGTGCAAATCAAATACACTACCCTGGGTTTCAGACCCCATGTTTTACCAAATGTGCCTTTACAGGTTCAAAGAGCCCTGTATGCCTTGTTCATTAACATTTTTTCAGCTGTGCCTTCCTTGTCAAACCCCGATTCAGAATAAGTCCAAGGTATCTAACTTCAATAGTTAGCTGCAATGTGTGTCCAGAGAGGGCCAGTTCCTTTAAGACCCTTATACCTCTCTTCCTAGTGAATGATATTATCATTATCTTTTGTGCACTGACAGAGCCAAGACCCATCACACCACTGTTTACTGAAATCAAAGCCTCCTGCAGAGGGTCTGAGATGGTATTTTCACTGAATATACCAACTAAATGCATTTACAGTATATATGGTATTATAGTCACTTCACTCAAACATGTTTTGGCATGACAATGCTCTCTTCAGGGAGAACACAGCAAGCTTAAAACCATTAATAGTACAATAGATTAAATCTATAAAATTCACAACCTTCAATGAACTCTGCAGTTAATACCAGTTTTTACATGGACAGAACATGTGAATTTTCAATATATATTTATGTGTACACATTACAATAAAAATTCCACTGAAGGTTATGAATTTCATAGATGTAATCCATTATACTATTACTGGTTTTAAGCTTGGTATGTACTCCCTGAAGACGGCACCTAAGCCAAAACATGCAGGAGTAAAATAACTATAATGTCATACACATTTTAAGTGCATTTAGTTGATATATTAAATGAAAATACTGATTCAAAATGCATGGAGTAAATAATTTTAAAACTCTGAGATGGTTTTTGGATAATTTTTCGCTGATTAGGATAGCAATGTCACCTGTATATCACAGTGTATAACAGCGATTCTTATCGGGTATTCATATGTGTCCACAACCAGGCCCCACAGCAGACGTGATAGCATGCCCCTCTGCAGACAGCCCTTGGACACAAAACCCTCCAGAATTTCCCGTGAGCACGGCTATAATTTTTCCGCCACCCAGCATGGAACGGATCCATCAACAGGTTGTTTCTCCAAGTCCATGCCGTCTGGCAACCTTTGTTATTATGTCAAATGAGGTGCTATGAAAAGCTCCCGCAGAATCTAGGAATGCTCCAAGTGTAACTTCCCCATTTTCATCTGGTTCCTCTATATGTATAATCACATGATCCAGTGCAGTTTCAGTGGCCACAATGTTACAATGGCTTTCATTATAATGGAGCACATTCCAATTGCAAATCAAAGTATTTCCCAACAGGGCACACACATTCTCCAAGTGTGCTCTTCGTTATTTTGTATTTCTTATTTCTCTCTAATGGTACAAATACAAACTTCAACATTTATCATATCAAAAAAATATACCAAAATTTTTTCTTAGTTCACTCTATGTTCAATTTTTAGGAAATAAAATAACCTGATTTCCAGGTTCACGAAACCAGATTTAAAATTAAACTTACACAAAAATTAAATTTGCCCAACAATTTTTAGTGTGGACCCCAAACACCAAGTTACATTTAAACTCAGCATCTATTTTATATGCTTCATGGGAAGAAAGCCTAATACATAAAAATACCATGAACTAGTGAGAATAATTTTTTGTCATTAGGTTTCTGCAACATGTGTCTGATACACAACCTTCATTTTTGTAGTGCAACTCGGCTGAGTCTGGAAGATGGATTTATACTGAAATTACTGTTTAATGTTACAGCACAGTAAAAACCACAGACCATGAAAAGTTAGGGGCTGACTTACACACATACCAGCTGCACATAGTCATGAAGATACATGTAAGAAAGTAACTATTTAAAAAGATGCTTACCTTCAGACATTTAACGACTTTTCCTTCTAACTCCTTATCCTGTGGCTCTCGAGCTACAACCTCAGAGCAAAACTTTGATATCTCATTACGGCAGCCCTTCATTAACAATGGGTTCAATCGGTAATCATGGCTTTGCTCAATCATGCGGCGCACTACTATTACTTTGCACTTTGGGTCAAATGTAGTTTCATCTTTGAACCTCTGCAAAGATCCAACAGTAAATATATTACGCCAGTAACAAAGCAAAATAAATAAGACTCTACAGCAAAGTAAAGCGGTTCATTTTTCAGTTGCAGCAGACATTATGCTTAACTGCACTGCACCAAACAGTACTGAAGATGATGACAAATTTTATAACCCTTTTTTAAATATGTGAAACTAATTATCTAATACCAAGACATGTAATTATTTATCTACTGGAATTCAAAATTTGTATTTTAAGATTAAATTTTAATATAACAAAGAAGCAAGGCACCAGTGGATTGAAATGACTCAGAATAAGTCACAATACCATGGATATTTTCACAGGTTATGAATTCTCTCACTCATCTTTCCCCAGTCTGAAGTGTCAGCATTACCTGGTCTACTCAAAATGGTTTTACTCTGCACTGCAAAAGAATTATGTGAAATTCTAGCTTATCATGATGTGACTATTAAGACAGTCTTTTAGTGTGTGATGTAATGCAGTCTGCTACAGAAGTACTGATATTTTAGAGGAACATGAAGGCAGCAAATTCCTTTGTGCATCAATATCTAGCAGGCATCACAGCCTAAACAATGAGCATCTCAAAATTATTATGCTCACTGCATATTAAGAAACATCAATATACATTCAGCAAATGCACCACACTGGTATTACACAATTTTACCAAATACTACTTACTGGAAAATCCTAGCTCAGTATTTTTTAAACCAAGCAAATTAACTTATGCAGTAACACATTTTCCATGTATATGAAAGGTTCCAAAGTATGAATCTCAGCTGGACTACATGGACAGGTTTCTCATGGTTTCCCTCAGTCCCTCTAAGCCCGTGTTGGAAACACTGTAACTTATGGCACATTTGCTTCCATGTCCACTCAAATTCATCATGCACTATTTAATGCCACATAATCTGAGTTACTAACAGAATCATTAAATAACAAAGAAGTAAATGTAAAATTTGTGTATACATAATTTCTTTTAGATCCACCATGAGAGATTTTAAACGGTGAAGCAAGGAAATAATGGCTTGTGTCTATTACGAAGTCTCTACAAATTCAAACTTCTACAAGGCGAACAGCTGTCGTGTGATTTCGAATTAAGGGTAATTTTTATCATGTCCAAGAGTACTCTGGTCATCAGAAAGCATTATGAATAGAAAACTTGCATGAATTTTGAATTTAGAGACCTGTCTTTACCCTGCCAGTTACTTTATTTTATTCAAGTCTTGAACTGCGGACCTTCTGCTTCTAAGCAGCATGCAAATGCCATCAGAAAGTATTATTAATAGAAAACCTCATGAGCTTTGAATTTAGAGACCTGTCTTTGCCTTGCAAGTTACTTTACTTTATACAAGTCTTTAACTGTGGACCTTCTGCTTCCAAGCAGACTTCAAACTCTGAAAATATTTCATGAAACACAATGGAGCTCGCCATCAAATATTAGCAAGTTCTACTCACAAAGAATCAATACCAATTTGTTGCACTGTATTATTTATTTGTTTTGGCCTGCAATAATAAGACATATTCAGGGAATATAAAGAAATATGGGCACTCAAGCCAGTGTCACTGTAAATACAACACATCATTTTAATTCATCACTGATACACTTCATGGAATAAGTGAATAACTGAAAAAAATCATAACCACTAGGTGCATACATTGTAGCAGACAGGAAAGTGGACAGTAGGTCATTTTATTACAAATATTAAAAGGCAGTACATAAATTAGAAATATTAGTAGTAATTAGAGATTAATGGAAGAACAATAAAGCCAAAGGAAATAATGACATATTTAGTGACTTTTTCTCTGTCAGTAATGAAGGAATACTGCAAGATTTTGTGGTACATAGTATGGAATGAACAGATTGTTTCAACACATGAATACACACGTATGTTTACTTCCATAGCTGGAGGCTTGTACTTCACCATGGTCTGACAGACATATCCCTGAGCTACTGAGTACAGTATCAGGTTTCATATACATAGGGTGTTGCTGATCGTGTGGTCACCACTGCAATCGGAGTCAAGTTACAGGCACTTAATCATCACTTTTATTTGTCAGAGAATGTGGGTGGTCATAGTGCACTTGTTACATGTATTTCAATGAAGAACATATGTTCAATTCTAATACTTTCACAATGTATGTGTTAAAGAAAACATGAAAGTGTCATAAGAGATACTCTACCTCAACAGTGCCATGTTAGACTCAGAATTCAGAATAGCAGAAAAATTTTAACAGGCTCAGCACCAGGCAAAAAGGAAATGTCCAGTAATTTATATTTTTCACAGATGAGGCATGGTTTACATAAAGTATGACACACACACACAATCATGACAGATGCTGATGTCCCAAATATCTCCATGCAGTGCATACATTTCCTCTGCATGACCTCTAAGTCTGTGTGCAGTGAATGCATGCAAAATCACAGGGCACATGTTTTCAGAAGAGTAAATTCTTACCATTACATTCAATTAATTTTGACACCATGCCCCAGATAGTTAAGTGAAGAAGAAAAATTGTGTGATTGTTTCATGCAGAATAATATCATGGCCCAAAGAAAATTCATTACTGATGGCACAGGCAGAAGTATGCCAGCAAAGAGGTGACAACTGGAGTGTTGTGGCCCCCTAGATCTCCAAGTGTAAAGCATTGTGATTATTATTAAAGGGGACAATAAGAGACAGAGTTAATGTGAAGAAACAATATTATACGTAAAAAGTGGAAGAAAATACTCAAAGAGGACTTGCTAAATTAACACTCTACATTTTTTATGCAACTATATTATATTCACAAATAATCAATACCAACTTGTTGCACTGTATTATTTATTTGTTGGTTAGTTCTTACATGTTTCAGCCTAGCCTGATGCGCCATTTTCAGGGCAACTTCTATAATGTGTGCAAAATTTGTTTCAATTTAACTACTAGTGTTTCACATATGATTAATATTGATGCTGTTATGGTTAAAATACATTATGATATGTACGATATACAGTACAGTACAAAATTATGAAATTTATATGTCGTCAAAACATCTTATTTGGTCTTTCTTTGTATGTTGCAAGTTATGAAATTCATGAGTATGGAATATACCCTCTGATTAGAACTTTTAAGGTGAAGCAAAAAATGAATACGAAAAACTTCATTGAGTGGATAATGTAATATATACCAGACATTCATTATGTAGTGTGTGCACTACATATGAACATGCTATACTGTATAGAAAGCAAATATACAGTATGGGTCAGAACTTAGTTTACACGCATGCATATGGGATTGAAATGTCACGTAAGATACCACATAGCGGATTTAATTCACCTACTATCTGTTCCTCAATTAACAAATTTTTCTGTTGATAATTTTGTATATAATATGATACCCAGCAGTTTGCAAATGTTTCTTTTTTATTTGGTCATTATTATGTCCACAGTGTCTTTGAGAAGTCCATTCTGGTGTTGGTGGTTAAGAATATTCATAGCATATGCAGATGGTGGATTGCTTTTTCTTATGGAATGTACAAACTCATGGTATCTTAATTTCAAATTTCTGCCATTTTGTCCAACCTATGCCTTAATGCAGTTAAGACAACATATTGTAAATACCGCTTTGAAGATATTTTCATCTTTTTTCTCTTGTTAGGTGCGGATTAAATTACACATTGTACTGATTGTTCAAAATGTGAAATTTAGGTTTGTATTTTTGAGAGATTTATGACTTTTCTTATAAGTGGGCTATGATAAGTAAAAGAAATCCAACAGTTAGGTGAATAGGTGTGATTAGAGCTTGGTTGTATGGCCTGTAGTTTTATTTTATTATTTAGACTGTGTATTATGTCCACTGGAAAATCACTGTTTCTTGCTATCTGTATAATAGCATTCATCCCTTTTCCCTTTCTATCTGATGTTAGAGGTAAATCGTTCACTCGATTAATTAAGAAGTGGTACGCTGCTGATTTATGTTCCAGAGGGTGTTAGAGGTAAATTGTATAATAGTGTCTGTTATTGTGGGTTTTCTGTAAATATCTCTTTCCAATTTGTGTTCCTTTTTGAGAATGAGTATATCTAGGTTATTTTATAGTTATTGTCTTTGAGTGTTAGAAAAAATTGGAGGTTTGAATGGATGGTGTTCATAATATTCATAATTACTTCTTCTGTGATGGTTGTGGAATTGAATACAATGAAGACATCATAAATATAACAGTTATAGTAAATTACAGCATTCATTTCAAGAATGTGTTTTAATATAGGGTGTTCATAATATTGAAGAAAAATTTCTGTTATAATGCCTGAAACTGGGGATCCCATTGCTACTCCTTGGTTTGGTTTATAACATTTTTTATCACACTCAAAATAATTTTGATTCAGTACCAGGCTTAATAACATAAGAATTTGTTGTGGAACTAATGTATCACTGTTATTCTGTTTTAGTGAAGTGTTGGTAATGTGCAGAATTTCCATTACTGGTATGTTTACATATAAGTCTTTCATGTCTAGTGTTATTAGTTTACTGACATTGTTGACATTTAGTTTTGTTAGGTCATTTGAGATTTGTATTGAATTATGTACAAAGAGTAAGTGTACTGGGCTTATAGTATAATTTGTAATTTTTTTTTTGGAAATTTAGTTATTTTGTATGTTGGTGCTTGAATATTAACCACCAGTCTAATGGAGATGTTATGTTTATGGATTTTCAACTGAGCATTTAATAGTGGTGCTTGAGGTTTCATTTGCAATACACACTTTATTTTTTGTTTATCGATCAATGATGTACAATTTTGGGGTGTTTGTTTTTGGAAAACATCCGTGGGGTCTTTTTCTAATTCTGTAAAATTGTTATAATGCAGAAATGTTTCAACTTTTTGGTTTAATGTATTTTTATTAACAATGGCTATAGCTTAGCTTTGTGTGGTTTTGTTACTGGAAGATTATTATCATGTAAAGTTTCTTGAAGTTGTTTTATCACATATAATTGTTTTTTCTGTGTTACATTAAGTTTATAAAATGATGTAATTTTTCTGATACGTTTAGTATGTGTTTTGTATATTTGGGAGAAGTCAGTGCATGGCATTTGCAGTGTCTATGATTAAGTTTTTCATATATTTATCTGTTGGTTTAGTAAAGTTATATTGGAAGCCTAGTTCCAAATTTGAAGCCCCTACTGACTGAAGGATGTATCTGTTACATTTTGCACCCATTTATAAAATGCAGTTTTTTTGGTGCGATTTGGAATAGTTTTTCCGTGTTATGGCATAATATATTTAGTTCTTTGCTTAATTTATCGTATACAGCTTCATTCACAGCTTGTAATTTATATTCAACAGACGTTTGGATACATTTCCATAATTTATTCCATTATTTTGCACATTTCAAATGAGTTCTGTATAATTTCTCATTTACCTTTTGATTTTTTCATACAAACAAACTTACGTTCTTGACTCAGTCTATACTTAATAGCTAATTTTTTGGTGAGTACAGAGTGATTCAGCAGACGGGAAAAGATTTTTCTCAAAATCAAGTGTCAATGGAATTTCACTCACATGTCACACATGCATTATGTACAGTCTTAGATTTGCTGGTTGTAATGCGCAAGCATATGCACAGTTGTCTACATACACATATATGTAAGTGAATCTAACGTGTCCTGTTTCAAACCATAATGGTCTCTCTAAACACTACACACTGTGTTATAACCAAGTATTGTTATTACAGCTTTAATGGTGATTAAATACAATGAAATCCCTGTGACCAATCATTGGTGTTACTGCAGAGTACAATGCCAACATTCTGGAGACTATCTCTGCCTCATTCTTTGGGGACACACTTGAGTAACACATATGCAAACATGCAACAGAGCTCTGCATTTTTTTGCCTTGAGCAAGAGACAGTAAAAGCATTCATGAATCTCTTTATAAAATTAAATACATCCGATCAAACAACCATCACAGTACACAAATTCCACTACATTGTTCCTTTTATATCTTACATGTTTCAGTCACGACCAACCAACCATCCTTAGAACATGCCAGTAGTCTAAATAAAAATCTACAAGTGTGTAACAATTACAGTGTGACTGTATTTTATTATAATTTAAAATATGTGAATTTTAAAGACTGTGGTACAAAAAACATTAATGATGTCTCTCTTTATGCACAAAATTTGAAAATGAAATTTAAAAAATTAAAAATTTGTAAGTGGGAAGGTAGCACATCCTAATTAGGCAGTGTTGTATCTCCCATTCCTTCAGTGTCATTGGAATAAGATGATATGCTCCACTATTTCAGTTAGTAAACTACATGAATACAAGTGTCATTAAATATACTTTTATTGTTTATTTCTTTATATTGTGCTGAAAAGCCCATTTATATAGAAACATTTGCTACACTAGTGGTAGATTTATGTGCTCTGGGAATGCAACACCCCCACTTTACATTTATAAACTAGGGAAAATTAGCCTTGAATTATGGCAGGTCTTCAGGAACCCCCCTGTCACACAAAATGCAACTGTACTGTAATACAAATTGTTCAAAATATATCCATATCTTGATGGAATGCTCTCCCTGAGAATGGTCAGTTGTAATCGAAACATGTAAGTGATAAAAGGAATGCTGTAACAGAGTCTGTGTACTGTGATAGTGATTTGAAGGAACATATCTAACAAAACAGACAGTTAAAAGTGAAACTAAAAAGGTACACATTTACAGAACAATGTGACATAGAAAAAAGTTTCACTTGTATAAGTTTGAAGTCCTCACTGTGAAAAGTACAGGTACCTGAAAAGGCTGTGAAATATGATACCATGTACTTTTGATCTCAGATAATCTTGCGGCACTCTTATAACTGAGAGTGCAATGTAATCACTTACCTTCAGACATACAAGAGCTTGTGACTGGTCCTCGTCATGGCAGAACTGACGTATCATGCGTCTGCATGTTGTCAGAAGTGTGTAATCCACAGAGCTATCCTGCAGTTCTTGCTTCTCAACACTGAAAATTGCCCGACGACATTCATCTGTGAGTCCTGGTTTATTCATCTGGAGACATTCTAACACCTGGCACAATTAACACAACAATATGCACTGAATATTACAAAGAAGAGTTACAGGCACATGCATGCATGCTCACACACACACACAATTTATTTATAATTACACACAATAAATATAAGAACTCCTCTACTCCCAAAAACAAACCAAGAAGTTTCTACAAATATAGGGTATCAAATGCTATGTTAGCAAGATATGGCACGTGACGAATTATCTCAACCACTGCAGTATATACTGCTTACAACATGACAAACATAGTGGTTCAGACAAGATGGGGCTCCTGTTAGTTTTATATACAGCAGTTTTATACAAAGCAGTTTTTGGACTTTGACTTCCTGGAACAATAGACAGAATAACACACACTGGTTATGTCACATGTACTACCATATGATCTCATTCCTGCTGACTGCTGAGAGTCATTTGAATGGCACAGTTTTCTTACAGTGTTACCACATGACCTCTTTTTGAGACATAAATTTGAAGTCCTGCGAGGTATTCCTCAAACACAAAATTGCCAAGCTTTTAGCCATCAATCCAGTTACAAAGAAATGATGATGATGACAATGATAATGATGTCGGTTGACATTTTGTTGTCATTTTTACTGTCATTACTGTCACCACTGCTGCTGCATTCATCCTCATGCTCATCACCACAACCACTACCTTCACGAATGATGTATGCAGTGCTCAATAGCATGATATTCAGTAGCTCTATGCTGAGGGGCAACCTGGGAGCAACTGAAGGTTCTGATCTAATCCCTTCTTAATCGTTCCTAATGTTCCAATTATAACTGGCACAATATTTGTCTTCATTTTTGCTGACCTCATTCTCCAGATCCTTGTACTTTCTTAGTTACCAGTTTCTTTTGTGCTAACACTTGAATTCTTTGGTACGGCTATATCGATTGGTAGATAGGTCTGGCCTTTTTTTATCATGCAGTACTGTAACAGGTCAGTATGCTAGTATTGCTCAATCTGTGATAACAGGTATGTCCCACATAACACTGGTACCATTGACATTTATGACCCTCTCAGATATATGTTCTTAGTACTTCTCAGTAACCTGTAACCCCATATGATTACACTGTCCAGTGGATGTAACCATTCACCTTATTGTGTCTATTAGTGAATTTAAATGGTGCAAGTGTTGTGCATTACCCAACAATACGTTTTCTGTGTACTGCCTTCAAGCACATTCTGCTTTCAATATTATTTGCATCATGTTCCTCTGATTGTAACGTGTAATGATTACTCAATCTTAGGCTGCTGTTGCTAAACTCTCTCTACCGATTGTGTTTCAAGGTCCCAGTAGAATTATCCATGCACTGGGATGCTCCTGAGTTCTCCTGTCTTTTTGTTTACAATGCTGGATTTAAACTGATTTTTTATATTTTGGGCAGCAATTTCCTGTATCATGTATTTATGCTTTATAAGAGTAGCTTCTTTTGCAGGGTGTATTTGGCTTTTCTTGCATCATATTCTTGAACTAATCTGGTAAACCTATCTTGGTCTCACTTAATGTACTTACTAAGACCAACAACAACAGCATTATATGCAGACTCCAGTTTTATTAATCCACGTCCACTATTTTGTCTTTTAGTGTAGAGTCTGCTACAGTCTGCCTTCAGGTGGTGGATTCCTTCATTAACAGTGAGGAGTTTCTCATTGTTTGATCCACATTTTCAATTTCTTTCCTTAACCAGTTTACTCTTCTGAAGCTGTAAAGTAGGAATGGTACAGCTAAGATGTTGACAGCTGTGATCTTGTTCTTCAGTTTTAACTCCATGTGGAGTATATGCCAGACCCAACAGTAATATCCTTCGTAATTTTGCCTTTTACATGTCCTCCAGATACATATAGAAGGAGGCCAAGGCCCACCCCGGGCTGTAGCACCACCGAAGAAGATACATATAGGTCTCATCAAGCTCTATGTTGTTTATTGCTGTCTGGTTATTTACACTAATATGTTGGCCCTTATTTAGCTTGCCATGCTTGAGAACTGCTGTTGTGCCTTTATCTTAGCCAAACTCCAGTCATATGTCATCAATAAATGTTTTGACAGTGGTTGCTGTAACTTGGACTCAACTCTGGAAAATAACTCTAAGTCATCCCTGTAAAACAAATGGCTGACTTTATGTTTTTTCTTAACTTCATACCCCATTCCCTGTTCAATGAGCATGTTGGTTAGCAGTATAAGTGCTAAGCAGAACAATAATGGAAACAAGGATTTACCTTCGAATATTTCCTATTTAATAGCCTCTTTTCTTGTTTTGATGTGCCCATCAGTATGCTACAGCGAAATTTCAGTCTTCCATTCCTTTATCAATACCTCCACAAATCATCTTACAGTTGGACATACACAGTGGCCACCCAGGTGTGAGGTAGGCTGTCACATGCTTTCTTGTAATCAATCAAAGCCATTCACAGATGCCTCTGATGTTTCTTCACAAATGACATAATCATCTTTTTCACCCACAGCTGGTCTCCATCCCTTACACATTCTGTGATGGCCTTTCTGTTGTTCTGGGACTACTGTTTCTGAGTAAGTGGTTACAGATCTTATTTGTCCATGCAGCTGTAAGAATACAACACATTGTGGGGAGGCAAGTCATTGGGCAATAGTTTTTTGGGTCCTTCATCTCTTTGCCTTATGAAAGTAGGAAGGTAATTCCTGATGTAACCTTGCAGGAATATTTTTGGGCCTTTAATCATATCAGTGAGAGCCCTAGTTAAACCTTCAGGCATGACAAAGAACCATTTAACCCAGAAATGCTGTAATTTGTCTAACCCAGGAGATTTCCAATTGTGAGTCTGTTTAATGACTTTCAACATCTGATCAACCATGAATGGGTCAGGCATCAGGTGTTCACACTCTTTCTTCTCCTGTTTCATGCAGGTTGGTTTATCAATGTAAGTGACAACATCTTCAAGGATTCCATTCCAAAATCATTCTATTTGTTGCTTGGTAGGTGGTTCCTGAACATAAGCTTTCTGCTGCCAAAAAATATCTGGCGGTGGCAGTGGTGGTGGTGGTAGTAGTAGTAGTGGTTGTAGTAGTCATAGTAGTGGTGGTGGTGGTGGTGGTGGTGGTAGTAGTAGTAGTAGTAGTAGTAGTAGTAGTGGTAGTAGCAGTAGTGGTGGTGGGGGTAGTAGTAGTAGCAGCTGCTGCAGCAGAAGTGGTGAAAGTAGTAGCAGCAGCAGCAGCAGCAGTAGTAGTAGTAGTAGGAGTAGCAGTAGTAATAATAATAGTCATCATGGTAGTGCAGGAAGCAAAGGTGGTGTTTTTTGTTATTACTATCATCATCGTTCTTGTTATAATTATTATTTTCTCTCAGGCTATTAGACTGTTGGGGTTAATAATTCAGACTGCGACTTTCTTCGTTTTATCACTGCACAGCCTTCTAACACTATACTGCAATTTAGTCAGACCCAAGTTGGAGTATACGCTTCAGAGGCAAATGCCACCAACAGTGATACTGATATATTCAGTGGATATTTGGCCTTGGTTAACATGATTAACTAGTATCTTATACTTTTACTACATAATTAAAAAACTGTCTAAACTTCTGATCTGGTAGTAAATCTAACCTGTCAGCATGTTACATATATTTGATTCTGTTAATTTTATATATTTTGTGTTAGTTCTAAATTTAATTATTATTACTGACTTCAAAATTTTGTAGGCATTGATACAGCTCCGTTAGAAAATTAAATTTTGAACCATATTTTAGGGCAGACGCAAGTTTCACCTGAGTTACAATTTTAATTATTGAGCTAACATGAGTTTTCGTTTAAGCTATAGGTCTATTTTTGTCAGTCTGTAGCGATTTAGGTATTTTAAATGTCAAATTACCACACTTTGTACATTTTGATTATTAGTTTATAATTATAATGTATGCTAATTAATGTTTAAGTTTTCTGTTATGTGTTTTATATGTGTATGTTTCACATTAGCCCTGCACACAAGACCGTCCGTGCGTAGTGAGTAACTACATCCGAACAGAGGTGAGCCTCTTTAAATGCAACACGGCGGATCTAGAGGAGTAAACCTCAAAAAAGAATCCCCTAGTCCAAGGTATACACTACCATGCCGAGGGACTACAGATACATCTGCGGTGGAGGGTAAGAAACCGAGAACGGTGAACTCTGAGAAGAGGCGACCCTCGGATTCAAGCAGCCTTACTGCGGCAGGCGGGGCTATACTGCAGTGGACAGAAGACATCCCTAGCTACTCCTGGGACAGCAATGATGATTAGAAAACAAAATTGTAATACACAACCAGGAAGAAGGAAAGAGCAGAGGTCCTCTGACAGCACTGAAGAAAATGGTAACCGGAACGAGGAAACTCAACATGGACCATCTCAAAGTCCATCTCACATTGGAAACGGGCAAGAAAATGGAAAGAAACTGAACAAACGAATCCGATGGAGCCGAGAGGAGATGAAGGAAGTGGTGTGGTGTTTCACATACATCAAAGAAATGACATTAAGAGAGAACTACAAGGAAGTATAAAAATTATGGTGAGAGAAGAACCCAGTGGCGAGAATTAATCTGGATGCAAAGGCATTGTTGAACCAGAAGAACTACATTTTAAAAGTTCAAAGATTAACGGCTGTTGAAATTGACGAGATAAGAGAAAATATTAGATTTGAAATACGAGAAGCCACGGAAGATTAAACAAACAAGGAGGATGGCGACAGAATGGATGCAAATGGTATAGAATACCAGAAGAGAGACAAAGAAAATGAAAAAACTGACTGCAGTAAAGCACAGATTAATAAACTTCCAAGTGCTGAAGAAGAGCAGAACACAGTTAAGAATAAACTAAAGGAAGACCTTCAAATAATGTGGCATATGGTGAGGCTCCTACAAATATCTGAAAGGGAGAAGCTGCCAAGATTAAAAACAAACAATAAGATGATAAAGCTTCAAGAAGAAATAAATGGAGTAATTGAAGAACTTTTAGAAGAGGATGAAATGAATATAACAGATATAAACAACCTGATATACGCTGCAGCCACAATTATGACACAAACATTGA
>Ga0123352_10003133_pt1 | contig 23711 bp, 12 predicted proteins | sample TergutLab28metaG_FD_89700 | JGI IMG/M metagenome (GOLD analysis project Ga0123352, IMG submission 89700) | Labiotermes labralis P1 segment gut microbial communities from Petit-Saut dam, French Guiana - Lab288 P1 | ecosystem: Host-associated > Arthropoda: Insects > Digestive system > Gut ...
ATAATCAAGCCTGCGAAAAATACACGAACAACCGTCCCATGTACACTCCTACAACTAGATTACTGATGTATTCACAGTATACCACGCACTAACACCCACTCTTATAGTAAACACATCATTTTAATATCAGATTTTATTGTATTATAATGTTTTTAAACAGTACCTGCAATTTGAGAAAGGTGATAACAATATTGTAAACCATGGGATCCCATAGGTAAAACCACTGACTGTACCTTGACTAACGCCACTGTTTGTAAGTCTGATGATGGCCAATTAATGCCAAAACATGTTGCTTAGTTGAATAGTTGTAATAATAATCTGTGACTGTTATATTGTTGTGTAAAGACAGTTTAATTAATACACTGTTTATGTATACACAACGGGATGGAAACTATCCAATTTAGAACTTCAATGACTTAAGCACATATTAAACAGAAACAGTATTCAAGTCAGTAACATTTAATTCTATAACTCTTATCATAGCATATCATTTATTTTCCTTCTGTAAATCCATACAGGATTACATGATCCATATGGATATGGAAATCGTCATATTTGTTGGGATTAAGGGGTGACATCAACACAAGTGTGTACAACAATCACATGGTTATTTAGTATAATAAATATAATAAAATAGGACAATACGAATTGTTTAGTGTCATAAAATATAATAAGGATAAAAATTAAAGTAAAAATAAAAATAGTGGGGTAAGTTAGAAGCAATTAGAGGTACTCTTTACGTAGGAAATTTTCCTTTGTTACAGATAGTGGTTGGATATATGTTATAACCATCTTACTCTTCCAGTTTTCGTTTCTGCCCATGTTCTATGACAGCTTCCCATATGTTCCACGTAGCACTACCACTGTCTGAATGTGGTTTCTGTATGTCATAAAGTTCTTTCAGAGTTTTATTACTGAGTGATCCATTCAGATGGGCATGTAGTTCCTGTAATGAATAGTCAAGGAGGTTAATATGAATAAAACTCTGAAGTATAATACTATGTACTATTAATCTGCAGACTTTCTTGTAAAAGGTGAAGTTATCTCTCAGATTAATCAAGCACAGTCAAGGATAGTTACAGGGCAATTTTATTGGCATTATATGTGGAATGATCATATTTGTGTAAAAACTCAATGCCATTCACATCACTGAACTGCCCAAACATGTTTCAGCACTGTTAACATAAATGTCTAATATTGTCTTAGAAGAGCACGAACACAATTATTTAATTTATTTTTTAATATACCACAGATGTTAGCTGAAGAAATATGTATGGGTATGTATGTCCAACAATGAAAGAACAATGTCCTGCTTTTCTACACTGGTATCTCCAATGACCTGGACTTGAATTCGGAAGTTCCCAAATGGAGAACATACATGCTCCACAAAAAACCAGAGCTGTCATTCACTTGCCTCCAACTCTGTAGCATTGTTCAGTAAATACCTGATTTATACATTTTCATACCATTAATCTACTGATTTTCAAGTGCAGAATTTATTACTTTATGCAACATTTAGAGTTTAGGTGTTCTAGAGACTTGGCATGTTCCAGGTGAGTTTCATGTAGTAGAGATATCAAAACAGTTCATATACCTCCTTTTACTACTTTCTGTTTTTAAGATCACCAACTTTTTGTTTGTGTATGTGCATAATCCAGCTTTTGAAACTGGGTGCTTTTAAAAAAGTGTGATATGAATATTATCCCACCGTGGACCACCTGAACTGTATATGTTTACTTTTCCTACAATCAATGATGACTACACGGTATATGAACTACGAGATGACAGGAACATTAGCATCACTGTAGGCACAATTTTCCGATACCAGACACACCTCCTTCATATCCCTCAAATTGTGCCAAACTTCAAAGAAAAACAATTGCAAAAATTTACTCTTGACAACAAAGTGTACAATCGTTCAATTCAATTAAACTGAATGTATTTTTACATTTTCAATAAATCCACAAGATTACAAAGCCACTGGACACAGAACATGTCAACAAAGAATATTCTTATAAAATATATAACTAAATTAACTATGGACCAGGATAGCTAAGTCGGTATAGTGACTTGCTATGGGTTGGACGGTCTGGGGATTGAATCCCGGTGGGGGCGAGATTTTCTGTACCCATCCAGACTGGCCCTGGGGGTAAAACGGCCGGGACGTGGCGTTGACCCCCCACCCCCATCTAGTGCTGAGGCTAAGGAACGAATAGAGCTATACCTCTACTCCCCCCTTGGGCCTTCGTGGCCTGTTCTAGGGTGAACTTTACTTTACTCTACTTTACTTTATAAAATATAAGTATACACAGAAAATAAAGGATAAAGCAGTCCCATTAAAGGCCTGGACAGGCCCAGAGGGTTCTTAGGAAGTTAAGGTTCCCAGATTTCGTGACAACGGCACAGGATGGTGGTAGGTTGTCAGTCTTAAGCACCTGCCGCCTTTACCCCCAGGAAATACTCCTGGTAGTCATTTCTGTTAGAGGCTGAGTTCACCCCACGTCCATAGTGCGATCGGAAAGATGTCATCGACAATAAAGGACATTAGTATAAAATAGAATTATACAACAAACATTAGATTACATATGAGCATATATATATATATGATGGAGACGGCTATTAAGAAAGACAATTTTATATATGTCAAATTAACACATATCACAATATCACAAAAATTAATATACAATTTTCAATTTAATAAAGTTTGCTAAGCGTTAATAAGACAAACGCGCAATAAGACATTGAATTAATATACACTTTTCATGAACACCAAATTAACATAATAAACAATAAGTCATCTAATAAATACAAGTTCATATATATGCAATGTTTTAAGGCAGTGGCTGTCTTGGCCAATTCAACAACTCGCTAAAATAGGTGCATTACATTATTATAGATTACACCAAATAAAATGGGTGCTTCGAAATTTTTATTTACATCTTTGTATTGTTTATAAGTATTAACAACAAACCACTTTTGGTAGATTCTTACAAAATGAAGCATCGACTTTCAACATTACTTTATCGAAGTAACACTGTTAGCACGGGTGTCCGCTAGTAATAGCGAAAAGCACAATCGGTGGAGGAGCTCAAATACTTAAACGCAATTATTGGTTTAAAAACCTTTTGTTATCTTGTGAGAACGTCAAAAGCTATTCGCTATTTTGAACTCATACGACATTTCCGCTTCCGGTACAGGTCGGGCTGCAATTTGCGCCTCAGACCACAGGAAATTGGCTCCACGAGCCTGTGTCGTTGATGGGTTGTGTGGTACTGTAGATAATCTGTGGTGGTATCCACCGCGGAAAAAGTGGTGAAATGATCTGTACGGTGGCGATTTGTCGCGTGGTGTATGACGTCCCATGACGTTTCATTTCATGGCGCGTTCTGTTTGTAACACTAAATCACGCAGACAGTACGCGCGTATTTAAGGTGGTTATTGTTACATATAATACATTAACAACATATTTGTTTGCAGATTTTAAAATGTTATTTCAAGCATTGCTAATAAAGGGTCATTTGTTGGACGTCGCGGTCGGATGGCCAGCCACTGCGAACTAAAGGCGTCGGGCAGCTGCCCGCGAAGCCAGCCTGTTAGGGGGCCTTAGACATCACTGGAATAACGGGAAATATTGTGCTAGTGAACTCAAGTTTCCACACATGAAAGAGTGTATACAAAAACTGCCCGCGTTGTGGGCCTGCGCCCTGGAAAAATTTCGTGAGCCCTGTCGTACGCCAAAAAAAAGTTTAAAGAATATCGGCCTCAAGGGGCGCCAAATTATTGCCAGTCCGGTTTGCCTACATGTCTTGGACCGACCCTGTGGGCAGCAACTTTCTTCCTGTTCAGTCAAGGCGGTGTTTCACTTTATTCTGACAGGTTCATCCTGAGTCCCACCAGGAAAATTCTGGAGTAGCACCTCAAATCAGGGTAGTTAGTTATTCATTAACCACCCCTTTCCTTATCAACCAAGTATAAACATCGTCACTAAAATGAACCACATGTAAATAAAGTAAATACGGGTCAACTTCTTTTTAACTACAATCTCTTTTGGAAATCAGAAATTAAGCATAAAAGAGTAATTCACCTAAACTTCAGTAGTGGCTTGGTTAGTGAGTAGTAAGTAGGTCTGTGGTTTCAGAAAAGACCTGCCCAGTAATGAAACCACACAAACTTAATATTTGTGTTATCTGAGATAGAACAACCCTGTGTTGAGTGGTCCAAGCTCCTGAAAAATGTAGGTGACTTTACCAGTTGACCCATTCTCATGTCCCAGAAGATGTGAATCACAATGAACAATGTTGTTAAGAACATAAAATCTAGTATATGAAAAATCACCCTTGAATAAATTACAGGCACTTTATAGGTTAGTCATGTGTCACAAATTTTCTTGTTTATCACTATGCATAGCATAGAATATCAACAAAAAAACTAGCTTATTATATGGGGTGTAACTGAGTAATTTTAACAAACTTTCAGGAGTTGTAGTAGTTTGTGCCAGGGGCTGAAATTTTACATGATTCTAAATTAAAATTCAAAGATCTCTACCACAACATATACAGTGGAGATTTTAGTATATGGTTACAGTAGTGGCTGATTTATCGCAAATTTCCATTGGAGTGAAATGTCCATAAAAATGTGTTACATGTCATGTGTACTGTCCAAGTAAGTAAGACACCATTGCATTTCACAAAGGAGATATTATTTTTTGACTACAAAATACTAACACATGTGTCAGTTTGTAAATAACGTTTAAGGGGAACTGTGAGAAACGCTGAAGTAGGAAAAAACCACAACAAGCAACTGGATTTTTAAAGGAAAAGTATGTTCAGTACTGTAACAGTCTCACTGTGAATTTATTGCAATATTATTCTACAGGAAACTTGGTGAAAACGGAAAAAGGCCAGGCCATCACTACCATGGCTGAGACAAATGAAGGCAGTACAACAATTATGACAGATGAAGAACATTTTCATAGTGAATATTTAAAGAAAATTTCTGACTAATTACTTTGTCATAAATGTGTTTCAAATGTACCAATGCAGTATCACTTTTATCTGGAAGTAAGTCCTAGTGTTAAGTTGAAATGCATAAAATGTGTGGTCTGATGTGAGTCTGCTGTAGGTTTTACTGAATTATCTTTTTACTCCACTTTCAAATAGTGTATCAGCTCTCAGATATTCTGCTGATCAATATGTGAGAAAGTTAAGAGAATGAACTGATGTTATTATCTACCCCTGCTGTGAAATATAGTGACTACACAACCTCAGAATGAGAAAAGCCATCTGTTGCATGACATGTCTCATACCACATTTACTTATTAATATGCAGAAGAGCACTTAATAACACACTGCCCTTTCATGTCTGGTGATGTAAGACATTAAATTGCAATGTTGTGCAATGACAGCAATCAGTACAGCTCATTTTCATAACGGAATGGATTTACTCTTAATAGCCAAGGATTATGCACTGTACAAGTACTCAGTACTACAAATGCCCTGTTTAATACATTTTAAGTCAGCAGGTTTTTGGAGACCTAAATGTTAAATAAAACTCAGGGATGTTAATGAGGTAAGTGCTGTACATGTAATAAGATGTTACAAGGAGTGGAATTTTGAGATTAGCATGCTGTCTCTATGTTCCCCCTTTCAAATTCATTCCCGGTTTCACTAATTTTCATGAAACTTGCTATCATAATTATGCCATTGTAGACGATCTGAATGTTACATATTCTGATTTCCTGTTATCATTCATACGAACTTGGGTTGTATGACAACTTCTGAGGTGGGAGTGACACTAATGTTTCTTTATTTAGGATCATGGAATGATGCATGATAACATATTTTTTCATTTTGAGTAAAGTGGACTTTTGTTGGATTAATTTCTTTCTCTGAAAGAAACAATGGTTGCAGTTAGGTATGTGATTTTGTATGGAGATAGACTGTACCAGAAGTCTGTACAGATAATGATATTCAAGTCCACAGGTACAAATGTGGTGGTGGTCATAACTACTAATATTACAGCTGACAAAATTTTTGTAGACTGAATCTGTATTTCCTGGAGGCTAAGGCCTGATATTGGGCTGTTGCACCATAGACGAAGAATTAATACTTCAGTTCTTCACAAATATAAAACGGGAGCAGCAATAGTGATTATGATGATTATGATGGTGGTGGTGGTGGTGATGATGATATCAGTATCTACTCACCACTACATCGCCACTGTTGCCACCACTGCTGCTGCTGCCAGCTCTGCCACCACCACCACCACCACCACCACCAACAACAACAACAACAGGAACAGAAACAGCAGTTTTAATAATAACAGTAACAATACTTGTGTAGGGCCAGAAATGTACGTAGTAGAAAAGTAAGCTTCATGTGTTATTCTCAGCCCTTATATTTTGACAACATTCATTTGACTACCTTAAATAATTACACAGTCTAAATAGGACTATGTTTGAGTCTAAAATTACAGGTGTTAAGTGATGATCAGTTTCCTTCAGTCTCTCCAGATAAATGTCACAAAATGGATCATGATTATATGTTTCCCATTTGTTTCATATCATTCTATATTACATCCTTTGCAATTAATTAACACAGTGCAGATAAATAAATTCCTAAGTAATTACTATAAGGCATTTTGAAAATTGAAAATAAAATTTTATGTCCACTCAAATTAAATAAGAACCAATGTACATGTGAGATGTCACTGAAAAAATAAATCAAATTGTAGATTATTATGGGGATATATACTTAATTCAAATGTGGGAAAATGACATATGGACAGTAAGGTTCTTCTAAGATTTTACGTACTGAGTTTGATCATAAATTATTTAAATCAATTGATGGTCTACCTTGAGTCTTAAAAAATTAAGTCAGGGTAAAGTTGTGTTTAACCAGAATATAGCTGCTGGAGTAGGAGAGTCATGACATTTGCTGTCCTAACGGGTTTGGTAGAACTCTCAGCACACATCTACATTGCAAATTCTGAATGCCTATATAGGTCTATTAGAGTTGGGTAGGAATCCAGTTTTTATATAAAAAACAACATTTGAAACTGAGAACCAAAAAGTTACCACTTCTAGTTTTAAACATGGAGCTACTGTCACCAAGTATAATTAAATTCCTTGGTGTAGAGGAACATTGTGGGGCAAACAAATTGCTTGAATTCAATCTCCACAAACTACGTATTCTGGGTGTCTGGAAGTGGGATGCACCTCAGTGGAGACTGCATAAAATATTTGCATTTTTAACTATTATATCACTGATTCTGTGTGATGTAACACAAATTTGTGATGCCTACATCTACATCACTGACCTAGAACGCCTAGCAAAATTACTTTTAATTACTATATTCACTGGCCTTCTTGCATTCAAGAACACTTACTTACTTATTAGAACTGATGAGGCCTCAGAACTTATTGATGAACTGCAAAACAAATTTTTCACAGATGACCGACTGTCCACATCACAGCAGACAATGATCTTGAATAGATACGCAGCAAGAGCAAAGCTCTATACTATCATAAGAAGCAATGTGGCAATCAGTATAGCAATATTCTGGATTTTATATCCAATTAAAGAAATGTTGGGGGAGTATACAGAAGAACTACATGACTCACAGAACAGTACTGATGTGAAATCTAACAGCAACAGAACTGTCATTCTGCAGTTGCCATATCTTGCATATTATCCATATGATGTGGAACATAATGTTCTTAATTTCATTCTGACATACTTCTTTGAGTCATTTATTGCATGTTCTGTTTTTGTTGGAATGCCTGCTTGGGATATGCTTTTTGTTTCTGTATTTATTCATACTTCTGGGCATTTTAAAGCACTGCAATATGTGTTGATCCATTTGCACGAAAATGCTAGAGAATCAATGGACTCAAATATGAATCAACTTCAACTCCAGGAAGCCATTCCTGTGTCAGAAAAAATTGGCAGTGATGACAGTAGTGTGTGGACAATGGTACATCATTCAGAAGAACATGCAAGAGGTATGTTTTTTTTTTAAGTATATGAGTGTTGATTTGAATAAGGAGTAGCATCATGAATTCAGGGATGATATGTCCAGCATTAATGATAAAGAAGTTGTAAGTAAAATTATGGGAGGTCTTGATTGCATGCCATAATTCTGCAGATGTGAGTGCCATATCCTGTGGATTCTGGGGTAATAAAGTGACATGGTGTGAAGCTAAACGTGCCCCTTTTCTTTAGTGCCAAGGCCTCAAATTTCTCTCATTCAAAAACACATGTCCATCCATAGCAATGAACACCTTATCATTACAATAAAAAAAGGAACCAAGTAAATTCCTACTTCCTTTTTCACATTCTGGTATACAATTCCATGACATCCTGACAAGAAGGAAATGACTGCACATTATGTGTGGCAAAATTTGATTTGGTGATTTGTGTGGATTATGACTACTGTTAAACATTTAATGAACCCCTAGTGCATGAAAACGTTTGCTGGTTGGATAAGTATTTAAGGAAACAGAAAGTTTACTGGAAAGAAACATTCAGGAAGCCCATGATTTCATGACAAGTCAGTTTAAGTCTTCACAGTTCAAAGAAAAACATGCATAAATATGCAAATCAACTAGGGACTGTGAAGACAAATGTTCCCTGGATGTTGAAGAAATATTGTTGATTTACTGCCTACAAGCTTCAATTGTTGTATGCACTCCAAATAGGTGATAAATCCAAAAGACCTAACTTTGTATTGTATTGTATTTATTTAGTCCAAATATCATATATATGATAGTAGACTCATTAAGTCTGTAATATATATATATTTTTTTTATTACATATGAGATACTTTCTAAAACCTCTTAAATAATATTCAACAAATAATTCATTAACTGTCTGTTTATATTTTGTGTACCTAAAGTCAGATAAATATCATAGGTTAATCACTAGGAAGATAAAAATTCTTCTAATGAGTAAAAAGAGTGACAAAGAAGGAATAGTTTTAACTGTTTCTTAAAGGCCTTGTAATCTTTTATTTCTTTTATAAATCCAGGCAGATTGTTATATACTTTAGTGCCCATATTTATTGCACTATTTTGTATACTTCAGTATTATGTATTTTTAACATGGATATCCATCTTTCTTCATGTATTATATTTATGAACCTTAAAATTTTGCTCCAAAGACTGACAGCATTTTTTCTTGAAACAAGTCGCTTCCAATAAATATATAAAGGAGTCAACGTTAGAATATTTAATTCTTTAAACAACTGTCTACAAGGTGTTCTTGAACTCACTCCAGCCATTGACCTAATCACCCTTTTTTCTATTCTAAATATTCTTGTATTTAATTCACCCCCTATCCCCCCCTCCACCCAAATTAGTATATCACATTGTAAGAGAGCCTGAAATTTAGTAAAATAAACATTTTGAATCATATAAAGGCTTAAAATCTCCTTTGAGGACTTTATCATAAACTATACCTTACTCAATTTGTTTGCTAATGACTGTACATGGGAATTCCACTTTAATGTCTCTGTTATGTAGATACTGAGAAATTTCGTTTCAGTTATATATTCCAGATTTAATTTATCATCATATCATTTATTTTCCTTCCGTAAATCCATACAGGATTACATAATCCATATGGATTTGGAAATCATCATATTTGTTGGGATTAAGGGGTGACATCAACACAAGTGTGTACAACAATCACATTAAAGCTGACTTGAGGTTGTACCAGTAACTTTGACTGTCTATTGTGAAATGACATAACTCCTGTTTTACTTACATTTATTATAAGATCATTCCTATGAAACCAAATTTCTAACTCTGCAACCACCCTAACAATTTTTCTCTGAAGTGCACATACATTGCTATCCGTAATTAGAACGTTAATGTCATCTGCAAACATGACCAGGTTTGCACCATGAATATTCAAGGGAAGGTCATTTATATACAGTAAGAACAACAATGGACCAAGTACCAATTTCTGTGGCACACCTTGTTTAATTTCTATACAGGAAGATCTGTATCTATGCACCATAGTATTACTGGAGTTTTTTTGATTAATCTTTATACATTGTCTTCTGTTTGTCAAATAAGACTTGAACCATAAGTTCGTGATGCCCCTTATTCTATAGGATGATAATTTTTCCAATAATACTTTATGATTCAATGTATCATAGGCTTTTGTTAATTCTATAAAAATTCCAATTGCATGGATTCCTTTATCTAAAGCTTCCTGAATTATTTCAATAAATGACTGGACAGCTGTTTCTATACATTTTCCTTTCTTGAATCCATTTTGAGCATCTGTTAAAATCTTATTTTTATATAAGAAAGGTATCAATCTATTAAACAGCAACCTTTCTGATAGTTTTGCAAATACAGATATTATTGATAATGGTCTATAGTTCTGAATATTGTACCTATCTCGTTTTTTATACAAAGCCTTTACTTTTGCTCATTTCCATTCATCTGGGAAAACCCCTGACCTCCATGATATGTTATAAATATGTGTCAGTGGCCCTTTTATTAATTGTATACATTGTTTAACTAAAAGTTCATATATATCATCATAACTTGCTGTAAGCTTGTCTTTCAAATTCTTGGCCAGACTGACCACTTCCTCTTCAGTGACTGGAGAAATAAAAATGGAATTTGGACAGTGTTTTGTTTCTTGTCTTGAATTATTATAACTCGCGTTGTTAATATCTTGCTTTACTAGTTCTGACACAGTATTCACAAAGTACATATTTAATTTTTCAGTAATCTTCATGGGGTTTGTAATAATTTTATTTCCTATCTTCAATTCCAACTCTTAATGATCTTCTTGAGTTTTACCAATTTTTCTATTTATTAACTGCCAAATGGCTTTAGTTTTTTTAGATGCCTCTGTGACATACCTATCTTTGTCTCTTTTTTTTGCTTCCTGTGATACTCTTTTATACATTTTTTATATTTTTTTTGTGTACTCTAAATCCTCCCTCATGAAGGTAAACTTTCTTTTCAGATAATTTAAAATTTTCATTCTTTTACTTGAATTAATTAAACCCTTTGTAAGCCACCTATTTTTTTTTATTTCCCTTAATTTTTGCCTCTTATATGAGACTGTTGTCTCAAAACAGAAGAGAAAGATATTCATAAATGCCTTTGAAGAACAGTTTACATCTGAGTGATTAGATAACTTGTTCCACGATTCCTTAGATAGTAAGTTTTTAAATTCTTCTATATTATTATTTGTTAACTGCCTTCTCAAAACTATTTTATTTCTTCTATTTCCTTTACCAGTATTTATTTTTACTACCTGTTCTAGGTGATCAGAAAAACCCAAATCTACAACAGATACTCCCAGTTCTGAAATAGCCTTGTTTGTTACAGTAACATATACTAAAGATTCAGAGCTAGGGACAAGTCTTGTCGGTGATCTTACTATATTTATTAAATTATGACTCTCTAATAGATTTTTAATTTCTTCTATCCTTATGTTATCCAACATAAAGTTTAGGTTCCAGTCGCCACACATAAGAAGCTTTTTTTTTTTACCTGTTCTATCTGAGTTTTTAATTCTAATGTTTTTAAAAAAGGTTCAAAAATTGCTATCTGGTGACCTACATATACAAACAATAATGTACCCATAATCTACCAGTTCAATTACAGACATTTCAAATTCCTTCTCTGTACTAGTACCTTTAAAACAATTAAGCTCCTTAGTCCTGATACTTATTTCTGCATATATACAAGATCCACGATGGTCATACAGAGTTCTACTAAAATTACTTGCTAATTCATACTGATCTATCTGAATTAAGTTTAAATAATCCCCCTTTATCCATTGCTCTCTAAAACATAACACCTCAGTATTCTTTAGCCTCGACTTTAACACAAGGTCTAATTCTATTTATTTGTTACTTATACTTTGTATGGTTTGATGCAGAACAGATAAAGTTAAATTATTTGTCACCCTTTTATCTCTTCTATTCATGCCTGCCCTTTATTAGTTCTTGGTAATATTTGCCCATAACAAATCATTATTTCTAGTTACGGGCTGTCTCCTAGGTCTTTTCAGTGATTTTTTGTTCACTATATCCGAAATATTTTCACTACCACTCTCTTGATGGATATCTTGTTCTTTTAGGGAATTTAATTCACCTGATGTATTGCTACACTTACTTTCATTCTCTTCTAAGTTGCTATTTGTCTTTCACCACAACTCTAGCTGCATGTATCCTCCATGATTTTTCTACAGAGCATTCCTTCTTGCTGACACTGTTTGGGGATAAGACCACTTTTCACATCTCAGGCCATGTTTATAGGCACATCAGGACATGAGGTCATGAGCAGCTACATTTTCTTTTTTATTGAGGGCTTTATGTAAAGATGGGATAATGTTGGGTTGGCCAGTATGAGCAAAAATTAAATTAATTTGAAACTTGTAGTGTGAATCGTCCAGAAACAAACATAATTGAAATACAGAGTATCAGTGGATATCAAGCATGTAAGTGGATGGTCAGGCAGATGTGATCACACACTTATGGTTCTATTTTATGTATAATACATATAAAAGTTATGACAATGGAAGGGTCATCATTCTTATAAACTTTCAACCAAGTTTCATGGAAATGATTAGCTCAAAATATACTATTGAGGGACATAAATAAAGACACCGATAAAGACAATGTAACCCCCACATTATGTAATGAACATGCATTTGCAGGTTGAATGCTCTGGAGTTAAAGGACAAGTAGAAGCATGACAGTAGATGCTAACTAATTGCATCCTACTTATCATCCATTTGAATCATCATCTCTCATAGAATTGCTAACATTCTACACAAGATTCCCATATAGAGACTATGTCTACATATGGGACATAGTGTTGGCTTCACTTTGTGAATTGTACAGTCGTAGTTTTCGACGGTATATATATTTAATGATTACTTTTTACCATAAGCCAAGTGTTATGGTAGTTTCTGTGGACTTTTCCTTGAGAATTAACGTCATCTATTTTATTTTTGGTTGAAAAATATATAGTCTTTCTTGTGTCCAGCACTGTATGTGTCAACAGAACTTTTCCACGGGTGTTATTTTATATAACACTGTAAACAGAATGTCTTCAGGGACATTAATTTCACAGTGAAAACTTTTAAAATAGTAGTTATAAAGTCATTCATTGACTACAATACCTATTTTTAAAAACATATTCAAATGCTTCCTGAACAGAATGGAATAATTTGAATATATAGCCGGCAAGTCTGTGTAATAAACTTCCTTGCAGTGGGATGTGCAATTAATCACTTACAAAGATTCAAGTCTTCTGGGTTATTGGGATGTTTTACTGTGTATTGTTACCAGTTTACATGGCATAACAACCTAGATGACTTGAATATTCACCAAAACTGCTGTGAGAACTTAAAATTCCACATAATCCACCATGTCTCAGCATGGTGTAACAGATTTTGCCACACATGGTGTAACAGTAAAGAGGACTTTGTGCAATAAGAAAGACAGGTAAGTTTCACATGCGATTAAGAGCTGAGAAACTAACTTTTAAATATTAACCCTTTGAGTGTCCATCTGTACAATAACCAGGAAAGTATGTCTACCTCCTTTCTTCCTTTGTGTGATTCTTGTAGAGTTGCTGCAATTTAATCTCATATCCCTGAATGTATACATTCAAAATTAACTCTGTTAATTGTAATAATTCTGCAGGGGAAGGAAGTAAAAATGACAGAAAAGCAATACAGACTGTATTAATGGAGCAGAATGAGGAAGAGAAGATGCAGAACATTCTCAATAAATGCATCCAGCATCACCAAGCCATTATGAGGTGAGGCTAGGCCAGAATCTGTAGTCTGTGTGATACAAGGATTAGTGCTGCTACATCATGCAACATAGAGTACAGTGAGATAATGCAGATCATTAAATACATTTAAGATCTCAAATTAAGTACATGACCAGCTTAATTCATGTAATATTATTATTATTGCTGAACCTGGTCTGCATTTGCTCTTATATAAACAAAATTCTCACCAAGAACTTGTTCATCTTACAACCCAACTTATACTACTGTTGAGATTTATATTTCAATATACTTAAACACATTCAAAACAGTTTTTCATTCATTGCTACCAACAACATCTAAACATGCCTCTCCATGTACAATTTATAGAACTGACATAAGCAACTCTGTAGTTACACATACAGGTTATATTGCCACAATAAGACACAAAAACTGAAAGTGTTTACAATTGAGATTTTAGGTTTTTATCACACTGAAGTTTTATATTTTGGTCTTCTGTGTTGTGACATCATGTAATGGGCGTTATGATGCAATGCATTCTGGTAAGTGGTTACTAATATTTCGGCAGAACATGCAGTCTCCATATTTTCAGAGTAGAGTGATATAGGCAGCACGTTTCCCTGAAATGTTCATAACCAATGACCAGACTACAAGCTATCATATACCAGATGACCACAACATAAATCTTTATGATTGTTTATATTATTCTGGGCTGATTATGTGATGAAAATCAGTCAACAGTGAGGAAGGCTGGTGTATTTAGTGAAGATGAGAATGGATATCTAGATAAAGAATACATTATAAGTATGGCAAATGTAAAACACCAGTCTGAGTAAGTAACTTGCTGTCACTGTTCTATTAAATAGTAAATGTGGTATCAGAATCCAGAGCAAGAAAAATGAAAATTTTACTTAGTATGCATGGAGCTATTGCAAGTAAATATCTGACAGAAAGCGAAGTTCGTTTGTAGTGTTTGATGCAACATAAAAAGCAGCAGTGACAAAACTAAAATTTGTACTATTTTGAATGAATCCTATTGAACCCAAAAATTGTGGGTTGTCCTTAATGTCAAATATGGCCACATATAAAATAAAGAAATATGATTTTGGAAATACAAATGTATTTTCCAGTCAAGAAGTAAGGGATACTAGAGAAATTGCACACTCTGAATGGAATTCCATCTCCCACTCGATATGGGAGGACCTGGGACAATGCAGTCATTATAGTCACTATGCTATGGGCTAAGTAACTGCGGATCTGGGGTGTGATTCCAGGCATAGGGCAAGAGATTTTTCTCTTCTCCAGAACATCCAGACTGGCAGTGGGGCCCAACTAGCGTTCTACAATATGGGTACTGGGGTCTCCTGTGTTTGGCAAACATGGATTGGACAAGATGCTGACTGCTCACATCCAACTAATGCCAAGGTTATTTAAATGTGTGAAGCCCTACATCCATTTCGCCATATTTCTTCATGATCTGTTTCTTAATTAAGTGCAGGAATAACTCCAGGTTTACCTCTGATTAGGGGAAAAGCATGTCCTCTCTTCTCTGCAGTTCTTCTAACCTGCTATGTTGAGTCCACCACTCTCCACTTAAAAAAGTTTTTCAAACTGAAGGCACAAAGTGTTAGTGCATTCCATTCATGATTTACGCATAAATTTGACCATTTCTGATTTTGATTAAATTGTAACATAAACTATTTTTATATTTCAGCTTTGTGAAGAAGTTGGAAGCATTTCTGAAACCAGTCATGCTAATGCAACTTCTTGGTAGCATGATTGCCTTCTGTGTTATAGGCTTTCAAATGTCACTGGTGAGTTTACTGGTTGGTGCTAAGTAAGCAAGTGTGGCTGTCCCAAACATTAAATTTAATTGCACATCAACTTATGAGACTGCAAAAATTATTAAATCCTTAAAAATAAAAAATTCACATTGATGTGATGAAATCTCAGTCAAAATCTTACAATTGAGAACTACTTTTATTAGTTCTCCCTTAACATAAATACGTAATAAATCCCTTTCCTCAAGTATCTTTCCAACCAGATTAAAATTTTCAATAGTAAAACCAGTCTTTAAAATTGTAATAGATTTGATATTAGTAACTTTAGACCTATATCTTTATTAACTTCTTTCTACAAAGTTTTTTAAAAGGTTATATATGCAATACTTTATCAACATGTAAATAAAAATAATATGCTTGTAAATTTAAAATATGGGTTTAGGAGTAAATCTTCACAGAAAATGCCTCTCATGAGTTAAATAATGAAATTGTATTGGCCGTGAACGATAAACTAACTGTTGGTGGCATATTCTGTGACTTAGAGAAAGCCTTCCACTACGTCAGTCATAATATTTTATTGTCTAGACTGGAATTCAATGGAACAGCAGACAAATTTAATGCATTTATAAAATCCTCCCTTAAAGACAGATATCAGGAAGTATTAATATATAACAGAAATACTCATAATAGTCCCTATTGCAGATAGCAGAAAGTCAGCATGGAGTTCCACAAGGTTCTATTCTTGGTCCATTATTTTTTCTTTTTTATATAAATGATTGCTTGAAATAAAGACTAAGAATGTTAAACTTGCCCTAGGTGCTGTTGAAACTAGTATAATTGTAAATTATCCTAGCCCTAAATATTTAAAATTAACACAAATAAAGTATTTGTAGATATAACTGAATGGCTATAACTTGCTATCATTAAACTTAAAAAAAAACTCATTAAGTCAAAGTAGGATTAAAAATAGATAGGAAATTAACCTAAATATCAGTCGTAATAATAAGTACATTATTAACATTTCAAGCACTAAGCTTCTTAGTCTAATTATTGATGAAACATTGTCATGGAGAAATCACATTACTTGATTAATGTCTAAATAGAGCTCTGTCTTATATGCATTAAGGAATGTAAAAGCTATCATGTCACAAGAAACTGTACAGTTGATCTGTATTTCCTATGCACATTCTATTATGACTTATGGTATAATTTTGGGAGGTAACTCGCCCTACAGTGTTAATATATTCAGTATCCAAAAAAGAATAATAATTCTTATAAATTAAAGAAATGTAGACTCTAGTAGGGTACCATTTAAAAACCCAAAAGTTTTACCTTTGTATTCACAGTATATATTTTCCCTATTATTATTTGAGGTAAAAAACAAGGATCAATTTAAATCAAATCAAGAGCTGCATAGCATTAATAACAGATATAGCACTAATCTTCACCCTGCAATGTCAAATTTAGCAACATTTCAAAGGAGAACCTACTGTTCTGCAATTAAGTTATTCAATCATCTTCCATCCAGTATAAAAAGCTTGCCTAATAAGAATGAATTATTTAAACCTGCCTTAAAGGGATTACTTCTTTCTAATTCATTTTATTCCATTGATTAATATTGTAATTGCAACAACAATTAACTATTTGGTCTCACATAAGTTATTTTCTTTACAATTATTTTATTTTACTAAAACTATTTTACATTTATTAATAATATAATACTTAAAATCTTTATATATAATTTATAGACTTTCATCTCACATAATGTATTAATGCTGGTAATCACAAATTGTTAAATGCTTCATAATGCTGACATACATACATACATACTTACATACACACACATACACACGCACACACATATATATGTATTATGTGTGTGTGTGTTTATGACAATTGATAATTATAAGCAAGTATTTATTACTGATTATTTGTTATTGATTATAATTATTATTTATGCATAATTATATTTACTGTCTGTTGACTATTTCTATATCCATAGGGTTCTGTAACCATGTGAGGATCCATAGAATGTGAATAAATGAATGAATGTAAGATGTACACAATAAATATATGTGGTCGTGCAATGAAGTTCACGAACTCATTGCGGTAAAAGTGCTACTTACCTCATTGCTGAATACCACCATGGTTGCCTTCAAAGTACCCCCCTTGGGAAGCTATGTACCGATGCCAGCGCCTAGTCCACCCTTCAAAACAATTTTGGAACTGGTTTTGTGGAATGGCTTTTAGAGCTGCCATTGTATTACTCCTGACGTCATTAATGTCATCAAAATACCTTCCTTTCAATATTTTCTTTATCTTTGGGGACAGAAAAAAGTCACTGGGGGCTAGATCCGGTGAATAGGCAGTGTGTTCCAGCACATTTACTTGATTAGTTGCTAAAACCTCCCTCACATACAGTGCCATGTGAGCAGGTGCATTGTCATGATACAAGATCCATGAGTTTTTAGCAAAAAGTTCGGGTGGTTTCCGTCTAACTTTTTCACGCAGCAATTCCACTACTTCCAAATAGTAAACTTGGTTGACTGTTTGTCCAGTTGGTACAAATTCATAATGAACAATCCCTCTAATATCAAAATAGTCAGCAACATTGTTTTGACTCTTGATTTGGACCGACAGAATTTTTTTGGTCGTGGGGAATTGGCATTCTTCCATTGTGAACTTTGCCGCTTTGTTTCAGGGTCGTATTGGTAGACCCATGTTTCATCATCTGTGATGACACGGCCCAAAATGTCATCGTGCCTCTCCAGAAGGTCTTGGCAAATTGTGACTCATCTTTGCTTTTGTTCTTCGGTGAGCTCCTTTGGGACCATTTTTGCACACACCTTCCTCATGTCAAGATCTTCAGTTAAGATTTTCCTGACTGTTCTCTGTCGATGTTCACTTGCTCTGCTATGCTCCTGACAGTCAGTCGACGATTTTCATGCACAATTTGACGAATTTTTGCAATGTTTTCTTCAGTTCTGCTTGTTGCTAGCCGTCCTGATCTCTCTTCGTCAGTGACACTTTCTCTTCCCTCAGAAAAACGTTTCACCCACTTGTAAACTGCTGTTTTCTACACAGCATTATCCCCGTAAACTTGCACTAACATCTCTCTGATTTAGTTTTCCACTCTTTCCAAGTTTAATAAGAAATTTAATATTCGTTCGCTGCTCTAATTCAAGCTCCGACATTCTCGCGACGGCACACCAAAACACACGCAGACAGTAATAGATGCCACTCAGAAACAGACTGCCATAGATCAACAACAACACAGCTCTGAAACGCTGATATGTCAGCGTCATCAGACCATACTAAGGCTTTTGTCCGGTTCTGCCACGGCAAGGAAACGGTGGCGAGTTCGCGAACTTAATTGTCCGACTAACATATTAGTGATCCAAAAATGGTGAACTTTGTTGATTACGTTATCACTTTCCACTGTTAGTATGCTTATACAGCTCAGTTAGTAAACTGACAATCTGTGATCTGGCTGACCAGTGTGTAATTCCTGAGATGGCAGAGATTCTCTTTGCCACCACATCCAGGGTGGTTCTGGGGTTCACTCAGCGCATAGTTTGAGTCCTTTGCCTGTTGGTAAGTAGTCAGTATATGATTTTGACTGGCCATCTATGTAGTGCCAAATGTCAAAGTTAATAAATATATGATGCTTAACTACATCTTATCTTTATAGCTCCCAGATGTCATGCTTAGTTATAGGGGAAACTGTACTGTAGTTATTTCTTTCCTTCCGTTCATGGTTCGAGGTAGACAGACTGCTGGAACAGATACCATTACATAGACCCAATGTTACACTTGTACATTTACATGTATTATACTGTGTATTTCAGATTCCAATTCATGCTGAGAGCACCAAGTTTGCAAAGATGTCTGTCTCACTCATATCTGCACTTGTTGAGCTAGGGATGTTCTATTGGTTTGGTGGGGAAATGCTGGAAGAGGTATGCATACATCTGGTACTGTTTTTCATGTGTGGCCATCTACTTTCAAGACAAATGTAAAAATGACACGTTACTGAATTTTGGGTGGTTTACATTTTATGAGTCATGAAAAATTCACAGTGACAGAATGCACTGGGTTTTTGTCAGAAAGTCAGCCAGAAATTCATTCTGTATTGACACAACTGATTACCTCAAGACTTCATTATCATATTTTGATCCCCTTGGTATACTTTGGTGTGTATTTCAATGATCTCACTACCACAATACATACATGCCTAAGTATGAACATATGTACATACATAAGTACATACATGTATATATATATATACACACACACATACACGCACACACACACACACACACACACATAAACATGCATACATACATACATACATGCATCCATACATACATACATCCATACATACATACATACATATATACATACATACATATATCCATACATACATATATGAATGTTTGTATGTATGTATTCTGTTGTTCCATAAGTCTGTCATAAAAACAGTAGGACATGGTAAAAGACATAAATACACAAATATATAATACATGTTTACTTATCCAAGTATGTTATGTATTTTGGCATAACCATAACAAAACATAAAATTGAAAGTTGTCTTGGCAAAGAACATTGTTTTAGTACTATGACAACAAAAAGTCTTATGTTGATGATGATGATGATGACAGTGATGATGAAGATGATGATTATGACGATGATGACAACATTGATAATCATCATTACTATCATGGTGATGAGTTAGGGTGTTCACCTGTTCTATTTTGTAGTGTTGTTCTGAAAATCTTATCTACAGAATTGTATAAATGTAACCAAATGTTAAAAGTGGTCCTTCCATTGCATTTGGATGACTTAGGTCCCTTTTTTTTACGATCTCCATACAGTATTTTTGGCACAGAGGAATATTCTTTGTGACAGATGCTTCTATGTTCTATGTCACAATTTTTAAATGCCTGGAATGATTTAGTCAACTGTCCTCATACAGAGGTGAATTTCATATTCTAATTCATCTCATTTGGACAGTCTGAGTCAAAATGTATCTCAATAAAAATATACCTCTGCTGACCTTTGGCTTTATATTACATTTATGTCACAGAGTTCGAAGGTTCTAAATGCTGCATATTACTGTGAATGGTACACTGCAAGTAGTAAATTCAGAAAACACCTTCGTATATTAATGGAGAGAGCCAAGATACCTGTGAAGCTAACAGCAGGAGGTTTCTCAACTTTGACTCTTGAGAATTTTACTAAGGTAAGAAAATTTGGACAGTAATGTGATTGGCTGTGGGCTGAATAACCAATGTTAGATTTCTGGGAAGGGAAGAATTTTTCTTTTTCTCAACAGGCCTGAGACCTAGCCAGCATCCTCTGCAGTGCACACTGCAGCCTCTTTCCCTGGGAAGTAATTAACAAAAATGTAGGACTGAATGGAATGTTCAAAACAGGTGCATATCACTAGAGAACAGAAAGGAATGGTCACATTCACACAGTGTGGATAGCCCATTAGATATATTATTGATATCTTAAATAAGATAAGCATTTAAAAATATTTAATTTACAATAGGAAATATAGTAAACATGTCCTTCAGACAAGCATACAGTTCAGTAAATTTGACGTATCATGTACAGTATTTACTAACTTACATGCATGGCTTGTTAGGAAAGCTACATATTTAAAACTATGAGATCGTTAAATATACACGTCAAGAGTATGTAAGAAGTAATATAAATAACAAACAAGTCTCGCAACTGACACTACATAAATAACAAACAAGTCTCACAACTGACACTGCATGTTCTAACTAGTAGACATACTGTTAGAAGAACAGAGTAGAATAGAATAGAACAGAACAGAACAGAACAGAATGGATAATGATTATTTTTAAAAATGTAACCAGCAATGTAAAATTGTCTGTTTGGAAGACAGCCACTTGATTATGGCCAAATCTGGTTGAAATATGTGAAGATTTTGATAATAAATTGCTTATATATGTAAATATTGTACTTTGATGGTTGTGACTTGCAATGATGTGTTCATATTATTGGAATTTTATATGTGGCTTATTGTAAGTATTTAATAAATGAAATGTGTTTCAAAAAAAAAAAAATGAAAATGAAGACAGCTCTATTTCAGACTGAATGACCCAAGGATGTGTTATTGTGACCATGGAGGCAAAACATTTGTTTGACTTTAGTCACCTGTATGAACTTACAGTCACTAGATTAAAGCCAAAATAGTTGTTTCACCTCCTATCAGATGTAGTGTTCACATAAAGAAGTTTAGTGATGGAAGCACAATCACTGTTCAATTCTTGGCATAAGCAGTGTTATTTTTCTTTCCTAGTGCATCCAGACATATTATTGGGCCCAGAGTCTCATGTAAAATAGGTAATCAAAGTTCTTTATCCAGAGGTACACTGGGCAAATTTTGAAACTGATTACTCACTGCCAATGAGGGCCAAGGAGAAGAATATGTGTACAGTTACTTGGTATCTCCTATAAGTTGGTGCCACAGTGTTTATGCACAGAGACCATCTTACCTTAACTTCTACAAAACTTTTTGATGTCCTTGGCTTATTGTATGTATGTATATTTTTTAAAAAATCAACTAGTATGCCAGATGGTGAGTATTAGTTCATGAAATCAATTTATAAAACATTCAAATTCTCTACTGTGCTGTCTTTGTTAGCAAGTGGAATTATTTTCTATCTCATTTTTCTACAAAGAATGTATAAATTGACATATTAGTGTTATGTTGCTGGCAATACAAGTTATATTTTTAATTTTCTTAATGTGATTTCATGTTTAATTTCAGGTAGTACAATCATCATACCAGTACTTCACCATGCTCAAGGCAGTCCATAATGAAGATACTGACTGATACCTTTAATCCAGAGTAATCATACCATATTTATGTATTTTGTGTTACAAGCACAGTCCCTTCGCTTCAAATCATATGCAGACAACCTGCTATTAATAGAAACACTGGAAAGTGTAATTTGTTATGGTATCTGGTAAATTAATCTGAAAGTATACAAAGGTATCACCACAGGCACTACGCCATCCCCACCACAAGCAAACTCACCACTGCTGCCACCACCACAATTGTTGCTGCTACTAATGTTATTTTTATTGCTTTGATTTTTATAGTTTTCCAATGGTACTGCTATTATCCCCTGTACACCTACTGGTAGAAGATGTTTGACTAAGTGAAATGAAGCCTACTATTATTATTACACACATTTCTGATTATTTTAACTATTTAAAGCTCAGTGATAACTGTATACACCACATGCTGTACTCATTTAAAAACTCTACACATATTCCCACACAGTGTTTATTTATTGATTATAGTTCTCACAATCAAAAATTTGTATTTTCTTAAACAGCGTTAACTGACTGGTCTTTGTAGTGGATATGGTTTGTTCTCTATGAGGTAAGAAATTACTTTTTTTATATGATTTATATGAATTTCAAACTTCAGTGGCTTAAGGTTTATTGTAGTATTAATAATGCCAACTGATGTGAAGTTCTTTAATTAGATAATGATTCCATGCAGGATTTGTGTTTGGAAAATTACATGAAACTTAGTGTAGGTAATAGTGTCATAGTATCTTTTACTTGTAAAATGAAATTGATGGTTCTGAGAATTTGTGATAATGGGCAAAGTCCAATTGAAAAACCACAGTTGTTATCATATCACAGTCAAATAAGAAATGTTAGTGTGACACATCCCAGTGTGTCAAACTTCTCAAACGTCTATTGGTGTATTAGTTGTATTATCACTATTGCACTGACCAAATATTTTCTCCTATTTGAAAAGTTTAAATATGGTTCATTACATTACGTCTTCTTTTCTACTTTTTGTAGCTTTATAGTTTTGTGTGGCATTCACACATAGCAGAACTTCTATTACAAGTGTTGCCTAGAACTCCATTGCATAGATGGATCCATCTAAACTTGAATGAATTGAAAGAAAATTTGGAGTGTCATATTATAACAGAATTTTAAATGGCATGCTTGGCAATAAATTTGAAGTTACATTAGCAAAACTGAATCTCTCATTATTGCATTCCAGACAATGGCATCTGTATGTCCTTTACGTCATCAACCTTCTGATTGATGTGTGTGTGTGTGTGTGCGTGCGTGGGTGTGTGTGTGTG
>Ga0123352_10003134_pt1 | contig 23709 bp, 10 predicted proteins | sample TergutLab28metaG_FD_89700 | JGI IMG/M metagenome (GOLD analysis project Ga0123352, IMG submission 89700) | Labiotermes labralis P1 segment gut microbial communities from Petit-Saut dam, French Guiana - Lab288 P1 | ecosystem: Host-associated > Arthropoda: Insects > Digestive system > Gut ...
ATTTAATTTGCTGGGGCATTTGTTGTTCGGGTTTGGAGTATAAAATAAGTTTAGTTGCGTTTTTTTTGTTAGTGTACATTTTAATTAAAAAGTTTTTTTTCCTTTTTTATGATTGGGAAGAAATTTTTCGTCCCCCCCCCCCTTTTTCGTTGTCCCTTTTTTATTTTTCTCTTATTATACCCTTTATATATACATATATATATATATTATTTCCCTTGTTGAAATAAATACATATTCGTGTGGTTGGGCCTGTGCGCGCGCACGGTTATCTATAGATTACAAAGTAATAACTAAGAAACTCGTAATTGAAAAAACTGCTAAACTGCCACCATTAATTAATATTATTACAGGATAAAATAAAGAAGTTTAACCTTTTAAAGACTAGACGTAATCTGCTTTATATAAGGAATCAGGCCGTACCGCGCAGTAAACACTTTCCACCACTATTGTAAAAACCAATCAGTTAGTGACGCACAAAGTAAAGGCGCTGCCTGTTCTACAGATCCGTAGAAAACACGTAAATACAGTGTGGGCAGAATGTAGAATTGTTGAAAGTTACACCTGGTTGTACGTAAAGAAACCGCTAGGCTTTAAAGGTTAAAGTAGGCAGAAAATGTGGCAAGCAGGGGAAGATGAGAATAATACACACTTTTTGTCGGAGAAGCTGAAGAGATCTAAGCGTGTATGGGAAAATAATAATACATTTTTCCGTAAAGAAACAGCATCCGACAGTGTGTTTGATTGAATTGAACTGGAACATGGTCTAGTAGGGAGTTGTTGTGAACACGGTACTGAATCTTATCGTTCCGTGGTAATGGGGATTTATTTAACCCTAAGCTTCAATCAATTTTTCAAAATCTTGTCTTAATTAAACTGATTAATTGGTGTAATTTATGAAGTCCCCAATTTGCATGTTCATGTGAACTTTCTAGAATACTGTTTCAATAGTAACATTCAATTTTTACTGATTATAACTCCAGTAAATATCCGTCAGTTTTCTACTATAGTTGATAATACTTGGATTCATATTATCTGCTATTACATATGCCCATCATCATTTCTTAGCCACTTTCCGTTCAGGGCGCGGGGTATATACCTGTTGTGCATAAGTTAAATTTACTTATATATATATATATATATATATATATATTCCATACGCATTCAGGAAGAAGGAAACCATCCAACGCAAGATAATAATTAAAATAAAATTATACAATAAATAAACCCGTACAATTGTTTGGTATACATACTGTCATATGAAAGAAAACAAGCTGGAACAAAAAACTGACAAAAATTTTGTAAATAAGTTATAAACCCTTCCAATGTCCAGAAGCAAATAAGACTGCGAATGTACAATGCATTAACAACACCCATCATAATGCATGGCAGTGGCCATCGGACGCTCGGAGAAAAAGACAAACCTTGAATCATAGCAGCAGAGATTAAATTTGTCGGAGAAAGAACAAAGTATATGCTCTTCGGCCAAAAAAAGTATCACGATACTCTGACGGAACTTACAACACAAGCATGTTTGGAGAGAATCGCAATTCTAACAACAACGTGTTAGAAGAACGGACAGAATCAAACTCCGTCACGCTGTTGTAAAATACCAGCCAGTAGGAAAAATCAACCCAGTGTTACGTCCATTAAAGAGGCTTCTGGGGTGTAATACAGAGACCGGAATGGGCAACGAGGAACAAGTCTGTGAAAGCATGGTGATGAATGTCGTGGTGGTGGTCTATTGTTGTTAATAGTCCCACCTTCTTAATCTTCTATTTAATTTCAAAGTAAAAAATATTAAATTTAATTACGTTTTTCACTACTAACTACTACTTAAATATTAAGCACATTAATACCTCTATTTGCACTGTTTACCACCTTATAATTTTCACAAACTTCGGACATTATAATACTCTTCAGTTACGTGATCAAACTCCAGTCTTTTTCGGTTCTGAGCGTTGACTTGGTTGAGTGGAGGAAGGCTGTAATTTGCCTAACCTAACCTAACCTAACCTAACCCAACACGGATTTTCTTCACGTTTCTTTTCCGCCTCTTAATAGTGATAACCTTCAAATATTGTAAATGTGGGGATACAAAACTGATAGAATTTTTATTAAACTGCACAGACATGCGAACATCACTAGTGACCATCTCAATAGCGGATTCCTACACCCTTATTGGGCGGAAAGATTGAAGCAGGATAGAGCATGAAGTGAAACAAATCTTTATTCCGGAAAATCACTGACTGTAAATAAATTAAATCATTCTCTTAAATGTTCAAATAAATGTAAGTACTTTTGTTATTATTCGCTCCTTGTTGAACTTACATTTAACAGTTTCAGGTCTACAACAAACGGAAGTCTGTTAGTCGTAAAACTAATATAAGAATTGTTGTTACTGTGGTAATTACAATTCTTATTCTTCATTTTAGTGCAGTCTGCAGGTGCCCGACAACATGCGATTTAGATATAAAACCACTAGAATATTAACTTTTATTGAGGCTATTACCTGCCCCTCTGCCTGCAATAGACTGGTCTAATAACAGCACGCAATATACATTCGTAATGTACTGGGCATCAGAAACCTTATGCTATACAGAAATAAAGGTCATAAAAACTCCATGAATATACATTATACACTCAACTTGGACCCATATAAATCATAATCCACTCCGTTTGTACTGTACACTTCCAGCAACTGAAGGTTACATCACTTCTCCAGTCACAGTGTCCTTCCCTGCTGACCGGTTGTTCCTGCTTTGTCATTGTCTTTGTATCAGAGTTTGAACAGATGTCCTCTGGTTATATGTTTTATTTTTAAATTCCGGTACAGAAGTTTGCGTGATCCATAAATCCTTGTGCGCACAGGTTTGTTATCACGTCATGTACATAGGGCACAAAACCCGAAATTTGTGCCGAAGAGAATCGTATCTGGTGGCCAGAGATAAAACCTGGGTATTCCGCCACTGTGTTATTCACATGGTGTGAGAGGAAACAGGAAAACATTTGGATCTATTGGGTACCTTAGCACGAAACAAAACAGTAATTATTTCCTTGCTGTATTACAATTAACTTCGAGTACTGCCATGTGTGTCCCGACTGGTCTCTATGCAAATATACAGTCAGATTAAACACACGCCTCTGATCCTACTGCATAAGCAACAATAGGCCTAAGCATTTTAGTTTATTGACTTTCATCCAGTCGTGACCTTCACAGAACTGTATTAACAGACTGTGGCGTGTTATTGAGGTCTAGTCGATGTGCGATACAGAGAAGGTATTCTTGTGCAAGCTCTTTACGACATATCAAAGGAACGCAAGAGAGTAATATTTCGAAAGGAAAGCAATTTTAAAAATTGCATTAAACGTGTTGAGAATAAATTATCCACTGCAGTTGAAAAGCAGCGTTCATGCAACATACTTCAGAATCTAAAGGACCTGAGATACAAATATATATTACACTTTAATGACGAAGTGTAGACTGCTTTATTTTAAAGACCCAGTCCGTACCGCGCTGTAAACACTTTTCATCTCGGTTATAAAAACCAATCAGTTTATGGTGTAAGTGGCACGAGTCGCTGTTTGTTCTCAGATAAATACAAAACACATAAATAGAGTGTGGGCAGAATGTACAATCGTTTAATGTTAAACCTATTGGTGCATCACGTGACCAGTAGGCTTTAAAAGGTTAAGGTGACAGTCAGGCTTATTGCTGACCGTCTTTCTGAGCAGAGACAAACCAGTTCCTCGACATGACATGCAATAAAAATAGATTAATAGCTGTGTAATCGAAGAAAAGTTACAGTGATAGGATGATGGCGATAAAGATAGCGCAAAAATTGTATGAGCTGCGTCATAGGAATAGAGACAAAACATTTTTAATGACGCTTGATATGTGCAGTAATGCTTAACGTTCTGCAGTAAGAGGTACGTTGTGTAAGAGAGAGAGAGAATATACGTATTTTCTGCAACACAACAGTGTTTCTGCTTTACTACTACTACTACTAACAACAATAATAATAATAATATTGTATGCTATTTAAATAATAATAATATTGTATGCTATTTAAATAATAATAATAATATTGTATGCTATTTAAATAATAATAATATTGTATGCTATTTAAATAATAATAATATTGTATGCTATTTAAATAATAGTAATATTGTATGCTATTTAAATAATAGTAATAATAATATTGTATGCTATTTAAATAATAATAATAATAATAATGTCATACCATGAACCTAACTCTTCTCTTGTATAGCTATAGCTATAATTTGGCCCCTCACATTCGCGGTTTACTTTTTTTCAGTGAATGCGTGTGAACAATTCTATGAAAAATCCTGCTCGCATGTTATTTGTACCTTTCAATTTCGGCCATCATACACGTTTGTTAATAACATAGAATGTTTATTACCAAGTAATTTTAAGCCCACTATTTAGCTACGTGTTTTTATGGTTAAGATAAACAGAGAGTGCTGCGCTCTGGTTGATCACAATTTAAACTCATTTTTATGGAATGGATACTTTTGGACGTATTGTCGTCTTTCACTGCGCCATTGTACGTATAATTTGTGATGTTATGCCTCATTCCGAAACAACATGAACGTCGTTGTGAAAATAATGACAAATATTAAGGACTTCAAGAATACAGAGGCTATAAAATTAGGACAAAATTAATTGTAGATTTCTACATCATTTTGCAGTAGACTTTTTTGATATCGGTATGATTCTACTTCCAAAGACTTGCACAATATAAAATCCTGTAATATACATCCTTTTTATCTGTTTCGACTTATTATTACAATCTGTCAGCCTCCTTAAACATTATTTGAAGATCACCTTTCGAAGGTACGGGTCGAAATTGACAGTGACTTTCTTATATGGCGTATTATTTAAAAAGAGCAAATAATCTTTTTTCCAGTCTACGTTTGTACAAGAAAAGTATTCCTTGTAATTGCTTAGTATTTATTAAAGTGTTTTACAAAAACTTTTTATGTCTTCACGCAAGGAATTTACCTACAACTTTCAGTAACGTACAACAACATACAAATGTTTACATCTATCCTATTGCAGGCCTGGACATGCCCTTCAGGCTCCAATTTGTTTAGGCTCCCAGAATTTCTAGACAATCGGTGTGTGAAGGTTGTAAGGTTGTCAGTCCTACACACCGGCCTCCTTTACCCCTATAATATATCCCTGGTACCCATTCTATTACAGGCTGATTGGACCCCAGGCCCATATTGGGGCCGGAAATATTAAGTCATTGAAAAATCCCACTTAGCCCATCGAGAGTCGAACCCGCAACCTTCCGGCGTACAATTAAGTGCATAAATTTTATTAAGAAACATAAATGTAGCTATTTATTTACATACTCATATGCCTATCTCTTTATCCCCATACATACTTGTATCTCTTCACATCTCTCTATCTTGGTCAGCAATACAGTCTAGAAGTACCTCTCTTCATCTACGTCTATATCTGTGTCTATATACTTTTATCTAATTTATGTATCTACCCTCGGGGCTATGCGACCCAGGGCCTGTCTTTCTTCGCGTTTCTGAAACTTCTGCGAGGATATCTCGAGGACGCCTTGGACGGGTAATCGGCCCGTCGCAAGGCCACAGCCTACAAAGCAAAACACACACACACACACAGACGAACACATATGTTCATAACGAATCAGGAACTGAAGCCACATTTCTCATGTTAGAGCTTTAGAAAACAATACAAGCCTTAAATCACAAGGCCATTGTGTTCGGCCTAAAGTACAAATAACAAAATCAATTAAATTTCAAACAGTCATATTGCAATTTTATATGCATGCTTACAAAAACATTCGTGCTTCTTTAGGCTCATTCGCAAAATTTTAGTTTCGCCATGTCTGTCTGTCTGTCCGCATGGAACTTGGCTTCAACTGGACGACTTTAATGAACTTTGATATTTGGATTTTGTCGAAAGTCTGCCCAGATAGTTCAAGTTTCATTGACATGGGACAAGAATAACAAGCAGTTTACGTGAAGACCAATACACATTTTTAATCATATTCTCTTTTATTCTTAAAATTAAAAATGTTTCAGACAAAATGTGTATAGAAAATCAAAACAAATATTTTACGTTGAAAAACTTTTTTCGACAATCATGCCGTTTATGAGACAAAGTAAAAAAATATTGTAGAGCCGGGCATGCTTCAGATGACAGTATGGCGCAATCGCTTTGCATGCTATATGACTAAGGCTACAAACACACACTCACAATATGTAACACTTATTGATTTCCACTGCAACAACGGTTGCACAAACGCGCCTCTGTATTACGTTATACGTACATTGCCTGTCTTTTTCTGAAATGCTTTGAATATCAGGGAAGACGAAGACAGTTCATAGATCAGCATCTAATTCATTTATTGTATTTTAAACATAATAATCATCTTCATGGCCTTAGGAACTCCTCAATTTCAAAGTACTGAGGTCAATTTTATTAATAGTATTCCGGCTTAATATTAAAATATAGGATTATTATAAAATTATAACTACGAAATTTTACCACTTACCAAAGGCGTTTGTGTCACAAAGACATGTTATGAACTGTACACATAGGAAACCTTGATCACGCGTCGTCATATTATATTTCATCCGCAGAATTCTTTTGTTATACAACTGAAGGACAGCTATGGTCTCGGTACGACGCCAGTAGAATAAAAACACCGTACTGTAACAACATATTTGGTCTTTTTCTTTTATTACTCACGTCCCATGCACTACTCGCTTAATCTGGGATCAAATGTTACAAGGAAGAAGCTAATAACATTTTGCACAACACGTGAGCATCGTATTGGACACGAGAAGTATGGTAAAATACTTCATCAGTGGTATGACTTAGATAGAACATCTCAGGGTGGAAAATTTAGCCTGAGAACACGGATTGTAGCGCGTATCTGCATCGTACAATTAAGGAAATGAAACTAACTCTTAATTTAACAGCATGTCATTTTTGTATGTATTATAGTGTATCACCCTTGAAATATTGATTAATGTCTATTGAAAAAAATATAAATAATTTATATCACAATTCAATTCGAAACGTGGAAGTCGATCTAAATTAATATCTTCAGTGTATTGTCGGCAGTCTCTCTGGTTGATTCTCCGAGCAGTCCACGTAGACTTTATGCCGAACAAATTTTTCTGAGACATGTTTCTCTACCAGTACTTGAGTATTACCATAACAAACATCATTCCACCCGTGCTCCATATTTATTCGTCTATCGTCCGAGTGATGCATAATAAACCAAACACAGGCTGCATTTTCAAGTGGCACGAAATAATGTGACCCCAAGAATAAAATAATTATTAATGCAAGTATTCAGACGGAAGTTTTATATAAATTACATATCAATACTCTTTAAGTGCGTCCCTTGAAAGCTTAAAGATGAATGGTATATTGTATCTCACATTGAATATTCAGCAATCCTTCGCTGCGCATTCAAAATTTTCAGCCAAAATTAAGAGCAAGTACTAGAAGAAATACAGCTGATATTTTAACAGACATATTAACGTGTGGATCTGATAACTTATAAAAGATTCTGAGTAATTATTAAAAGTTGGGTAGAAATTGGAAGAAATTAGAAATAAATATCTGACGCATACAGTAAAGCCGCATCCATCTATTTGTACGAATCAATCTGTAAATCTCCAAGAGAATATTATGATTAAATTTTACATTTGAGGATTAGTAAGACTATAGTAACACGGTTATCCTTATTTCTATAAAAATATAGTCCACATATTTGAAGGGAAGAGAAGGTAAGTTAAAGGAATATGGAAAGCTTTCAATATCCAAGCCTTCAAAAACTTTGATTCGGATTGTAAAATATAAATTATTTCAGTTCCTACCGGATAGAGAATACAGTTCATGTCAATTAAAGACCAAATGTTTAGTGCCTTTACGGAAATTCCGTATTTGTTGTAGAACGCACAAAAAGCGTAGAGTCTAAAGTTACCCGGTGTTTAAAATACGGCGTATTCCGTAAGTTGGAAGGAAAAAGTGTCTGTTAGCCTCAACATGTCTACCCGTCCGTCATTTTGTCTGTCTGTCTGTCTGTCCGCTTGAAATAGTGCAACTTCCACCGGACATATTTTCACTAAACTTCTTTTTTGCTCGATTTTACTAAAATTTTTACACATATTAAGATGTTTTAATGGAACAAATATGACAGACCAAAAAGTCCAACATTTATTTACGGCGTCTCGCTGTATTTGTTCTTTATATTCGACGCTGACTTCGTTGTCAGGTGCAAGCTTGACCCCGAAGGAAACAATTTACTATCTGGACCTAACAATCGGACATGCTGAATTATAAATTTCGCCGTCTACGTGAAGATAGTAAGAAATATTTTTCGATATTGGCGAAATATCGGTTATGATCCACTCTAAATCTGTTTGCACAATACGAAGAAAACTTGCAGCGTATGTAGTTTAAAATGTGCAGAAGCACTTTCATGTACACACGAAATAATGTGGAATGCCAACTTGATGAAACTAGGTAATTTTATTGATATATTCTTAGCTCCACATGTTTCGGGTACATACGTGTGTACGGTGCAGATGGTGCCGTGCACGGCACCATCCGCACCGTACACACGACCCACGCAGCGGCTCTCAAGACCACCACCCATCCAAAAACTCGGTGCAGAAAACCATATGCTGCAACTCATCAGCTAATGCTCCTGATGATGGGCGTATGTACCCGAAACATGTCGAGCTAAGAATATATCAATAAAATTACCTAGTTGCATCAAGTTGGCATTCCACATTATTTCATGAGGAAGATGCACGGTCAAACAACCCTCAAGTTTTCTTGTACACATATCTGCAGTGTTTCTGTTATAAATAATTAATAATTTCAAATTGAGAGACACACCAGAAGTATTACATTCTGTAGATATTTTCCAACTTGTCAACATTAAATCTGATAGTGCATGTAATAACCACTATTTTCAATGACAGTCCCTGCAGCTCCAGAGTCTATTCAGTACCTTCATCAAGAGTGATGGTGAGTGGGAGAGCGGAGCTAACCTCTCGAACTCCATGCAGAACAAGCCCTGAAAGTAGTTTTATTTTTGCTTTCAACTTTTTTTTTTTAATGTAAGGACAGCACGCTGCTGAAGTCCTGCCTTCATCTGAAAGGCATAATTAATAGAAATTACGCTGCAAGAATAATTGGGTACTTTTGTTGTTCGAGCGTGAATTGGGTAAATTTACTGCGTGTTCTAATATCGTAACACAAATACATAAACATGTTGATTTCACCACATGACTTCAAGTTGCATATATCTCATTTAGTTTTCGAAGATTTTATTTGTCTACCAAACTGAGAAATAAGCTACGGAAAATCTAACGCTATTTGAATGCCTGTGTGGCTCACTGTGAAAAATGTGTTAATATTCCTCTACATTTAGCGAATTAAAAAGCTACTGATATTGTGCCATAAATGTGTACACTACAAGTATTTTTTTAAATACCCAGTATTTTATTTTTACAAACTGTTAATTCTCATTTTTTAAATTATTTTAACATTAGTACTGTGCATATTTATTACTTGTATAATGAGCCAAAAAATGCACAATTGATCAGCAATTTAGTATACTGTTCTTTATTACACTGCCCCTACCTGGCCGACATAACAACAGCACCAACAGACAGCTTGTATATACGGCCATAATACAATACTTCCTAAGTTCTACGACAAAATAATTTTATTAGAGATAGAAAAATTTCAATATTTTAAACATTTTGAATATTAACAACACAACATACCTAATGTTTTGAAATATATCGCCAATACTGCAATCAAATACTAATGTAACTTAGCAGGTGCTGACTACATGCTCCCTGAAGATGACGCAATAGCGTCGAAACATGTAGGGGCAGTGTAATAAAGAGCGGTATAATGAAGTGTTGATCAATTGTGCATTTGTTGGTTCATTATACAAATGTTTATTCTCAGTTTATCAAAAAAGCCTTGAAAAAATCTACACGCTTGTATGTGTTTATTATGTAAAGAATATTTAAGATGGGTTGTAAAGGGTAGTGAAGTGCAGTCAGTAACCTTTCCTACCCAAAACCCATCCTCACTTTCCCTGGTGCAACTTCTCCTAAAGAACGAGGTTCTGGGGACCGAGTAACAGCGGTATATACGTTCCTCGTCCGCAGAGGAAATGCTGCAGAACACGCTTGTCCAAAAGTCAAGCGGTGGCAACCCCACCACCAGAGAAGCTAGCTGTAGACTAGTAACCCGCCCTAGGGAATTAAATATTACTTTCAACCTTCAATATAATGACAACAGGACGGCAAAATTGACGAAGAACTATGGCAAGAAAACTGTTAAGCGAAAATGGAAGAAGCAAAATATAATCATATGTGCAACCTGGAAGGTAAGGGTAATAGCCCACGAAGAAGAATAACGGGACAGTGTATTAAATAATAAATAAATTAAAATAGCAGCAATTACATAATCAAAAGAGATATTGAAGGATACATTGGAAACATAATTACATAGAAATCTATAATGATGTAAACACGATTACAACCGAATGTAGTTATTAGGTTTTATAAATTTAAAACAAAACTTAATTATTAACTACACATATTGGGGCGAAAGAATAATTGAAGTAAAACTAAACATTTGAAGAGGAAAATTGTCGTTTTTTGGACTCTGCTCTCAGAAGAATAGAGAGTTGAAGAAAACGACAAATTTATAACCAATGAAGGAAATACTGAACAAAATTAACAAAAATTATTACGTCTTACTCTGGAAACCTGAATGTTAGAACGGTAAATGTTGAAATCCATAATATTGAAGGAAGTTTTGGAAAACCAGTAAAAAATACCGAAGGACTGAAATTAAGATATTTTGATACATACAATAACATGAAAATAACGAACTCATTCTCCAAGCACAAAATATACACACATACATATTGTGAGCTCAAAATTCCAAACAATTACAGGCTACTTCATTGCCAAGAAATTACAACTATTTATAAAATTATATTAGTCAATTATGAAAGTATAAGATGGCTATATAAACAAAGATTTCAACAGAAACTACAATAAATTTCAGAAAGTAGCAATATTGTTTTGGAGTGGTCGAACATTAATATACAAAGCATTTACACAAAAAAAAATTAAAATATGGGATGATGAAATAAAATGAATTGCACAATGGAAAATTTTCACATAAAAAAAGTATTTCATAAAAGACCATAGAGTATGAGACTGAATATAAGCGCAGAAGAGCCATTGCCAAAAGAGAAATCACATCATCGCAAATCATGGGAACAAATTATATCGCACTTAGGATTTGACATGTAGAAAGTAAAACCAAAATATTTAAGTTACTATAACATATGAATAAAGATATTGAAACTCTGCAAATATAAAACCTGGTCCAAGTAAAGAAATATTTTTTACATTATTATGAGGAATTATGAATTAATGGCGCTCTTCAAGAAAATTATTGAAATACAGAAAATATAACGACAAAATTATAACAATGGGATAATCGAAAGAAGGACAAAAAACGGAAAGTCGTCAGACGAAGGTAACATGAATTCTGAAATTTATAAATATGCAGGAGACACATTTCATGAGAGACTACTTTTTTTAATGGCTGGGTTGAAACAAAATATTTATTTTAATGTATGAATACTGTATTAAGTACAGTGATGATTATTTACACAGATTTAAAACCTACGCTCTCATGGACTCTGGATATGTGGATTGTACATTTCAAATCAAAGAAGTTGTTTTTCATTTCTGACGAATAAGGTCAGGTAAGTTGCATGAAAAATGTCAATGAATGATCATTATAAAATACAGCGCTCTTTTATTTTCTTATGTTCTTGCTGTTCAAAAACTGGTTTTCCTTGGCGACCACGTAGTTACATTAAGCTTCTTGAAACACCGAGCTACGAGTAATTCTGTATTTTGTATTACGCTGTGTCATATTTAAACTTGTCCATTAAAGAGACGGTCTACACTTCTTACTGTAAATAAACCCTGAATCGCTTACGTTTAAGGAAAGTATACCTTGAAATTAGGAGTAAGAAGAGAAAGAAAATTACAGAGCAATAATGTTCCTTCATTATAAACAACAGTGAAAATGCGTTAAGTAAAACAAAAAAAAATATTAAAATTTAAGCACCGGAAAAATAAATTCTTAACAAATGTCGAGGGATATATTTTTACCAGATGAGACAAAATTGTAGATGGAATTACTCGAAACTAGTTATTTATTCAGGTACCGACATAATGTGCAGTTGCAAAAGAAAAACTTAATAATACAGATCAAAGGGATAAAACCACTGATTACAGGAACTGACTCAGTTGTAAAACCGAAGGGATAGCACCCTAAGAGTAGACAAGAGGTCGGTAGGTTTGATTTTGGAGTATGAAGGAGCCTGGACCGTGAAAAAAGGATAAGGCATAATAAGAAATACGCTGATTGTTGTATAAGAGGCCACCAGCTTTCCCTCGCCTTGTTAGTTTCGCATCTCCTACTTTTTAGTAATCAGTCTAAGTTGGTTAAATTGTTGTAATCTAGAAAGTCTACACAAATGTGAGAAGTTCTGACAGTACAGTTGTCTTCCAATTTTATGAATGGATTCTAACGCAATATATTACATATACCTCAGACAATATTTATCTATTCACTCCAGAAAACTGGTAAAAGGAATAATCTACCGCAAGTGTGTCGTGTTTTGCTCTTATTCCTACCACAAATGCAATTAGACCTAACTATTTGTTTACTGTTTAACGTCTCCCTAGATTCTAGCAAGATATGTGGTAACCATCTCAACTACAAACTGCTAACATTCTTGCTATTTTCTTCTTTGTGATTAGATTTTATAAAACTCTTTTCCATGCGTAGCTTTGTTATGGGGTAACATAATGGTGATATAGTTCTTTATTCTAAGTAGTAAACAGCAGCCTTGAATTTTAACATTTAAAGCCTGGTGGTAATTATAGGTACTAACTCCTCTATCTTTAAGACAAACTTTATTCTACAGTAGAGTGTTTATGTGTTCTCTATAATTCTTAAATCAAGCAGCCATTATTTGCTAAATAGCTTTCACTGGTCGTCCTAGTAGTGAAGAAATATGTTCTCTGTGAGATTCGAAAGGAAATTTTGTGTGTAATTTGCATGAATGTGTGTCGGCAAAGTGACACGATTTTCTCCAAGTACTTCGGTTTCCCGTTGTCACTGTCATTCCCCTTATACCACATACTCATTTACTTTTTCATTATAAAAAGAAGTAGAAGAAGCCTGGACAACTTCAAACAAAGAAACGTTCCTTCGGATATCGGGCAGCATTGGACAGAAAAGTACTTCCACATTCTTGATTGTGTTATTCTTCAAAAGGCTGAGACAACTTTTCATGAAGCTTTTAATTCCTTAATTCTCTGTTTAGAATCACGAGAATAATAAACAAAATTCTTTGGTGGTGAAAAGTTATCTGTTAACATTGATATTTTATCATTTTTGTAACAATGTTATAACTACAACGTATAGCAGTCAAGAAATTTTCAAACACGCTTACATTAGATACACACATGAAACATCTTATTACTCAGCGTATGTACTACCGCCTACATGATCAATCTACGAACCTCACATTCAAAATGTCCTACCGCCCTTTGTATATCCAAATCAAATGCAGAATAAAATCTGTTTCAACACACCGCATCAACCAATTGTACCGATCTTACTGCGTCTACCACTTGAATTCAGCCTGAAATTCCCTACGTTTTTCCGCTTAATCCAGCACTGTCGTGATATATATATAACATAGGTAAATAAAAGAAGCAAATACATTCAGTTCGTATGGGAGGTGACGTTATGTTGCTGGTGGATCTCCCAAACCTTCAAGAAAAGGCAGTAAGTCCCTTCGAAGCCTCGGGAAACTAACCCAGCAAGTGTCACGTCGCAGAATACATAAAACTCAGCACTCGCAAGACAGACGAAATTTCTTCTACCCACGAATCGTGAAGTTGTGTTTAGGAGAAGTGAACGCAAAGTTCTGCATACACTTTGCCTCGGAATTGGAACCTTCTGTTCGGATGCTAGGTCCTGCCGCTTTATCTTGGCGATAAAAGACTCCCAGCATCCAGTCGCAAGGACGGTGGTTGGATTTCGCAGCCAGTCCGGAAGTCGTACCGAAAAGAATATTGCTTCGTCTGCCAGGATTCGAACCTTTGTCACCTTATCACTTGGCTGAGCTATTCTGACCCATAAATAAATGAATGGGTGACCGAATAATAACTCAGCAAGGAAATAAATTAATAAATTTCAATAAGAAAATTATTAAATAAATAAATGATTACTGGCAGCCTGAAATGTCTCGATGTTACCCTCGCAAGTTTATGAGTCTCAAGACTATGTCACTGAGATAAACAGACTGTTAGGCATTCTGTTGGAAACAAAGCGCTTGCAGTGGGCGGGTCTGGCCAGAGTTCAAGGTTTACGTCTTGGTGCCCCGCACGATCTTGCAACCGTTATGAAATACCTTTCGAATAGCTTTCAGGACACGTCACTTTATGTTGCATTGATGACATTGTATGTTGCATGTATGCCACTGTATGATGTGTTTATTGTCTGTGCAAGAGGAACTAACTACGAATGCGTTACGAAATATTTTTTTCTTCCCGTTTTCTTTTTCCTCGTACAGAGAAAACAGCCTGGAACTATTGTTCGGTACACATTACCTTGGACAGGTATTTTAATTACCCTTTGAATACCTGCGTTGTCAAAAGCGAAAGCAAGTAGAGAAAGATCTTTGAAATTCATTATGTATATTTAGGTAAGAAAGAAATTTACTGAATTTCCAAACATACCCTTTCTTCCAAACTTTCTTGTTCAAATAACGCGTTCTTCCTTAACCATATGCTACGGTTTTAATGTCCACCTCGTTAAGATAAAGGTTAAACAAATAAAAGAAATGTTATCTCCCTTAGGTGTAAATAAATGGATACTTACATAAAAATGTGAGAGGAATTTTGAAATAGACGAAAGGAAGGCAGGTGGAAAGAAGGGAGACAAAAGAAGAAATAAGGGTAAGAGTGGAGGAGAGGGAAACTAGACAGATTGGAAGAACTAGAGAAAGATACAAGGGTTAACAGTGCACATATAATATCAGTTATGCCCTGTCGTAAAGGATATAGGCTTTGTAAATGTAGCGCTTATAAATAATTTCCCTTTGCACAAGCCTACAACTGTGGTTTACATTTTAGTGTAAGAAATGTTTCCGGAATAAAGAAGAATTACGTGATAAGTACAAAAAAGAACACACACTTTGTAACGCTTTGTGGCACGGTTATACTGTATAGATTAGCGAAAGCATAACTTACTTACTGGAAACAATTCTCTTTGTCCTGATGTTGCCCCAAAGATTGGTAGGTACATCACCAACATTATTACATCGTTGCCACGAGCAATGACACATTACGTTCTCTCATTGGAAGGGACAACTTTAGACCTTACCAGTGGTTTCTTTACTCTAAGGTACTCGACATTATTGTCATCAAGGCCTGAAGAAATCTTACTTTTTGCCTGACCCCGGTCTGGTAACTTCAGGCACCGTTCGACACTATAATTTGGGTATGTCTGCCTCTGTCATGTGCTGAACATTTCAAGGTCGATTTCTAACGCACGTGACCCTAGTGTTCACAGTCGGTGGGTGAACACTGTCATAGGAACTGGAAGTTCCACTAAATAATTTAAATAATTATTTTTGGCCTCTGTGATTGGAATGAGATGGTCATGGCCATGTAACAGGAATGCGAAACGGGCGAAAGCAATTTTAATAAAAGTGCCTGAACGAAGGAAAGGCTTTGAAGATCGAGCCCTATAGAGAAGTTAGTACTGCAGTAGTATGTCTTAAATGGATAGAATGGGATGATCTGTGCTGGTACATCTGGTGGGCTGCTTTAACACTCTGATAAGTCGCTGAGTTCCACAAAATACGGATAAACTTTATTCGCTGAGCACCTGTTAGATAGTAATAGTTCTCAAGGAAAATTCAGCGTCTATGGAGTTAGTTATTCTGTGACTGGATAAATACTTTTATTCTGGAATTGCTCTCAGCAGGGAAAGAGTCACCTTCCTTGGCGCTGCGGCCCAACGCAGGCCAGGGTCTCCTCATTTCTGAGGTTTCTAGATCACACACAACGACACATCACAGTCGGTAGGACTTCTCTAGACGAGTGATCAGCCCGTCACAGAGACCTCTACCTGACAACACGCAACACTCAACACAGACATCCATCCATCTCCCCGGCGGGATTCGAACCCACAGTCTCAGCAAGCGAGCGGCCTTAGACCCACCAGGAGGGAAAGAGTAAGCCCATGAATATTAAAAAATAACAATACACCTAGTTAGAATATATTGAACCACTTTCTGTGCTGAGAAGTACGCTCTTCTGTGTTATTGCGTGGCGAGTAGAGGTAAGAAATTACCATCATTCGCCGCGCAGTAACCCAGAAGAGCTCGTTTCTCAGTTACTTCGCGATGGAAGCCTGAAATCACGCACTGCCTGTACCCTCGAACTGCAAAACCAACATCCATACTATTCATGTTACAGTTATTCCCCCAGTATCTACGCGTGTTCATAACATTACTCTACCAAAATTGTGTACCGGTAGGTATGTGTTTAAAGTCCCTACCGTGTGAGTTCCATGTTCCCTTCACCAGAACCTCCCAAGTTTAAAAATTCCGACAACGCTAACGGATGATTTATCGTTGTTGACAAGTATCCACCACTTTAAGTCCCGGTCCTCTGTGATTATGATTATTACTATTATTCTTATGTTGCTTTCCTTTCTCTAGTTAAATTGTTGTTACAATTTTATTTTATTTATTCTGTATTTGCTTATTTCTGTAGTTGTTTCTTTGTACTCTTAATTGTAATTGGCCACTCAGTTGCTCAGTAAACAGGTAAATGAGTGAAACTCTACGTACACCGGAAGAGCTGTTAGCAGCTACGTGCTAGTCACAGGAGGGGCCATCAAATATTCGCGTCTTCTTTCGTTCGTGGTTGTTTTAGCGTATGTTCTTCGATTAACTCTTTCTTTGGCCTTAGATTTTGCCTCACAGGGAACCAGAATTTGACTAACTCACGCAAACAAACGATATTGCTAGTAGGGGTGTTATTATGAATAATTTTAGCCTTCTGTGAACTACAGAGACCGGCATAATACCTGCGAAAGACGTTTCCAATACTCCGTGCTCATACTTCATCACTTACCACCAACACTAATCAATTTTAAAAAATTACATCTTTATAAAATCAAACAACTCTGTGCCTTTCTAAACTCGGGGAGTCCAAGGTGCAGCCCTCTTGACCTCGGAGAATGGGCAGTTTGAGTATTTTTAGAAGCTAACACATTATAAAATATTGGGCCAGTACAGCCTAACGGCCTACTCGCCACTAGAGTTGTGTAACAGACTGACAGCTGGTGTAACTGAACAGAAACTTGTATCATTTCTAAAATTAGGGTTCCAACCAAAGGCACAGACAAATGCCGATTTTCCCACTTTATACACAACACGTCAGGGTTGATACCGTGCAGACTAGAAACACATAAGAGGCTTTGATAATAATGTCTGTGTTCTGAAAAATGACTTTTTGACAATTTGCTTTTTTTGTTTCAAAGTTTCTTTTTGAGCAGTTTATGTACATATTTATGATTTATGTCACGGCTGTGTCAGTATCTTGAAGTCTGTAGTTTCGAATTTAGGGTCATTAATGAACTCTAATTCGGAAAAGACGTAGAAAGGAGCAATAGTATCTACTACAAGATACAAGTCCAGCATTTGCCTGTAGGAACCGAGGAAAACCATAAAAAATTTTAAAACCATTAGTTATTTTGACCTATATTAGAACGGATAATTTAGAAGACCTACAACCCGTGACAGCTTCCTCTGTTATTATAGGCTGTGGAATTTATATTTAGAAAAAGTAAAGCTTAACAAAATTGGAAGTGTACTGAACGTAAAATACATCCTTCATATCCACAAGATTCTTTGTGTGTAATGCTGTCGCTTCTGTAAATATCTAATGAATTTTTTTTTTTAGATAGAAGCCGAAGAAAATTCAGGGTTTCCGTTATTTTGTGTCCGCTTTTAAACGACATTGGTCTGTGATGACATAATTAGGTAAAATCTTCACCATTAAATGAAACTAAAATACTTCAGAAGTAGAATTTTTCCATGCATATAGGCAGAGGGGCGGGTTTCTAATTTAATAGACGTTCCACAAAGTTGCCAACACATCTGCATTCATTTGAATACTTAGAGGAACGGTCTATAAAATAATTTTTATTATGCAGTGTACTGTCAGTATATTTGCAACAACAGATATGTATCTACAATAAACGAACATTATGATCATTACCATTATCTCCCGTAAAACAGCGATTTGTCGTAGCCCACAAATACACAGTTTTTTACAAGAGACAGAAAAAAATATTAAGCTATTTTTTTTTACGAAAAACAAATTTTGTTTACACATTATTTTGGAAGGTGTGTTTGTAACCCAGCTGTCAAGTAATGCGGGAATACCAGTTTGACGAATTGTGTGGGTTACGACAAATTGTCGTTTCATGAGCACTATGCAAAACTGCGAAAACACTTTCGAGAGATTAATCACGCTTATTCCAAATTAAATAACATATGTGTACTTACAGTCTTGTTACCTTTACACCGATAAGCACAAGATCTATTTTAGGCAGTAGAGAGGCTGATTAAAGTGTGGTTGATTCATCTGCACAGATAATCAACCGTGAAGTAACTGTCTACTTGTGGATGACCAGGAATTCAATTACGGTCAACGACAAGTGTTTCATCGTAACAAACTCATCAACACCGGCTCTGGTGTCCACCGATCTTCATACTTAATGGGTACTGGTGTCGTTCCTTGAGGTTGGAGCGGTCGAGCATAAATACCCCCCCACTTACCTCCAATTAAATTCCATTGGAAGAGCACGGAGCTCTTTTTAGAAGCCCCCAGTGTGAAAGACATTCCTAGCACCGTGCTTATAAGCAATAGAAAGGTAAAAGAAGTCTTCCTTACCTCTTGTCGATCAGCAACCGTAGCGGTAGAGCGTAGGGCTCCTAGGTAGAAGCAGATACACAGCAATCGGAATAGCATGACCCTTGATGACCCGATAGCTCAGCCATCAACTTCAATGTTTCCCTCTCAAGACAGTGGCGAATGTTAGCCCAAGCCCTTTGCGAACTCTGCAGCTTCCATAACCTTATTAACACTCCTCTGTCAAAACGGGAGTTCCGTATGATTCATTTACAATCGCATTTCATCCTCTTTTCATATCAGTGGGCGATATTACCCGGCATTTCTCCGTTCGTGTATCGTGATGATTTTAAAGTGTCATAGAGCACGGCCAGATGATTGCACTATTAATTTGACAGGTGTAGTATTGTCTACGGTAATACTGTCCTAAGAGCACATACAACCAACTGGAGGTTTTAATTTAAAAAATTGAAAGTGCCACACCAGTTATCGGGGTAGAATTCCCTCTTGCAGTTTGAACACTATATTAAAAATTTATACATGTCTGTCTCAATATTCAGTTTGTTGCGTCGAATATGTAAACGATGAAACAAAACACAATAAGAATAAAGTTATTTTTTTATCTTTTGGTTAAGAGAGAATGTGCTAATGACACAAGCACAAAGACCCGCACCACCTACGCCATAGACCAGAAGTTACATAATGTGACTCAAAAGAGCTGCAAGCATCAAAGTACTGGAAATAATTTTGACGTCTCAATGGAACTATGCTTGAAACATTCAAGAAACATGTACAGTCAGTACCTTAAAAACATTACAGTTTTCATAAATATACCAAATTTTCCCAGTGTACGTAAAACGTATTGTCATGCGTAAAAATTGTTATTGTTTCCAACGGAGTATATTATAGCACATATTTGAACCAACTTACATTCATGCTGTACACATCTGAAGTTCCCTTCGCTCCCTTAAAGTTATTATATTTGACTGTAATATCTGACCTTAAATTTGTACTCTCACTTTACGAGTCTGAATTCATTCGAAGCGTGTATTTGCACATCATGGGAGTTCTAGAGGAAATAGTTTTTTTTTTGGAACATAATCTTCTGACAAGCAGTGCAAAATATTGTATATAAAACACACTTCTGGCTTTCAGTTTAAGTTATTATACCCTGTGCACTGAGATATCTGTAGTTACTGTGTTGAAATTGAAATAACGCTTCGCGCACAAATAAAAAATCGAAGATTCCTTTTGTCACTGCGATAATACACATACGAAACAGACAATTCGCAGAACACTTTCAGAAGAATGATGACCATTCCGCCACTGTAACGTCCGTGTGCTAAGTTTGACAGTTGAGTGCTATCCGACGCACTGCCATCTGAGCTGTGGCAATGGCCCTACTGAGCTTACGTTCTCTTTGCACTGCAGTCATACGGATGACTGGGTAGGTAGGTTGGCATTGGAGCAGTGGATCTCGCGCGGTGGTAATTAAACTTCTGGAGAAAGAGGCGAATTATACTTGCTTCCAACATCCTAACTACGAGTAGAAAGAAAGGTTTGGGTCGGACCCAAACAGAGGCTTTTCTACATACCAGTGAGGTTTTTTAACTCTAATTTGGCCCTTTACACATGCGTAAATATTGAAATCTGGAACAGGGAGGTAATTTTAGAAAGAGAGAGTAAATAAACTTTCAAGAAAGGTATTGATTGTGGTTTACATCCGCTATGAATTTAATAACTGGACACAAAAATCACAATATTTATCAACTTGATTACGGTAAATGCATGACAATATGAGAACCAAATACGAGGAATGTAAGAAATGCCCAAATGTCAAGACCCATCTTTCTGTGTTCACATGAGTGTCACAAATCAGTTTAAAATGCTGCACTGACAGCTGTTTTCTACACAACCTCATGTGTTACTGCAGATATTACTGCCCTCACGCGTGTCCTTGTATGATATAGTGGCTCTGGAACAATTACTGAACCTCAGCAGACAATATTTCTCTAATCCTGTCATAGAAAAAACCGTAACTCTTGAGATGACCGGATCGGGATTCAGGATTATCATTTGAACGTACTGTCCTTTGTATTCTTTGATGGGAACTTACGATACCCTTCCCTTCTGCGTCATTTATGTGTATCTCCTGTGTTTCTTTATTGAGCTGTCCAATAGAAAGTGTAGCGGTCACGATTATCTTCCTTTTGCGCGTCAGCACCTTGTTAAGGCAGCACTTAGTGATACCAGCAGCAGTACTGCAAATATAGAAAAGCCATGTCTTTAGCGGAAGATAACAGTCCCCTCCCCCACAACCTATGTATGAAGGAAGAGAATGGACGGGTTACATGTGCTTCTGCAGTGTAAAGAAACGCAAAGCTACGGTGAACAGCTTCTGACAAATAAAGGGACAACAACAGCGAATAAAGAGTGTACATTAAAATAACTGGCCATCGCTTTTATGGGATGTTATTCTTCGGCTGAAATGTTCTTGGTAAACACGGTACTAACCCTCTGAAACTCGCAGATACTTGTGTGTGTATTTAGCCCTTTACATAAAAGATAAACCTGAAGTTTATTTGAAGATTTAGATCGTACGGCACACTCCTTTTCGGTTAAGAAAACTATTCAGATAATGCTATGGAGGGAAATGACAGCTGTTTAGTTTTTCTTAGAAACATACAAAACATATACACTTTGTGGGCAAAACGTATAATTTTTAAAGTTAAATCTGTTGTACAAAACAACTACAGTGTTTTGAAGGATTAATAAAACTCTGTTTCTTCATGTGTTAAACCACACCACGTCGCGAATATAAAAGTTACCCATATCACGATAAATGTATGAAATACCATTCTTCCCTTTCTGAACATTTTATGACAAGCATAAATAATGCAATGCCCAGCGACAGTGCCTGAGTAAACTACTGCTGCTCTTTTTATACTGACCTGTTGTACTGAGTTAGCAGCTAGAGTCGGTCACTGTCGTTTGTTTAGAAGGCAAATTATGAAGTCGTAAGGCTATGTGAATTGTCGAGATTTTAACTGTTAAACTAAACGTAGTATTAAAAGTTCCGAGTTTTAGCTTGAGTGCCTGTATTCGCAATATTAATGTACAATATTTCGTGCTGCCACTACTGACATGTTAAGATAAAGCAATCCCATTATAGGCCTGGATAGGCCCTGAGGGTTCCAGGAGGCTGAGGCTCCCAGATTTCAAGACAATCGGCACATGAAGGTGGTAAGGTTGTCAGCTCTACGCACCGGTCACCTTTACCCCCAGGAAATATTCCTGGTAATCATTTCTGTTAGAGGCCGAGTCAACTCCAGGGCCATAGTGCGACCGGAAGGATTATGTCATCGGAAATCGAACCCGCGACCTTCCGGCTTGTAGCGCAGTGCCTCAATCAACTGTGCCACCGCGTATCCAATTACTGACATGTAGTTAGTATAATTAATTAGCACATCTACGTTACTAATTTAATTTTTCCTTTCCTTTAGCGCTGCGGGCCATGACCAACACATTTATGAGGTTTCTAGATCCCACACAACGACGCATCACAGTCGGTAAGACTCCTCTGGATGAATGACCAGCTCGTCGCAGAGACCTCTGTCTGACAACACACAACACTCACAACAAACAAATATCCATGCCCCCGCGAGGTTCGAAACAGTAAACTCAGCAGACAGGCGGCTGCAGACCTGGGATCGGCGCTAATTTTACTTACAAAGAATAAAAATGTTTAGATTAACGGATTTGTATTTATACAATACAAGATATTTAATCGGTTCCAAACGCTTTTCATTTATTTAAGACTAGTTGTAGATTAATTTAGATCTAATTTACTTTTTATGAATTTTGGTTGCTTACGAGTCACTCACTTGTAGTTACAATCTGTAGTAAAATGAGTCATATACCATACGGCAAACTTGTATCATTCATCTAATTATGCTGCATTACGTTCGATAACTACTTCACATTAATTAAATAGTGAAGTCAACGTCTGTCTGTAACCTGCTCAGCGAACAGTTCTTTAAAAAAAGGTTTTAACCTCAGCATTTGACATTCTGAATCATGACGTAAAGGAAACACACTAATAATTGTTATTTATTTACTGCTCAATATAGAATGAGCTAGAAGACTATATTGTACATAACATACACAGGGTGTTTCAGAAGAAACCTCCAATATTTCGGGAGGACGTTTCTTAGGTTCAATTACATCGATAACCAAAAACACCTAGCATACGAGCCGCAGCAATGCTTGGCTGCCGGAACGTCTCCAGGACCTGCGCAGTGTATGGATAAAGCTTCGCCCTTGACAAATGCAGTACACGGAACTGCAAGAACACAAATTTTTTCTCAAGTGAATATCTCCTTAAACATTAAACTTTAGATATAGGCGTTTTTGGTTGTATCGATGTAATTTAACCTTAGAAAACTTCTCCACAAGCATAGCTATTTCCCTCTTAAATACCCTGTATATATATAAACAGGGTGTCCCAGGAGGTATGTGCCAGACTTCGGGAGAGTGTTCCTTATGTTAAAGTATACCGATATAACCCAAAACACCTATATCCAAAGTTGAACGGTTACGGAGATAATGGCCAGAGAA
>Ga0123352_10003137_pt1 | contig 23702 bp, 10 predicted proteins | sample TergutLab28metaG_FD_89700 | JGI IMG/M metagenome (GOLD analysis project Ga0123352, IMG submission 89700) | Labiotermes labralis P1 segment gut microbial communities from Petit-Saut dam, French Guiana - Lab288 P1 | ecosystem: Host-associated > Arthropoda: Insects > Digestive system > Gut ...
GCTCGAAACATGTAGAGAGTGAATGACGACTACCCATGAAAATAAAGGATAGTCTACAAGTGACATCGTGTTGGTTATTTTAAAGAATTACAATGATGCACGGAACAATGAATGTAAAATTGATAAAAATTATATTTGGAAGATTTAAAATCAATTTAGGACTTCGAGCGAAAAGAATACTACCGGTCTGTATGCAATATATTGGTACATTGGGTAGGGCGCGGTCCTCAAGTTTGTTGTTGTTACTTTTGCGACAGTACTTGTCGCTCGGAGGAATTCAACCAAACCCAATTGAGGGTTGTGACCTTATCGCCGCTCTGACCCCCTGTAAACAAAAACATCGTCTAAATTTTTCGCCCTTACACCAGTTTCAGGACATCTGTTTTATGGCTTGACAAGGGAGATGGTCGTGAAGCTAGCCCCAAACTAGGCTCAGAGAGACAATTGTTCACTGGCCTTCATACGCGCCATTTACAAGAAAGACTGGACTGCTAATGAAGATGCTGTAGAGATACAATTTGCACTGCTACACAAGTTGACTTTGTTTTGATAGATAAAGCTCATATGAATGAATTAAACATAGTAATAAACTTGTAGTCACAGTGACACCATTAATTTTTAATCTTGTCTGTAGACCTCTATTAATGTCTTCTGTAAACACCACACGTGTGGAGTTCATGCTCCCGGACTAAGAAATTTGGCCATTTGTATTATGTTATATGACGATAAGCAGTCTGGTGTGGAGCAACTACAAAGAAATTATAAAGATAAGAACTTTATTCTGTATTCGATATACCGCACATGGAAGACTGGTAGCAGATGGCACATATCAGACTTACACGGTATCGACATTAACAGTCCGCCAATTGCCCCAGCTTGGCAACAAAGCTTGTATTCCAGCTTAAAAGAAATCTGTGTGAAAGGTCAGTAGGTAGAAGGTAACAGTTTACTTCACGTCTACGTCTGTTACAAATCGCGTACCATTCTCTTATTTGTTAAGAGGTTCGCACAGATGGAAATCACTGGGAGCGGGGTCGAAACTCTCTGGTGGATTGCCCATAATCTCACACCCACAGCCCCGTAACCAATAAGAAGTCCCGTTCCTTATGAAGTACCTGTCTGAAAAGCGATATTCTGCAGACCCCGACGTGAATCAAGCTGTCAGCTCCTGGCTTCAAGTAATTCAAACCGATTTTTAGTAGCCATATAATAAGCCTTCATCCAACAATGACACAAATGTTTCAACGTTGGTGGTGGTGGTGGTGGTTGTGTGTGTGTGTGTGTGTGTGTGTGTGTGTGGATGCATGATGTTTGCTGCCCATGTACCATGAATGCATCAAAGTCACGGTAAATTTTGACAACTGGGTGTCACATTAATTTTTTGAACTTACTTTCAAAAGCTGTGGCTTTAACGGGAGAATCTAGAGAGTAGACTTTTTGTCCGAGTGGGATCTCAGCCGACATTTGTTTATCCCTCCCAATTTGTATTATACGAGTTTCGGATTATTATTATCAATTGTAAAGAAACAAAGAATAAGAATACAAATTCATCTTAAAACGTAGGAATATACTTTTCAGAATAAAGTTGTTTCAGTTTGCTTTTATTATGAGAAGACTTCAAAAAAAGAACACGCAATGTAACATTATGAATGTATGAATTTTAATGTCCGAAATACTTAAGTTCAAAAGAACAGAAGAGTCGTCACAAAGTAAAAAAATAATGCGATTCCATCTGAAATAATAGAGATGGAGATGAAAATACATGAGGTAAAGAAAGTGACAGAAGGCAACACTGAAATCTCTGTTCTCTAGAGATGAAAAATCGCCCTGCATCGCTCAACAGTATGACCGACTGTCGCTGTGCTCCTTTGCACGAGAGATGCCGGGTTTAAATCCCGGTTCAAAACGTAGCTATCCTGTCCGAGGCGTAGCGTCTTTTTTTTAGTGTCTCCGAAAAATGTCGGGATAGTACCTTAAATAAGGCAACGAATTATCTTTATCGTTGCACCGTGCATTCTGTAGTTTATTTAGTTAATACACCAACAAATGCACATATCTTCATTTAATGCTCTAAAATTCACATTAAAACACTTAAGAGACTCCTACATGTTTCGATCACACGATCATCCTCAGGGAGCATACATTGTTCCTTGCCAAAGTTACAGTTTAAAAACGCTCAGTGATTTACATCGTTGCGTTGATTTGGTGCTGTGGCAGCATGTCTTGTGTACTCTGTGAATCGTATGATGTTCAGAAGGAGCCTGGCTATGGATGTGCATTTGTTGGTTTATTAATTAAATAAGGCCACCAATGTTTTCTTAAACATATTTTACAATGCTATTATGTACATAACATTATACACTTCGTCAATAAATATGAACCTATGAGCTACTGGGCACGTAGATAAATAAATCATAAACAGAGGGATAAAATATACGACAACTAACTCTCGCACTGTACCAAGACACCTTAAGTTATAGGGGTGGAACTGACTGGAGAATGGCCATGCAATTGTTGCCTATATCCAGCATGTTCCTTGGAGTGAAACGAAGCTCTCGCAGTCAAATATGTTCAATTCCGAAAAAGTTAGGATTATACTATAACATATGTTGCTATTCTCAAAAATGAAAACATAAATTTGTCCTTGTTCTCAATGAAGCACCACAGAGTTCACGAAGGCATACCTCCACACATTCTTACAGCTACCACTTGGTGCAGGTAAGGTGTATCAAGTCTCGGTCGCTTTACTGACGGGGAAAGGATTATCACTGTCATGTGAATAGATAGCTGGGGAAAACCAGCCAAGTCTAGACGTGGGGGAAATGAGAGGATAGCTGCCTGTGACAAGTCTCGAATTCAGGTCGCCCACCTCGTACTTTATTCAATATATTGATTGAGTTGGATCAGAAGCCAGGGATTTATTTTAAAATGCAAACTATTTCCATAAGACAGAAGTGATATAAATTATCGCCACAAACGAACGCAAAATGATGGGGTCTGAGAACAGTGTGCTGGGGAAAACCCGTGTGAAAAGAGGTCTGAGAAAGATTTAGTAATAAAAGCTTCAGAATTTGTGTTGTTAGTCATGTGTTATTAGGCTAATCAAGTCAGGAAGATGAGATTTGTGGGAATGTAAAATGCATCCACAGTAGAGTTGAGAAACGCAGATAACAAGCCGCTAGCCACGACTGGAGCAAATCATTTGGGTTCAGATGGAGAGCCATAGTAACATACATGTTAATAATGATATATGGCTAAAAAGAGGACTTGATTCAACCGGCTCAAGGCAGAGTCTAATAAGCTCATATCAAAGTGATACTTAACCTTTGATTTTCTTAAAACGGGGGAAAATTTATCGGAGGAACTGGATACCAACCGAAGAACAAGGATTGGGCAGTAAAGGGAAACAGTGCAAATCACGTGGGATTTGGTATAAAGAAAAATGAGCTAGCGGAGAGGAATTTGACATCATTGTGAGTAGTTCTATGCCGTTGGGAAGGTCACCCTCACGCCACTGTGTGTAAATTTCTGGCTTCACATCCCGCCCAGCCCTTCGGTACACCTTAATAAGGCTTTCTTTTCGCTTACACTCTACGTTACTTTATCAGGTTTCCTCTTTGATTTCAGGACATAATGTACAGCAGGAGAATCCGGTGGGTTTCAGTGAAACAACACAACACATAGCCAGCAGTCAGTCACTGCGGATGGAAAAGATTTTATTAGTCACACCCGCATTTCCAATAACACGTCTCAATAAGTGTTAGAGTGATTTCTAAAGACTAATTAGGCTTGTGGTATTAAAATATGCCTTTTTAACTGAGGCAAATTTTATTATATTAATTCAAGCTTCATTTAATGCTAATTGTTGTAGCTGATAATAGGCAAGTTTAAATATTCAGATTACTAATAAATAATGAACTGGATAGGCTATGGAGGGTTGCGGTTGCGACTTAATTTCAGAATCACGATTGGAGGAAATAATCTACTGAATACGATGCAGGATGCCGCCGTCCACACTGATACTTCAGTCCTTCTGCCCAGAATTAACCGAATCGTGTTTGCAAATTTCTTATCTGCAAGTAAACTTGCTGTATAGAAGCGGCCCAAGAAGGAAGGTAACAACAACAACAACAACAACAACAACAACAACAACAACAACAATATATTTATAAAACAAAGAAAACAAATGTGTCAAGTCCTTAAATATTAATAATAGTTTTCCCGTGAAAAAATTAAACATTCTAAGGACAGCCAAAAATTTGTACATGGAAGGAACTACATTAAACATTTGACTTAAATTTTGGAAGCAAGATTTTATGTAACAAATGAAGAAGAATTTAATTCCTGTTTCACAGGGCACAGAGTTTCTCCATTGCGTGTTTAAAGACTAACTTTTGGCCGTTGTCTAGGGAATTATAATTGTTTATTGTTAGAGTCAAACGAAACATACAAAATACACTGGGTAGGCAATTTAGAGATCATTTTAAGGTTCAGGCATGTTGTAAGTATATTGAGATTGCTGCCTTGAAGATTCAAATGATAAGCACACATATTGTGAACATCCGTGAGGAAGACGAGTTATCGCATCACGCATTTTTAATCCTTGAAGTAGTTGCACGTGAGTGATCAGCTTCACGCTTCGGCTGCTTTACCTCTGCGTAAATGGCCTACAGTAGCTACTGTGGAGAAATATTTTCTGAATGACAGGTGGACTGGGGAGTGTAAACAGCAAGTTACAGCTATCAGCTTCTAAACTAACCCTCCTGTCACATGACTCAGCGTCATTCGACATTCTGTGTAAAGACTAGGAAAGACCGCGCCACGATTTGTAAAGAGACGAAGGGAAATAAACTGTGTGACCTCGCAAATTGTTACTCACCAGCAGAAAGGATTTAGTTTAGTAGCTAACAGACTAAGTTACCACTTAACTGACAGTGAACTTAATTAATTTCTGACCAAACTAAACTCAGTACCCAAAATCTAAATAAATAGCTGAAGCTGTAACCAGTAACCTATAGGTGTGATGATACCAGAGGCTGCGTAATGCAATTTTGACCTCCTGATGATGAGCACATGTGCTCGAAACACGTAGAGACATGAAATAAAAACTTATTGTAAAACAAATTTTGTGCATCAATTTGGTTAAATACTGAGATAAATATACTGAGATGCACGGCCTGCAAATCGTCAAAATATTCTGCTGTTCTGGTACAGAGGAGTCGGCAGTCAGGAAAGGAAAATGACCCTCGCAGAGCGAACTTTTTGTGAAGGACCGTCGACCAGTAAACATAACGGCACTCCCATCCAGCCACATGAACAAAGAATAGATCCAGCACAAGACAACGGAAAACAACCGAATTTTGCCATCATGCTCTGAGGAAAATATGACCGCCGTAAGGCGAAGTCGTGATTAATATCAACTAACAGTCATCAAGAATGAAATTAGGGCCACGAAAATTACTAGCAATAAAAAAAAGTGCTGAAAATAGCTCCTTTGAAAACCACAGCTCACAAACAGAAGACTTGAGCAGAGCAAACATCATTTGTCTGCAGAATATTACCACTCTCTACACAATCAAGCCTCCTTCTTGACACCTTTCAATACCGCAGAGGATTTCATAACGTTATAAGAGAAATGTTTACATTGGAGGATAGGATATTGCTTCCGTTATTATTACACAGGGTGTTGAGTGGGTTGAGGGAGTACCCTACTCTAATGTAGAGAGGGGCGTACTCAGTCATCCAAGCAAGCTGGGCCATTGCTCTTACGTCTAGGAAAGCCCTTCTGCTGAACATGATATGGCGATGTTACAACACTAATCCGTGTGGACATTGAGGCTTGAGACTTTCATCTCGCCCACGGCTCAGATAATAACACACCAAGGGGTGAGGGGCTGGGGACAGAAGTGCTTACTCACAACGGATGTATTTGCTGAGGTGCCTAATCCTCAAGAACGACGTTCTTCATTACGGCACAATATAAACGGCACAAAGCATCGTGTTCTTTTACGTAACTTGAGGCAGAGTTTAAGACTCACTTCTTCAGGGATGCGACGTCGTACAGTCTGGTAGAAGTTTATCCACCTTTTAGAAGAAACTGTTTACTATATCATCAGGGTAGTTGTAAAAACTGGGTGCGCAGAGACGGGTAAATGAGGCTGGGACAGTTTACGTAGTACGGTCAAAAAAGAATGAATTGGGAAAAACCCTGCCCCGAGGACAATGAGGAGACCTTGTGGGCCTCTAATGGGCCGGCAGTGCAAGGCTGAAAACAGAATAAGAATGCAAGGCATAAAAACATAAAACAGAAAAAAAGAATTGAAGAGAATAAGATAAAATAATTATAAGAATGGCGGGGTGGTTTGTTAATATACACTGAAAATAGAGAAAACTGTTTCGTCTGGAACGTCGCTGAATTCTACCGGACTACGTATAATCTGAACCCGGAAGAAAAGAGTCTCCATATTCATGTCCGCGGGAACCATCAAATCAAACATAAGATAATTTGACCCTTTGCTTATATGATGCGTCGATGCGTCCGTTCTTCCAGTGCCAACGAAACAAACTCGGGGCTGTCGACGGTTGTGAACAATTTTCATTTCTTGCCATCAGTTACTAACGGGACCCACCAACGTGCGGCAGATGAGTGGAAAATATAAGCAAGGAAACACAGCGCATGACAACCGACAACATTTTTCTTAGGATTCCCTTATTGTGCTATAAGTGTTATGTTCCTGCGTCAACGAAAAATTGGATTTCGAGACAATGGAATGACTTCATATTTTTAAACATCGAAATATAAAAGAAGAAATCCCTACAATTCGAATTATTTTGCTTTCCTATATTGAAGTGGGTTGCGGGTAACAGTTTGTAATACCTGTACTCCAATCGGATTCACTCTGTGTTTACGCCGTATGCATTGGCACTCTGCAGACTCAGATATGTGTCATATACACAGTATACTTAGAAATTCGCTTCGAAATAACAGTTGGATTTTTGTAGACAAATTCTGTTTTTATTAAGAATTACATTAAACACATTCAGTAAATTTATGGGTATAATTTAGTCTTCGAACTGGGTGGTGCAAGAGCCACGGTTTTTCAAGGGTTTAAAATGGTCGCGATCAGCACATGACCCGCGAACAATAGGTTGGAAGGATATACGGCTCCAAGCTAACGCATATAAACAGAAGTGTGGGTCTTCTGTGCCCGTGACGAGATACTGAGTCAGGGATTAGTCTGAAGACGTGCAATAGAAACTGCCATCATCATCACCACCTTTAAGATGAGGCGAGCTACAAAAATTAAGTTTTTATTCCCTTTCTTCATGGCCCTGTCTCTTCTTTCATTCTATCCGCAGAAAGCAATAGACTGAAGGGAGTGTAGCCTGTACATAAGGCTTATAGTGTAGAAGATGAAGAAAATGTGAGGTCGTCTTTTATAGGTAAGACGTGAAACTAGCTTGCTTCTGCTTGTCTTCGTCGTGTCAATAGACATGGAGGATCTGACTGGTAACACTCAGAGAGCTGGGGGATGTCGGGGGAAATACCCAAGATGGCGAGAAACTTGTATTGTTACCGGAAAGTAATAAGTCCCTAACATTCGTAAGTCTTCCCACAATACCCACAATGGAAGAATGTGTCAGTGTCGGATTCGGCTTCCAATAATATTAATTCATGCACGCCTATGTGTCGGAGGTGAAAATTTATTGCGTGGAATGATAACATTTTAGCGAATAATTATTTGCAATGTGACACCGTGTAGTCTGGTAGAAGTGAAGTTTCGCAAGAAACTGCTTCCAATAGCATCAGGCATTAAGACGGAGCGGTGGAAAAATCTTATAACTTGTAGGTTAAGGAAGCAATTTTCTGAGAAACAGTCATACCAACGGTGCAATAACACATTCCAGAAGGTCATAGTCTTCAAAATTTCTATCGTGTCTTCATTCCTTATGTATACTGAACGAAGCAGCAAAACATTGGACGTCCCGTCACCAAGCAGCGTACTCGAAAATTATACAAGCAGACGTATAAAAAAAATAACAGAAATTTTTATTCTATCGTGAAACATACCTCCTGTGCATAAAATCCAGCACTCAAAGCACTACATCCTCTTAAGCAAGAACTTCATACATAAAATGCTTCTTTAAAACATAAGTTCTCCTCACAAAAAAACCCAAGTGTTCAAAACATATCTTTCACTATTCATTGATTATTCTGATAATCTTTCACATACAATGTGTGTGGGCAAAATTCAGACCCATAATGATAAACCAAAGTTACGTATAGTAACCACCGTGCCTGAAAGGACTGAGGATGGAGGAAACAACGGCTCATTAAAGGTGGACGATTTTACCATTGCTTCCCTGGGCACCATGAGGTTACATATCAACAAGGCTGCAGAATATTTTGTGAAACGACGATTCCAACTTACCTGCCAGGCTTCAGTTCCACGCCTTTTGAATGGGAGCACATAAATTAAGCTGCGTTATCAGACTTACCTGCAAAAGAAAGGACAACAGAATGACATCAGTTTTATTGTGTTCTGAAACTGAAACTAATTGAAAGAAACAACATTCTTTGTAATGAAGGACACTTTTAACTCCTTCAAACGCAACGATTAATAGTCTACAATTATTTAACTATTTCGTATTACAGGTATTTATTTGTTCAACAGTATACATCTGTATGTTCCACACATTTCTCATATCGGACAGCAATTTTGGCAGATTTGTGTTCGTAAGGGAAATTCGGTGTGTTTCCTGTGAGATAGAAAAGGTATTTTACACAAAATTTAGACAAATATTAAGCTTTAAGAAAGGCGATCATTTTTTAATGTAGTAACTATATTATATGAGGTGAGAAAACGTGAAATTAAATCTCTTAAAGATTAAGAGAATCTCCTAAAAATTAATCAGACTTTAAAACAATCATTAGCTTCCAGACACACAGAGATAAATGTCAATAAACTGCTTGCTGTGGCAGTTAGTTTCTCATGGCAGTGAAACATCGACAGCCAGAATGAATGAGGAAAGGTAGGTATAGCAACTTGATGTCACTTGCTTTATTATTTCATTATTTAATGCTCAACATGTTTCGGATGTTAATACATCCATCCTCACGAGCTTGCAACATATTTGTTGAGTTATTTCATGGGTTGTATTGCTCTGGTTCGATGTGTGTTGGTGTTACGTTGCGGTTTGGCTGGTGTGGTGTGCTATCCGTATGCAGGCAGAGCAATTCAACCCAAGAAATAACTCAACAAATAAGTCGCAAGCTCCTGAGGATGGATGTATTAACATCCGAAACACGTTGAGTATTAAATAATGAAATAATAAAGCAAGTGACATCAAGCTGGTCTCTCTTTATTCAACTATCAAGATGATGCACGGTCCAATAAACATAGGCATAGCACTGTGTTTGTGAAATTTGTGTTTACTTTCCCCTAATTATCTGTAACATGTTCCTTATGTAAATTCAGATTTTCTATATGTCAGATCCATGTAAAGGTATGTAAATTGTAATACGTGTTTGTGAGCTATTTCACATAATACACTACTATATCTTTGCGCGCTTACGGAAAAAGAAACAAGAAAAAGTACCCATTGTTCGTCGGAGATAGCCGGCTGTGATGTTTTTAAGTTTACAAAATATATTAGCTGGAAGTTTAAATAAGTTATACTTAGATTAGGAAAATGAAAAGGAATCATGCCATCACCAGAAAATGACGGAATAAGGATTCAGATCACAACCAAACTCTTTAACGCATTACCTGTATGTCGCTTTAACAGCAATGGCTAGCAAACATACAAGCAAAAGTTTGGATACAATCTCATAATATCTTTTGGTGCTCTCTGCTAGGTCCTTTGCAGGAAACAGAAAATACCATTCCGCTGGACAAGTTGCTGTGTTTTTGGACGAGTAGTTTTCGACGTTTCGAAGAACCTCAATGTCTTCATATTCAAGGTCAAACAGTCCAAGAGTAATTTTCTCTCGAAACGTGACAAATACCCCAAAACACGCTGTCTAATCTTAGAGGAATTTAATTTTCTGTAACGCCACTGTGAGGAACTCAGACCTCGCAAGAGACGGGAGAGGCACAATTCTTTTCATAAATTCGACTAAACAGAACAGCCTCTTGCACTCTTCATCTATTCCGATGCCCAAATCCCCTACATTCCTATCAACGCACCACAATAAATTTGCCGCATAATCCCCAAGTGGTATAGGCAACACATTATACAGTGTTGTAAGCAGTGTGGCGTGCTTTCCATTGTGAAGGGATTACAGCTGAATTACGTACGTATATTCATGTCCGCAGGCGTGCAGGTCGCGATTGGTACACCGCATTGTGTCAAGTCAGGGAGACATTCAAACAGTCATTTATTCCGTCATTCGGCACAATAAGCAGCTAGATAGCTACTAAAATAATCCGCTTCGTATGAAGAAAAGAGTAGTGTGGAACGTGACGCCTTATAATTTGGTAGACAGACACAAACGTTTCGGAAGGGAGTACTGCCTTCATCTTCAGTGTAGAAGAGTTTCTTCCAGTATTGGTGACCAAACCAGACAGAGTCACATTTCATAAAACCCTAATTGTGTGATTTTAATATTTCTTAACTTTTTCGTAAATTCGGTTTGATGTATTAGCTACGTTTGCAAACAGTTGAATTTGGTCTTGTTCTCCACTTCTTAACTTCGATTCGCAGTTCTCACAGTATTGAATATTAATATTATTGCCTTCTGGAATATAATATAATGCCCTACTCACTGATATGCATTATTTTAAAAGAAAATGTTGAGTGAATTTTTATACCTTCAAGACAGAAGGAACAATTATTTACGAAATGACTGAAGAATAAAAAACCAACTAGGTGCAACTTATTATTTTATTGAACTTCTTATAGGCTCAACATGTTTCGGGCATTACCATGCCCATCATCAGAAGCTCGCGACTATGATGTTGATTACCACATTGGTCGTTTCGTTCTTGGTTAGCTGTATGTTGGAGGTAAGGTGCGGGTAGGCTGGAGTAGTGTCCGGGCTGCAGGCTAAAGCTTTAGCCTGCAGCCCGGACACTACTCCAGCCTAACCGCACCTAACCTCCAATCTACAGCAAACCAAGAAAGAAACGACCAATGTGGTAATCAACATAATAGTCGCGAGCTCCTGATGATGGGCATAGTAGTGCCCGAAACATGTTGAACCTATAAGAAGTAAAATAAAAAACAGTAAGTGGCATCTACTTGGTTTTTATTCTTCAGTTACACAACATTTACTTGTCCAATAAGAGTCAAGTACGGCTGTATATTTAAGCAGTGTGAAAGTAGGGTATATGATTACTTCTCGGAACTCAAGTACGTTATAAGGCAAGCCTAAGTACTTCCAAGTAAGAACTCCAATACAAAGACGCGTCAGTTAATTATGTTTAGGGAAACAATGGCTCATTTTTGTATTAAACAAATAAAACGCATAAAAAAACAAGTTGCGTAAAATTTAGGGTGTTTAATGTCAATGTTCATGTCCGTGGTACATATGTCTGTATATATGAGTAATGTCTACATAACCCTTCGAGATTCGCATAAGTTAATTTTATTTAAACAAAAGTTACTTGATCTTCGTTTTACAATGTGCTATAGAGTAGCGGCTTTTAACGTAGGTATTTTCTCGCGTTCTATCACGCACTGTCTTGTTCAACAGATGCCGATAACAGCTCCGTAGGTTCTGTGCCGTGCGTTACTATTACAGTATCTTCAAGTGGCAAGTTACTGGAAATACAGTTCCTACACTTGCTGGTGATACTGGAAGTAGCAGACATATATATATATATATATATATATATATATATATATATAGACACACCCACACGCTCGTATTTATTTTATTCTTCATTGAAGCTTAGACGATCAGACTATGCAGCGTCAATTACCAGAATGATCTGTAAATAACAAATTAAACGAGTGATGGAAGAAGGTTTTAGTAGGATCGTGTGATATCATCCTAAGCGCTCACTTCGAGAGTTTGAGAGAATCCGATAAACTTCCGTCAGAATAGCGGGTATGCAGCTCGTGCTTCAAAGTTAACCCCCAGAATTTTAAACAGAATAAGTAATAAAAACAATGTCAAAATTATAGAGGCATAAAAAACTTGCACAATATTTCTTTGTAACATAACCTAAGATTTTTAAAACCATTGTGTCCTAATGTCCTGTACGTTCTGGTTATGCCATTTGTTATTCGGTACTTTGCTACCTGATGTACATCAAACAGTACGACAAGGGAAACGCGTCCACACATGACCAGTACTCTAAAACAGTGGTTCCAAAATTGTGCTCCGCCCAGGGGATCCATTAATACATTCCTGAAGTGGATATTTTGAAATTCACTTATTTTTTAAATTAAAGGAATAAAGTTTTTTAAAAATTATCGAGGAATTTCTTGAATTCGCGACCTGTTTGTTCCGTACGACCGTTAGAATATACATTTAAGAAACTTCCTGTAGCCACGAAGCGGGCAACACTCATTTTAATGAAGGGCAGATCATGCAGTGCATTGTTCCATATACTACTGGCACGTGTTCATAGTTACCTACAATCTGTTATGAGGTATAAGTATCTAAATTTGGACACCTATCATCCGGCCACTATATATTGAAGTGAGAAAGATGTGAGGTTCCGTGGTTATTTTTCGAAGCCAAAAGGGGTTCGCGAGCAAAAGGTCTGGGAAACACTGCTCAAAGGAACGACGAATTAGAAAACGTAAGCACAGACAAACACAATAACATGGCCGATGACAGACACAGACGACCGATATGGAGAAACGAATGACAAATCATAAGACTAGGAAGTATCCAATACGTGCGCACGCAAATTGTAACAAACCAGGGAACCACATATTCAACAAGCCATATGGAACATAGTTGGCGCAAAATATTTTAACAAACATTTTTAATAAGCATCAATGCAGCACGGTTTTAATAATAAAGAATATAAAAAGTAAATACATAACATTCCAATGTTACGATTATTATGAAATTTACGAAATCTCGCATATTTCAGCATACTTTAACAGCTTCGCTTGTTTTTTAAGTCACGTATGTTTACGCTTGAGAATGTTCCTACAAACCGAAACATATAGCACTGTTAAGCACTGCTGAAAAAATTAATTATTCTCTTTGACAATAAATAAGTATTACCATTGAAATGCAATGTATTTGTGGACTAGAAGCAGAGAGAGATAGTAAGACGGCAATAAACAGGAAGCTTTTATACACTACAATATATTCCTTCACAAGCTGAATAGGTATTAATACCCCCCCCCCCCATATCGCAAGAGGTTAAAACATTGACAAAACTCCTAAACCAAGTTAACATTATTCATCAGAGAAGTTCCTACTGAAAGGTAGCCCGTGTAAATTATAAAATTCAATGGGTAATGAATTTCTAATTTTCTCTACTGTTATTTTCAACATTTTCAGAACACAACAAAATACTTCTATTTTTCGATAGTCTCCAACTTGCGAAAAAACCTCAGCTTTTTTTGGAAGTTACCCACACTTCGCACATTTTTACATCTTCCTATAAAAATAATCTTTTAAGTGAAACAGAGCAAAGAGCGTTGCGAAATGATCCTAAGAGGACAAAAATTAAGTACTCGGAATAAGACCTGGTCTAGAGACTTAACCACAAATCTGATATTAAATGTCCTGCGCTCGAACCTTTTTCCACTGCGGTGAAAGAATGCAACTGAAGGTCTGAGACATGAGACAGACCTCACACAAAATATAGTTCTTCTCCATGAAAAAGGCCAGTCTCTTAATACTGTTTATAAAAAAATCGCTTTTTATTTTTCGAAGCATAAAAAACACGTAAATAAGCTGATGGACAAAACCAAGTGTTTTTAAAGTAGCAAATATTTATTATTTAGCATTACATTTTCAACCGAGACAAATTAAGTGTACTTCAGACAACACTGCAATTTCCAAACCGGTTGACGGCCAATCTTGGTGAAGAAGTCTTATACAATTAGCCCAATCTCTAAGCCGCCCGAAGATATCTGCATTAATACAACACATACAGTTGGCAATTTACAGCAATAGGCCTATTACTCAAGACTCAGGAAACATCCATGGCTTTCGCAACCCAGGGGTCTCTTCGAGTAAGTTCCTGATGGAAACAACTTTTCATTAGAAGGTACAGACAACGATTAACGCCAAGCTAATGTAGTATTCTCAACCATTCAGTGAAACACATTAGTTTCTGAATTTACGTAACACTCTTTACCACGTACTCAGTTAACAACCCGAATAAAACTCAATTTTATCTCTTCGTCTAAAATGACCTAATTTACTCGAAATAAGGACAGAGTAGGCAACAAACGTATAACCTGCATTCGCGTAAACATTGTGCTATACATACGCAAAATACTCTCCCTTTTTATGTCTGAAGCACTTTCACGAAAATCTGTCTCGTGGGAGCCGAGATGATATATGCGGATAAACAGACCGGGAGACGTCATTAATATAAAAGGTGCTCTTGGTTATTTATGCGAAAGCGCCTGAACGGAAACTACGCTAGGTAAGTCAGCATAGTCATTCGGCTACGGGCTGGATGTCCGAGATATTTTGGTTGGCTTCCCAGGAGGAGGAAGGAAATAAATTTCTCTCCACAGCGTCCAGATCAACTCTGAGGCACACCTAGCCACTTATTCAGGTTTCGCTGTGTATGGAAGGATCGGGTTGTGAGTTTGACCACTCGACATCTAGTGATAAGGTTAAGAATGAATGGAACTATACGTTTACCCCTCCACACACCTTCAAGGAGTGAAGAGGGACAATTTGACAAAAGTTTTGCTTCTCTGATACCCGACACCTAAACGACGTCGCAGAATGTAAATCACTGTACATATAACAACTTGATATTACGCCAGACATTGGTACCGATACGGATGGCGGAGCGCCATTCAGTAGAATTTAACCCTCTGATATCTGATAATAATAATAGTTCCGCAAAAAAAGAAGCCTGTCTCAAATGAAACACGCTGTAGTGTAGAAGGTAGCCATACTCTGGTACATAACGACGCACATTCCGCAGCTCTACAAGTCCTAGGTTCTTGGCCCGTTTTGTACACTTGGATAATGCAAGACGTGGCCCAGCATGTGATCTTCGTTTTGTTTGTCTAGGACAATAGCTTGACAATATAGGCCCACCTCGGAGTTATATCGGATTTTCTTTTAGCTGTAGAAATTTAGCCTCCATGAAGAGAAAAGGAAGAGTTTCAGACATTGTGCTTAGATTGTTCGAAAAATCAGAAAGACCTTCAAGAGAATAAACTACTTCAATGTGAACAGTGATCCCTTTCACTTTCACACACGGATCGCTTTGCTTCGGTAATCCCTGCTGGCAGAGATTGTCACCCTTATCTGTTACCTCCAGTCAACTTTCGAGAAAACATTTGTGCAAATAAAAATTGCCCGTTTTGTTACTGAGTGGAAGATGTAACACTCCTGACTGACCTGCTGTCATCCAGCCTGTACCCGGCGTTTCATAACTGACCTACCTCGGTTAATTCACTTCATTATGAAGGTAAAGATAAAACAATCCCTGTATAGGCCTGAACAGGTCCAGAGGGTTCCAGAAGGCTGAGGCTCTCAGATTTCAAGACGATCGGCACATGAAGGTGGTAGGGCCGCCTTTACCCTCCAGGAAATATTCCTGCTACTCATTTCTGTTAGAGGCTGAGTCGAACACAAAGCCGCAGTGCGGTTGTCATGAATTCTGTTTTATGAATATATTTTATTGTATTTTATTAAGTGAATTTGTTAGTTAATATGTTGAATGTAACAAATGCCCGGTAAGAGCCACATAAAATTTGCAATTAATTATTGCTTAAAAATGGACGACACAGCAGTACTCTCGTTAAGAAGAAAGTTCGAAACGTAGGAGACACACGGTGTTACACTTGGTTTATATTACATAATATTAATTAATTAATTTTAATGGACGAAACTTATATTTCAAAAAGTTGTGAAGATTTGCGTTTAGCATTAGAACGAGATCTTGACAAATGGATTTCAGTAAATGAAAATGTAAAATGCAAAATTACAGCAGAGATCTCCACAAGCTAAAAAGCACTAAAATATAGGCCTGTTATCAATAATAATGTAATGCCTCTGAAATTTTTTTCAGGTATGATCGTAGCTTTAAAGATAATGGTAACATTGCCTGTTACAGCGGCTAAGGTGAGGCGATGGTTGTTAAAAGTGACACTTAGTCGTAAGAAATTTATCTTCTTTTGATAATCGAAAGTGCTTTCCTTCGCTATGAATCTTATCAATCCAAAAACAAAAATTTAATTTAAAATGATATAAATGTATCGATTCTTCCGAGAAGCCAAAAAAGGTTTATAAGCATAAACACCATTTAGGGTTCAATAAGCTTTCTAAAACTCTTAAGTCTATAGAAATTTTTGGAAGGTCTGCAGTATTAATGTTGTGTCTCTTGCGAATAAATACTAAGTTTTCTCCATTTCGTTCTTTGTTTATTTTGTCTCTGTTCTTGTCTCTCCATAATATTTTGTGCCCATCCTTCCAAATATTGATGCCCTCACGGTGGTTCCAATGAAGTACCGATGTTTCAAAGGCGTTTTCTTGTGTTTTGGTTACAGTACCGATATTTGAGAGGAGTTTATTGGTTTGGTTACAGTACTAATGTTTGAGAGGTGAGTGTTAGTGGTATGGTTACAATACCGAAATTTGAGAGATGAGTGTATTGGTTTGGTTAAAGTACCATAAGCGAGAGGTGAGTATTAGTGGTTTGGTTACAGTACCTATATTCGTGAGGTGAGTTTTAGTGGTTTGGTTACAGTACCAAAATTTGAGAGGTGATTGTTAGTGGTTTGGATACAGTACCGATATTTGAGATGCGAGTGTGAGTGGTTTGGTTACAGTACCGATATTTGAGAGGTGAGTGTTAGTGGTATGGTTACAGTACCAATGATTGAGAGGTGAGTGTTAGTGGTTTGGTTACAGTAACGATATTCGAGAGGTGAGTAGTAGTGGTCTGGTTACGGTACCGGTTTTCGTGAGATGAGTGTTAGTGGTTTGGTTACAGTACCGATATTCGAGGGGTGAGTGTTAGTGTTTTGGATACAGTACCGATATTCGAGAGGTGAGTGTTAGTGGTTTGGTTACAGTAATGGTATTCGAGAGGTGAGTGTTAGTGGTCTGGTTACAGTACCGATGTTCGTGAGGTGAGTGTTTGTGGTTTGGTTACAGTACCGATATTCGAGAGGTGAGTGTTAGTGTTTTGGTTACAGTACCGATATTCGAGAGGTGATTGTTAGTGGTTTGGTTACAGTACTAATGTTTGAGAGGTAAGTGTTAGTAGTTTGGTTACAGTACCGATATTTGAGAGGTGCTTGTTAGTGTATGGGTTACAGTACCAATGCTTGAGAGGTGATTGTTAGAAGTTTCGTTACAGTACCGTTATTTGAGACGTGAGTGTTAGTGGTTTGGTTACAGTACCGACATTCGTGAGGTGGGTTTTAGTGGTTTGGTTACAGTACCGATATTCGTAAGGGGAGTGTTAGTGGTTTGGTTATTGTACTGATATTCGAGAGATGAGTGTTAGTGGTTTGGTTACAGTACCAATGTTTGAGAGATGAGTGTTAGTGGTTTGGTTACAGTGTCGATATTTGAGAGGTGAATGTTAGTGGTTTGGTTACAGTACCAATGTTTGAGAGGTGAGTGTTGGTGGTTTGGTTACAGTACCGATATTCGAGAGGTGGGTGTTAGTGGTTTGGTTACAGTACCGATATTTGAGACGTGAGTGTTAGTGGTTTGGTTACAGTGCCGATAGTCGTTTCGGAAGTAACTTTGTAGTTCTGTTGCAGTGCCGAATTTTCAGAGGTGATTTTAGCGGTTTGTTTGCAGTACACATATTTCAGTTGTGTCTTTAACTGGCGTGATTATAGTAGCGATGTTTCGAGGGCAAGTATTAGTGGTTCGGTTTCAGTACCGACGTTTCAGAAGTGATTTTCCGTTATTCGATTATATCACTCATGTTTGACAAACGACTGATACTGGTGCTGTTAGTGTACCTATGTTTCAAAGGAATTATCTTTACCCATGATCATCTTCCCTAATTAACGAAGGAGCAAATTTCTCTAATACTTCGGCATACGCCTAAGCAGACTACGTGGAATTACATTCCACAGAACGATTACATTTTTCATCACTGCTTTGAGACCGTCAAATCTCACAAAACAAATATTCCAGCTATCAGAAATTAACACATTACAAGGTTGCGAGTTGTTAGAAATAAACAAAAAAAAAATCACGCGGTACGTACCCAATTATCGAAGATTATATTTGTTGGGTATGTGTGAGAAAGGAATGGAGTCCGCATGGAAGCTGCTTGTTCACGGAACAGCCCAACGAATGAAGAAAAAAGAAGCAATAAACTATCTGACGTGCACAACAGGGTGGTATTTCTTCCTTGTACTGCGATGGAAATATTGTTGTTGTTTCATTGTTATGCAAGATGTGTTAGCAGCCTGTAGACCGGTCGGTCATCTTTTATCTGCCTACTCGCATCTTCGTCTCTCTTTCTCTCTTATATCGTTGATGATGATTATGCTGAATGACCACCGTAGGTCATCAGTTCCATAGTATGTTACCAACAACGATGTGACCCTTGGAAAGCAACGTGCTGATAATTTAATTAATCGTACAAAATGCAATAGTTAGTGCAGGATATTATCTGCTGTAACACCGAAAACCCCTACGCTTTTCCCACGCGGTCTGTTCATGTGTTTCTTGCGACAGTCACGATAAACAACAAGTAATTCCATTAGCAAGTTAACCAGGCGATTATCGTAATGGTCATCAACTGTGTTTATTAAGAAGTAGGAACTTAACTTTTTAATGCTTATACGGTTGGTTTTAGACTTCAAAGTTTTACCGTCTGTATCGAAATAATGCCCTATACTGGTGGCAAGTAACACATGCTGTGGAGCTGCGTCTAATCAACAGTAGTTTGGGCCTATAAACGTAACTTTAAATCATAGGAAAGATACAGCCATAAAAAGCTTCTGTCGAACCATAAAGTCCTCCTTGAACTTCAAATGTCGACCTCCTGATAAGTTGAAGGAGGCTATGGTGGCCTGTTTGTGGCCTCGTCCTTGCATTTGCGTGGGTAGTTTGTGGGAAAATAAGATGTACTGACGTCCAAGCATTTTCCTCAGAAACCTGTTCTTAATTTCTTTCATTAAGGCGGGACAGAAATTTTTCACTCATTTAAAAAAATACAATCTTAAATATAGCTGGTATTAGCATTTGAAGTTTTCTAGATAGCCCGTAGGAACACAACAGATGCTAACCTACATGGTAGCGATAATTCCGCAAAATCCATCTGCTCCTAATTAGGCCATAAACTAAACTGTTCGAATGATCAGATCAACTATGTGGGAGAGAAGAGTTGTATGCGAGGTTTTGGTGGGGAAGTTTGACGACAAGAGGTCACTTGGAGAACCTACGCGTATTTAGGAAGATAATACTAAAATGTACGTTAAAGACAGAACAGGAGGGCGTAGACTAGATTTGTCTGGCTTTTGTAAATGCAGTGATGCACCTTGTGATGCCATAAAATGCGCGCAATTAATTCTAACCTAATTTCCTTCCTACAAGAAAGAAAACTAAAACTAAGTACTGTAATAGTTTTTGAAAACTTTTTAAAGATAATAATTTTGTAAAATATACAACAAAAACACGTTTTTCTTCACCTTTTCTTATGATAAGAATAACTAATATACTTCTAAAGCTACGCGATGAAATTTGTTATGGAAATATATAATCAAAATTCTTACATAGTACGTATTATATATTCTGTAATTCAACAATTACAAACATGGCTACTAGACGATAGTGAGGTTGTATCCGACAGATCTAACATAGTCAAATGCCACCTATAAGTAAGTACAAGAATATAATAAGAGAGTAATAAAAACAAATTAGGAGGCTAGGGCCCATAATAAAGCTGTCATGCCATAATAATATTAATAACAACAGTAGTAATGCCAATATAAATAAATAAATATATATATACACACATTCAGAAACCTATACTATACAAAATCAGGCTTTATGAGTTCTGCTAGGAAATGCCTGTTTCGAAATACATGGGCCGTTTGATTCTGCTAGGAAATGCATATTTCGGAATTCAAGGACCGTATGATTCTGCTAGGAAATGCATGTATGATTCTGCTAGGAAATGCCTGTTTCGGAATTCAAGGGCCATATGATTCTGCTAGGAAATGCCTGTTTCGGAATTCAAGGGCCGTATGATTCTGCTAGGAAATGCCTGTTTCGGGATTCAAGGGTCATATGATTCTGCTAGAAAATGCCTGTTTCGGAATTCAAGGACCATATGATTCTGCTAGGAAATGCCTGTTTCGGAATTCAAGGGCCATATGATTCTGCCAGGAAATGCCTGTTTCGGAATTCAAGGGCCGTATGATTCTGCTAAGAAATGCCTGTTTCGGAATTCAAGGAACATATGATTCTGCTAGGAAATGCCTCTTTCGGAATTCAAGGGCCGTGTTATTCTGCTAGGAAACGCCTATCTCGGAATTCAAGGGCCGTATGATTTTAAACTGTATGTTTCTTCATATTTGCATTTTCGTGTAGTTTGTTTTATCGAATGTATGCTCCTCCTCACCGCAATATAGTGTGACGGATCCACCGTCAGTTCAGTTATTGTCATGAACACGTCATGCAGCATCAATTAAAACAGCGTATTAATACCAGTGCAAAATTTCCATTAACATCTCTTATAGTGTTCTGCACACACTGCAAACAACTTGTAGGGTACAGGGCAGGCAAAACAGCCGACACTGATGTAACGTATTGTACTGCAGTGTAATCAATATTCTTGAACGAGTGTCAGCTAACATTGCCTTAAACCTTTAAAATCTAAAATTAATTATGCAACAGAAAAATAAAAATGATACCTCACAGTAAACCCACGGTTTCCTTCATTACAAAATCCAAAAGTTAATATTGTGTGCTGCTCGAAATATTTTGAAACAATCAAAATGCAAAGTTCTTTAGTGTAAATCAGGTGGTATATACCAACCACTCTCCATTAAAGATGTAACAGTGGTCTCCTGTCTCTTAATATCTTCCCGTCTGCACTGCTCAGTGCTGTCCTGCTGTCAGGTAATTAGGTCAAAAGACAGACGACATTGACCTACAAGTTAGTCATACAACAGCAAATCGAGAAATTACATTTACTGAGAAATTAAGAAGAGATAAATTTCAGAGGACCCTTGCTACCTTTCAGCTCAAAATCTATTACTTTTCCATGGGTCTCTAAGAAAGTAAAGATTTCAAAATTCAAATATATTTTTATTTCTTTCTGTGCGTGCACAACTTAGCGCCTCACCTGTACGGAAGTAGAAGCATGCTTGTATAAGAGGTGGGGGGGTCTGACTTGTGAGAACAGAGTGCGAAGGAAAAAAATGGTAGCTACGTACGGAGGAGTAAGTAAGGAGAAGAGAAAATTAAATGATGAGAATCCTCGCAATTTTTGTTCCACCAAATACTACTAATTCCTGCGTGATTTCAGGCTTCCACCTCGAAGTATAAGAGAACTGCGTTCTTCTGAGTCATTACACAAAGAGTAGTGGTAATTTCTTACTGACGTTTCGGGACAACTTATCGGTCCCGAAATGTCGGTAAGGAATTACCCCTACCCGCTGCGCAATAATCCAGAATAAAGCGGTTCTCATTACTCATTCCTACTCCCTGTTACTGAGTTCTTCTGTCAGTTGCTATGATTTCACAATTTTGATGGTAGATGAATGAAATATGAACATGCAACCTTCATGCACAGTTGCTGACAGGAGAAAACCGAAATATTTTACCATGGCGCCACAACCCCAGTGGGCCAAGACCTCCTCCTTATCGAGGATTCACAATCACACTCAGTTATACACACCACACTCGGCAGGATTCCTCTGGACGAGAGATCGGCCCGTCGCAGAGACCTCTACTTGACTACATACAACATTCACAAGACAGAGACATCTAAGCCTCCAGCGGGATTCGAACCCACAATCCCAGGAAGCGAGGTATCGCAGAACCACGCCTTAGACCGCGCGGCCATTTGGTTCGGCAGACAATCGAATTACTAGGGGTAAGAACCTGTGTCAGTAGCAGGTTGTCTACCACCCATTCAAAATTTTTTTTGTTGGTTCGGTACTCAAATTTTCTTGCCACTGTTGTTGAATCCATCGCAAAGAAAAGTTTAAAAAGTGCCTTCCTGTTAAAATTCCATTTCTTCTTTAGACCTAATTTTAATATAAATTGTGAAATAATTATACACGATATTAACAGAAAGAAAAATATAGCTAAATTGTGTAAATTTATCCTAATTACAGATAAAGCCATTTTATCATCACTGACAAACAAACCGTACGCTAATGGCTCATGATCAAGGCCATTAAAGATAAAATATACTGGCATTTCCGCGTCACACACCTGAATGTGTTACAGCTTTGCGTAACCCTTTAAGGACTAAACGTGTCTGCTTTATATAAGGACTCAGAGCGTACCGCGCAGTAAACACTCTCCACCTCGGTTATACAAAACCATTCTGCTAAAGTTGCGTAAGGCAAAAGTCGCTGTTTGTTCTGACATCCGTACAAAACACATAAACGCAATGTGAGAACTATATAGAATGTTTAAATGTTAAACCTGATGGCACGTAAAGTAATCGCGAGGCTTTCAGAGTTTAACAGATGATGACCTCAACACTTTTGCTAGAAAAGAAACAATACTTACGACTTTTTAAGACCGTTTGTCTCACTATAATAACGCGATTGCAATATAATTTATGATAATAGTGTCTCGGTGCAAAGCGACACCCTTCTCCACAATTCCTCTATTCCGTTCTGTAGCATACAGTTTTTGATTTCTTGGTTTCAAAGACAGGACTTACAGAAACAGTCTGTAATTAGAGTACAGTAACACATAGGAAACAATTCTCATGCGGTCACATTTCTGAGCGGATATTTATTGAATGTATTTTCCTTGAAAAGCTTACAGTCTCTCAGCTGGCTGATGGATATGCCGATTTCTTGGCATACGAGGATTCAACACGACTCTCACGAGAGGCCGAAACGGTTCCTGATTCTGAATCATGTGAGAGCATCGCCACGTCTTCAAACTGGTACCTTCCAGCTACGTCATGCGACTAACATTTTATATTCATCTCTTATTCCCGTCTACTTCTGTCTAAGTTGAACAAGAGTGTAGGGAATTTTACCTGAACAAGTAAATGTTTTTCTGCTCGCATCTAGAGCTTAACTCGCTGCACATAAACTGGAGCGGAAAATTCTAAAAGTAAGGTTTGCGAAGAATAAAAAGAATGTATTTCACTTCCTTTCCTGCGTTTCCTGTAAGAGTAAAGCGGCCGAAGCATGATGCTGACCACTCACGTTCACCGCGTGTCGAAGTAAAGAATGAGCGGCACTATACCTCCACTTTGTCTATTGCGATCCCGTTGTACTGTTTTCCTGAGCTTCGTCTAAACACAACCGTTATTTTTTTTTTTTTTTTTTTTACTTTAAAAACTAAAATAAAATCAATATTTTTGTTTCGAATGACGCCCTTTTTGTATCAAAATATGCACCTCCACCCCCCC
>Ga0123352_10003138_pt1 | contig 23702 bp, 13 predicted proteins | sample TergutLab28metaG_FD_89700 | JGI IMG/M metagenome (GOLD analysis project Ga0123352, IMG submission 89700) | Labiotermes labralis P1 segment gut microbial communities from Petit-Saut dam, French Guiana - Lab288 P1 | ecosystem: Host-associated > Arthropoda: Insects > Digestive system > Gut ...
CTATTTAATGGCTTTATGTCACTCACAAGTTACTTTGATGTTATGTACAGATATTAAAATTACAGAAACCACATATTCCTGCCAGTTTCAATATGTATTTGGTAATCTATAAGTGAGTAATAGCTGTCAAAGTTTCAAACTTCTCTGGCCAATATCTCCGTAACCATTGAACTTTGGATATAGGTGCTTTGGATTATATTGTTATAGTTTGACCTAAGGAACACTCTCCCGAAGTTAGGTCCTTTCCTCCTGGGACACCCTGTATGTAAACAGGTGTGAAGTAACATCCATAATGAAGCAAGAGTACATCTTCTTGAAGAATAAAAACTTAAGTGCACAGAAGTATGGCATTGGATTAATTGTTGTTTTGTCAGTTATATTTATGAGGACGTTTCCATTGTCACAACACACAAATCACACAGCATTTTGAAAACAGTGGACAAAGTCCTAACAGATGTAGCAGATAAAACCTGTGTGAAACTATAGTTAAAAATTTATGTGATTCAGTAATTGTTGTTCTATAAATTTCTATTTTACAAGTTAAATAGTAATTACTATATTTCCATTAATCTACCTTTTCAATACTGAGGCTATGTAATAGCATTTTTGTATATGTGTGTGTGTGTGTGTGTGTTTTTTTGTATGTATGTGTGTGTATATGTATGTATATATGTAGGTAGGTATGTATGTATGTGTATGTATATGTATGTAATATGTAGGTAGGTATGTATGTATGTATTTACTTATATATTTATTTATATATTTTTATATTTGTTTAAGTGAAGATACTTGTCCCTTTGTACAACTCAATTTTTATGTCCACCCCTGCCAGCTGTCTGTGAGTGCTTATTAAAAATATTGCATTTCATAGTATATGTGGAAGTTGTCTACCATATCCACAGTCTGTGATACAATACTTATGTTAAGAAGTCTTTATCTCTGTCACAATTATTCTTCCATATGGTAGGGCAAGACGGCTGTTAGCATCCTATGACATCTTGCTGTAATCGTGTCATATTTTTCCCCTTAGAACTTATGAATTTGCATGTTTTCTGTAATTGGCTCTTTCTGGTGGATTTAGCCATTGTTCCTGAACGAAATTGTTGTGTCGCAAGAGAGTGGGCAGTTAAAAAATACATCAGGCAGCAGTGAAGGAAATGAAAATGAATCAGTAGAGCTATTACGACTACTGCACTTACAAGGTGACAGAAGAAAGACGTGTTACAACCTGCTTGCACCAAGTGTTAAAGAACGTAACCAGTGGTACAAATGCCTTGAGCAAGCCTGCAGTGAATTCCTTGAGAATGAAAAGTGTCACTTGCAACGCCAACAGTCAAGTAAGTATGCTGCAGTCATAGTTCATTTAACTTTGTACATTACTTCCTGCTGTGTCTACTCGTAATCATGTACTTATGCAGTGATACTGTGTCTCACTGGTTTTGTTCATGGGGATATTTTTATTTTTGTTAAAAAAAAATAAACAAGAACCAACTGATTAATTGAGAATGATGTGAAATTCATAAATGCACTCAGTAAGAACATTTTTGTTTGTGAATGTTAAACATAGGTTGTATGCACAGTTCCCATTGTGCTTTAAATGGTTAGAGTGAAATGAAGTATATCATTGCAACAAATTTTCAGCTTTTGTTCCACATACAGGTTTTTGAATATTTGAATCAGTTTCAGTCCACATAGAGCTCAGGATTTAAGAAGTCACTGCTGCTGTTTTTAGCTTTGTGGTTTTGCATTGTATGCACATGTGTTTAGTTTCTTAATACTGGCACTGTTACATCATCCAATCATTGGTCTCAGAGGTAACAATTGTGGATTACCTATAATGGTCTGCAAATCACGCAGTCACGCCCTCTCGTGCAGTGTTTTGGAAGTACATCAAAGAACTGACTTGCTTGGAGCATAGTTACATGGTATGTTACATGTGCATTATGATGTTCAGCATAATTTGTTAATTAAGTGGTGAGGTGAAGTTTTATTGTTAAGTGTAATCCAATTAGATTGTGGTAGTTTAATGACTATTGAACTCCATCATTGTCAGTGACAAGACTTTGGGCTCAACAACCAGGGAACCAGAATTCAATTCAGAATAGGTGCAGATCTTCTCTAAAGCATCTGTACTGGCAGTGGTGTCCACTTATTATCCTATGCAGTGAGTGCTGGAAGTTCTTTCTCGCTGCTGTCAGTTTTAGATAAAAACTTAACGCCAAAATGCATTAGTAAAGAGAAAAAGCTCTGCCCCCACCAGTAATCAGTCTCCAGGCTAACCTAGCCTTGTTTTTAGAAACGGTGATTACGTTATTTAATTATTGGGCAGTGAGAATTTTACTCATTTGTTTTGCTCATTCATTTCCATTTCTTTCAGTTACACAGTCTAGCAAACTATATACAATGTTTATGTAATTTCCTCCACTCCACCCTACCCATAGCTTTCCAGCTGAAAAAATTGAGTAGCAATCATATTATTGGATATTATTGACATTTTATAGGATCTGAAGCTTTCACGATTAGTACATGTTATGAAGTGATCTGCCATGTGAGGATGGATTTAGTATCCAGCATGTCAGGGGCTGTCTTTACCTCTGTAATCAGATTGTGATGGAAACAGAGACAGTCATTGCATTTTAACTCCATTGTCACACAGTTGATTTTCCAAGGAGACATTATTCCACTATCAACACTGTGAATGTGTGATCTTACAAGCTTTGAACAAGACTAATGCTATTCAGTGTAAATATTTAGGCATGAGGGTCAGCATTTCACGAAACCCGTAACTTTGTTGACATCCGTACTAGCAGGATACTATACTTTGTTCAGAGTGTGGGATTGCTGTATGTGTGAGCAGAACAGCTGCACAAAAGACCATAATGATGGAAGTTTATGGGTCACCGTGATATCCGCCCTTGTGTATTCTATTCCATCATCTTTAGTGTAAAGTCTAGAAATTTTGTTAGATGAGAGAAGATAAAGTTGTGCCTGTGCTTTGGTAGGCCCCACACAATGAAGACATAAAGGGGCGTGGAGGTGTAGCTCTACTCTCTCTTAGTCAACACTAATTATAGGTGAAGTAGTCAGCTTCACACCCCACTGCATTGTCTCCTGGGAAGGGCTTTACACTAACCTTTGGGTTGGAGGCTGGCTACATTCCTAATCTGATGTGGGTGCTGCAGAGAAGAGAAAAATCCCTCGCCCTTGCAACGAATTAAAACCCATTCCTTGGTCATCTGGCTTAGAGCCTAGTCCTTACACTTGCTAAGCTAGGTTCAAAAACTTTGAAATTAAAGTAAATCTGCAGAACATTGAAAGATGTGTTGTAGTGTGGTGATTGTAACTAATGCTGCATGACAATTGGACATGCAAAATTTGTATGGTGCATAACATAATAGTAGTGTCAGTGATATTAAAATTTACATGGTCATTGTAAAGTGCCTTTAATTCTTCTTCATTTTGTCTGTTTATTATTAAAGTTCTAATGAGCGGAGGCTGGTGATATTTTTTATAATGTCCACAGAGCAGGCGCAGTTTGGTGCATGTGGCAGGCTTCTGGTTGTTGTGATGGAAGGAGTTGGGCTGAAACCCCATTCAGCCACTGGTAAGCCAGTCTGCCTGCCTCCTGCGTGATATATTTAATGCAGCATGTTTTGCTTCTTTTACAGCTCTGCTGCCTTCAGCACCTCTCAAGATTAGTTTTTCATTGGACAACAGATACACATATGACAGCATTCCCTAACCAGATATTTAAACAGCACTTGATATAAGGATGAGGGAAGCGGTTGCTTATAAGCATTTTAAGAAGCAACAAGATTTGAGATTTGTGTATAATATTTTGAACCTAGGTGTAGATGGGTGGATAATATTAGGACGGATCTCCAGGAGGTGGGATGTGGGTATATGGACTGGATTGGGCTGGCCCAGGATAGGGACGGGTGGCGGACGCTTGTGAGTGTGGTAATGAACCTTCAGGTTCAGTAAAATGCGGGGAATTTCTTGACTAGCTGCAAACCAGTTAGCTTCTCAAGAAGGACTCTGCACCATGGAGTGAGTAAGTAAGTATAATATTTTGAAATAGAAAGTTAATCAAAGTAATATATAGAGTGGCATGACACAAGGATCAGCATGTTAATTGAATTTGTCAATTGACTTTTGTGCCACCCTGTGTAAAAAAAATTCAGTTCCTACCTTGCTGCTAATTTCAGGATTTATGTGAAATACACTATGTAAGCAAAATACTGAGTTTTTTGACATTAAGGCAGGTAGTACAGTATATATAATAAACATTGTGTTTAAGTTCTCACATGCATTATACAGTTGATTGCTGCACACACATTTCTACTAGATCCTGTGCAGTTGTACAGTAGCCTAAATGACTGTGACTTACAAATGTTTCTGTTCACCTTTGGGTGTATTGCCTTATCAATATTGACCTTCACCAAATTTTTAAACGGGTGGCCGATCGTTAAAAATTACGCAGATGGCATAATTTGTTTTTTCTTCTGAAGATGTGTAACTGTGTGGTATATTTTTTTTTCAGTTTGATGGATATAAATGTAAATATGAAGTTTTATTTAGGTTGTCAAAAAAGTCCCAATTCTCATTTTCCCATGAGCACACACTGTACAAAAGTACTATCAAAGTCTCACAAGTATGCCATAAAGGAATGTGCTATATCCGTAAGGCATTCGTAATTGTGTACTTTACATGAAGAATGCATAAAACAGGTTTGTCCTATATTCAAACTATGAGAAGGAAGGAAAGCCTGAAGTAGATTGTGTGAATACTATAAGGATCTAGTCACCGGGACTGCCACAGCAGCTAAATATTCGGAGACTAAAGGACCACCTGTGAATCTTTAACCTTTAGACGCCTAATGTCAACTATAGTGGTCGTACCGCACCGCTAACCTCTAAAGTTGCATTTTATATATTCAACAAATATAGGTACTGAATATTTTAAACGTGGTATATACTCTCCGTTTTTTTTCCTTCAAAATACAGTTTGTTTCATAATTCTAACATATTTGGTTCCTGTATTATTCACATTTTATATACAGGGTGTGCTAAAATTTAAAAAATATTTCCGGCGCCAAAAGGTTAATAGGCCAAACAAACCATTAGCATATTGCATTTTGCTTCCAGGATAAAAAAAAAAAGTTTTGTTCATGGTGTCAGAATTGTAGTGAAAGTTATTAAAAATGAATATACTCTTTTAATATGCTTTGAACAAACTGATCGTACTACAGAATCTTTGTTAATAGGTACAGGTGGTCAAGAAGGCTATTCTTTGTGTGCAACCTGGCTCATTACCATGTTTACAAATGTCTGTGGCTGGACACTGTCCTAAGCAGTTAAATCCAGTCTCCACCGTCATACCCAAATTCTGTTAAGTTTGTGTATACGTCTGATAAGAATGATATTCCTGAAGAATTGCAGCAGGCACTTTACTGCCACCTCATAATTGGGTGCAGTAGCTTATTCCTTCTCACTGTTGTTGCAACTGATCATTATTCCAAGTATAATGAGTAAGGTTGTAGGTCCCAGAACACAGTACATTGGATTATATTCATTTCACTTAGATTCTGCAATTAAACCTGCCTGATTTAATCTGATCTGTCAAAGATTCAAGCCATGTATGTCTTTCGTAATATGTTAGCCTTCTGCATTGAGGAGCTGTCAATGATATTTCCAGCTTCCCGTTTGTGAGGATCACTCTGTGGTGTTCATTCATGACAGCTTGTTCAGTGTGTAGAGTTTCCCTCCATAGCTGGAGTCTGTGTCCTCCATCCATATCTTGCAGACACTTCTTATAATGCTGTCAGTGAGACAGCGTAACATGGGTACTGACAGTCCTGCAAAAGTTATATTAGTATCAGTCGAAAGAGTAATCCAAATATTTGTTAGCATGAAGGTTCCATTCTTTTGAGGTGTTATGCCATGTTGACTGGTGTACACTTACTGACGATGTGAAGGAACATAGTGTCTCCATCTTCAGGGTCCGGCAGTGTTTTGGATGTCCAAAACTGTCATTTGACAAAGCATAACCTCCCAGAAGATCCTAAATCTTCAACACATATGTGAGAACTTCACGGCTCACATTTGTTAACTAAATGCATGAGCTGCATTGCTAATCATACAGTGCCTAAACTGGTATAGGAGTAACATTGTGTTGGGTGAAGGTAAAGGTAAAAGTCACCTGATGACATGCCTGTGGTGGCATAGAGGGGAGGTGGAAGCGTAGTTCGTACCCACTCACAACCAAGCACTTGAATGAGATGGATGGTCACCACCTTGCTTTGACCAATGTACCCCCTGGAAAGATCCAGTCAGTATTCATTGAATGGGAGGCTGTGTGGGCCTTGGGGCCAGTCTGGATAGCAGAGAAAATCTTGCTCGCACCGGGATTTGATTCCCTGCCCATCCAGCCCATAACAAGTTACTATACCAGCTATGGCATCCGGCTGCCCATAGTGTTAGGGCTTGTAGAAAATTCATTTGTCCTGCTGTAAGTGCCACACATACTGTGTTCTTAAACAATGTTAACTTGGAAGAACAGAATTTTTCAGTTTCAGCTGGCATTACTGATGTAGAGTAGTGTCTTAAAAAGAGGTTTTGTGTTGTATGCTTTACATGTCTTGGTAATTTCTCTGCAGAAGAAATGCTAAACGACTAAAATATTCAGTATTCTCGTAATTATAAATGGTATTTTGCTAGTTGCTTCTTGGAATACTTCATCAAATCATCTCTTCTGTCAAGTGGTATTAAGCCTAGTGTTTCTTATGTATCTGTTGTCTGATGTTATTAGTTCTTGTAGATTCTTATGAATGCTGATCTACCTGAGAAGCCTTCCTGTGCTTGTAGAACCACCCAGTTTGGGGCTAACTTAGTGCATGTTGCTTTTGATGGAATGTTTTGTAGTTACCCGTCGGCCGCCGAAGGGTAGTCTTCTCCTGGTCAAACTAAAAGCCACTAAATTAGCTACTAAGAAGGAAAGAGGTAATCCTTTCTGTAGTTCATTTCTTTTTATTGATCATGTTGGTATATTATCATTCTTAAAGTTTTTGTGGAGGTCCTTTCACTTAACTGCCAAGTCTGAGACTTTTAATTCCCTGTAGACACTTTATGAGAGCTATTATACACTCTGTTTACAGAACTAACATTTTTACCTGTTGTTTTGAATGGATATGGCACTTGGTCTGTCACTTTATAGGGATAATGTGGATTGAGTGTTTTTGTGAACAGGGTGCTGTGGAAAATATTTGGACCCAAAACAGAGAAAGTAACAAGAGGATGGAGGAAATTGTGAAATGATGTCTTTATAATTTGTATTATTCAAATCAAAGAGGGTATAGAATGTAATTAAGATTTTGTGTTTATTGTCATATAAAAGGTGAAGCAGGTGATGTGTTGATGCCTTGTTATTGTAGGTGACTGCCAACAAGCCTTTGAAACATTCGTTATGTGTGTATCAAACTTCATGACATGTGATCCTTAGAAGGCGGTCATCTTCATACAAGTAGATACCACTTGGGAAACCCCTAACTTTACATGTGCAAGAAAGTGTATGCAGTGCAAATGTGAAATTGTTATTTGTAATTTTTTGGACATAAAATAATACACAGTATTGTTTTATTTATTTTGACTTGTAATTGTCTGACTAGGCAGGTGTGGTGTATTCTGTGAAGTAACTATGGGTGCACAGAAGAATCGAACAAAGGTAGTGTCAGCAACGTCAGAGGTTCAGTGGAATGCTACAATGCAGTTTCTAATAAAGGACTTGCAGGAAGATGTTCTTTGTCTCACAGTATTTGATCGTGGACATTTTTCTCCTAATGGTGAGCAATCAAACTACTTTGTAATTCATACACATAGCTTGCTTCCTGTGTCCCTCTAGACAGTACTCTTTGTACTGTCCTACATGAATTGTTATGAGAATTAGATCATGACAGTTTAGAAAGTTTACAAACCCTCTGCTTCTAGTAGTGAGAATAATTTAGGTATGATTACAGTAAAAACTCCTTAATTGATTGTGCTCAGAGAGTATAATATTTGGTTTTGAATTGTGCAGTTTTGAATTATCCAGTTTTTTCAATTCATGGTTACCTGTTGCGTGGTTGATTGAAGCCCAGATATTATATTTTAAGCTGTGGTTTTTTTTACTTAGTTGATTAATTAGAAGTTTCCCTTCTTGTATTTATTTTTAAGTGACCTGTAAGTAATTTTATACAGTTTACATCAGAACGCAAGCCAGCAAACAATAATTCACGTTTGTCAAATGTTGATCTTAGTTTATTGCTTCCTAAAATACAGCCCAGCGTATTTGGTTTAGTGTTCTTACTCTGTTTCACCACAAAATCTTGAAACATAAGGAAACAATTGTGCATGGACATGGCCATCATCATGTTGGATACAATTATTAGTATTGGCCGAAACATGTAGTTGACATGTTATGTATAATTGACAATATAGTTGTGTTATGACGGTCATGTCCATGCATAATTGTTTCCTTATGTTTTAACTCCAAAAATAGTATTGGCTGTAACATGTAGTTGACATGTTATGTATAATTGACAATGTAGTTGTGTTATGACAGTCATGCCCATGCATGCTTTTTCCTTATGTTTTAACTAACACAATGGGGATGACACTCCCTTCAACAGAATGTTGAAATTTATCCATGTTTTTTACACATCTGTCATTAGTGTCACTGGAACTTACGACAGAGTCAAGCACTGGCAGTGCTTTTAAAGGCACTGTCAGTGCATCTTAATGAGCTGGTCAGAGTAGCAGTGACTAGTGTTTTGCTTTTTTTCTTTCCCTGCCCCATCAAATGCATCCTACTTGCAGCATGAATCATAAGAAATTATGTTCTTATTGTTGTTGATTTGAATCAGTTGGTCAACATTGAGGAAAAAAAGCTGATATGAAAATCCATGTGTCTCCTCGGTTCCTCCCATTCATCATTTCACACCACTATACATTGCACGTGGCACTGCTGTTCTTACAACATGGCAACAAATCTGTAACAGTGTCAGGATATCAGGTTTGTCCTTACTCCATTATAACCATCAGAGGAGTAACCAGAATTCATTTAGATATACATTCAACACTGTGCATGTACATCTGAATTTTGGTTGCCTCTGCGAAGGCCATGTTGGAGGAGTGTGGAGTTGATTATTTTCTGTCATGAACATACCCTGCCAGTAGCCAAATATTTGCTGCTGTTATCGATTGACTGCCTTCACATTTCTGGAGGCATTCTATGGGTACCACAAATTAAAAAAGGCATTTGGTTCCTTTAATTGTCCTGAAAATAATATAATAGTTCGTATTATTCATGTTTGATAATCAGAGGCCTGCAGTATAGCTATAGATCACAACTTGACCATATTTCAAGGTACATGAATGAAAAAGGAACAAAATTCTGTGTTAAAAGCCAGGGAATATCATTTGAATCAAATTACATGGTATTTGTAATTAAATGATGTAGAATTAACAAGGTTTTACTGTGTGGAGATTAAACTCCTAGATTAGTTCCTATCTTTCGGTTCAGAATATTTTGTCTTCCTGCCTGCTGTCTATAACAAAGAATGAAATATGCAAAGAATACAATTTTATGTATTATTTTGTATTTGTGTGAAGATTTTATCTCTAACATTAATGGAGGAATGTAGATTGTGGACGTGTAAGAACAGGGTGAAGATTGGACATAAGAGGGAAGAGCAACTGGATGATGGAGGAAAATGCATAAGGAGAAGCTTAATAATTTATACTCCTTACCAGATACTAATAGAAACTAAGATGGAGGAGGATGAATTGGTCCAGGCACATAATGTGCATGGGAGCAAAGCAAAATTCATTTAAAATTGTCTTGTCAGTGAGATTGAAGGAAAGAGACCACTTGGAAGACTTGGGTATGGATAGAAGGGTAATACTAAAATAGTTTTGAAGAAGTAGAATGGGAGACATGGACTGGATTAATTTGGATTAGAATAGATACATGTGGCTGGCTCTTGTGAACAATTTAATGAGCTTTTGGTTTACATACAGTGTTAATTTATTGATTAGCTGGGCAAATAAATATATGGAGTTACTTACAGATGGTCAGTTCTGAATTATCATACTCCTTTGAGCATCATGTGTTTATCACTTTATTTGTCCATCACACAATTGTTTTGGGTAACAACATGCAAAATACACTGTCACATGTTGAAGGGGATGTTATTCTATAAAAATAGCCCATAAGATTAGAGAGTCACAGGAGACAATGGAGTAAATGTTGAACTGATGAATAGAGATTATAAGAATTTGAGGAAATATTTAGCCATTTTCGTAAATAAGGTTGACAGAGTAGTGAAATATCTTAGGATGAAAGTCTAGCTATAGTATAAAATATTAATGACATAAGAACTGTAAAAATTATACATTGGTGACTGCCTTGTGTACAACATATAAAAAAAATGTCTTAAATTGTTATATATTTAACCTTGTACACCTCAGGAAATGAATTGGTAACTAAGTATATTATGCATGCAAATTACAACTAAATTATTTCATTCGCCTCCAACATATTTTGGTTTAAATGACATTATCAAGGAAATCTACATGAATTAATCTTAGGAATTGCCAAGTGTACACAGTTTATAAATGTGAATGACACAGTTTAATAATGATGAGTAAAGTTGGGTAATGTCAAAACTATGTTAACAAGATATGAATCCTAATATTGGATCATTGTCCTAGAGAATGTATATCATTGTATCTCTACACTTTATGTATGTTCAGTTTTAATCTTCTTATCAAGCAAGATGGTGATAGTGTGCATTGAAGCATTCTTGACAAAACAGGATTGATGACAGTACATTATCTAGTGTTCTTCCACCATATTGTAAATGAAGATGCTGTGTTGGCATGTGTATTCCCCAGCCACATCATTTTTTGCATCTTGGAAAGAATATGGAAAGAATACTATAAATCCTGGTGCAAGCAAGAGTGGAGCATAGTAGTTAAAATGTTTCAGATATTCATTATGATTATAATTAACAATACTGACATGAAGAAAACAGATTTCCAACAGGCAGATCACATGCAGGCCCCACCTTTACAATGAAATGTAACTGCAGACGCAATTTAACGTTCAACCAATATACACGATTGGTTTGGATTATGAAGGAGCATGGGCTTGCATAAACAGACCAGAACTAACAGACACTTTAAATGAATTACAGTTCTTAAATAATACAGAGGCAGTGGAAGGTATATAGTACTCACACAGTAGTATGAAGGCTCAGATGGTAGAGAGATATGCAAGTGATCTTAAAGCAAGGAAAATGTATATTGCCTTGACTAGTAATAGCTTTAAATTTATAGTTATACATGAAAATGCCTAATTATACTTGTTCCAGAGTTCTTGGGTCGAACAGAAGTTCGTATAGCAGACATATTGCGAGCAACACAAAGCCATGATGGGCCCATCATTAAAAAGCTCATGCTTCGTCTTGTTAAAACTGGTGAAATAACCCTCAAACTGGACCTGAGGTTATTCAACAAGCCTGTTTGATTGTGGTAAGAATTCCAAGTTCACTTCAAAGTTACACATATCTTGTGTTTTAGTATAACATTTGTATAATATACAGTAGAATTTTGAATTAGTGTGTGTCCCATGATGTTTCGGATATCAGCCTTGAAATGTAACCCATTTTAATAGCCCTGTTTTGACCTTTGTGATTGGTGCCAGTGAATCAGGATGAGATCATGTGACAGGTGAATTAGCCTCACCCCCTCTCCCTCCCCTCCTGCTATTGCACAGAATAGTTTTGACTCAATTAAGCTTTAATTAAGTGAGGTTGAGTGCTCTCTTCCTTTGTGTAATTACTCTCCTTGAGTCATAAATGTATTTTGTACTTCTAATGAGTGTCTGTATTATATTAAAAACTTTCATGGTTTTTATGCTTTTGAGGTTATTTTGTAAGTTCTTGGAACTAAATTGGTATGTTACAATGAAAATGGTTCCTTATGTTCATGACAGTTTTATCAGTCCATATTGATCACAGACATCAAGACACTGCTGGACTGTGTTATGAGAATTCAAATTTGACATTTTTAAGTTCAGCACTACTTATGTTATGCATAAAATGTGTAATGAAAGATTACCATCTTTTGAGACATGATGGGATATATAATCTGATAGAAATTTAACATTTCGTAGAGACATATGCCTTCATCTTCAAGTAAAAGTCAAATTTTACAAAGATGTACAATTTTAAAACAAATCCTTCATCCCCGTATATATTTGATGTGTGACATCATTCAAAAGCAACCAATCCTTCCCATCTTGATACTTCAAGCAAACTGTCAGGGTGAGTAGAAGTTTCTGTGATAGTCAGCTGCGCCATGGTTCAGTCATACCACACACACATATGTTAGCATTAATGGGTGCAACATTTCATCTGTTGAGAATTTATTTGTTGCAGCTAGTTCTGGGTATTAACAGTGATAATTTTTCTGACATTCATGAATTTAACCTCACATTTGATGTGTTTGGTACCGTTTATGAAGTAAGAATGACATTGTTATATATTATTCAGACCAGCTTTGTTCTTTAAAATGTTAAAGGCTTACTTCTTTGCATGTAATTATGTATGTTAATAGATGGCAGAGTCATGCTATGTAAGAATCAAAACTTCTTGCTTATTTTAAGCACTGGGATTTTTGTTGTGGTAGTCAGGTTTTATGAAATGGCTTGTAGTTCAGACCAGTAGTAAGGGAGTTAATTATTTAGCTATATATTAATTGGCATGTTGTTTGATGTGTTCACAGATAGAAAAAATAGCATCACATCTTCTTTCTTCTTCTTCTTCTGAACGACTTAAGAGGAGACATGGAGCAATTGTTCTCTTCGTAGTACAATAAAATTGCATTGTTGCATAGCATTTATAAAACCAGTATTTGCTATTATATAAGAAAATGCAACTGTATCATTTGCCATTAATTTCATGCAAACATTGTGGGGAATTTATTACATTTTGTTAGTAAAGTATATAGACTGTTATTATAGGTATTTTTATAATTGTCAATATTGTTGTTTTCAACATTTTGTACAAGTCAGTTATTACATCCCAAAGTATTTATATTGTAATACATTTTAAGCCTTTTGGTATTGTTTATAAATAAATATATATATATATATAGATGATGGATTGTTGAAGCTTTAACGATTTGTGCGATCAGATGATGGTTATAGAGGTTTCTATAATGGTTTCCACAGTTTTTACTTTTGTGATCCAGAGAATGTATGCTGTGTATTTTGGGAATGACCAGCAGATATCAATGCAGTAAGTGTGGCACAACGCGACACATTTCTTGGAAACATAGAATTCTTTTTGTTCTTTTATGCTGTAGATAGTTCACTAATGACACTGTGTACAGGGTGTACAATTAGAGTCAATTAAGTGGCAGCAACAGGGTTTGTTCTCTTTGTGCCTATGTACTGATTAACTGTGTGTTCTACCCAGCCTGTACAGTGCAGCTGCAATATGCTATTCCTTTCCATCTAGTGCTAAGTTTTAGCATGTGTAGAGCTGCATCACCATATCTCAGCAGCATGGTGCTTAGGCACAGGGTCAGCTTTACTTTTTTTCTCTCTCTCCTTTTTTTTATTATTTATTTTTAAAGGCCTGTATCACACTGTAGGATGAGTAATGCGGCAGATTCTGATGCCACTTCAATATTTACCTTGATGACAGAAACACTATAGGATTTTAGCTCTTGTTGCACAGTCTTAAGTGTATGAAGTATTGACAGATCTCTGTGCAGATGTAGTGTTAGTAAGTACTCCTGAAGCTAACCATAAACCACATGAACTTTCTGAATATACATCTACCCACCTTTCCATTCAGCACAGTGGTAACACATGTGCCTTGGCAAGAGTTAAAGTATCAGTTGGAAAATTGGTTGGTAGGAACTACAGCACTTTGTGATTTTTCTCAGTTCTGTTAGGATGGTCCCTTGAACTAGGCTGTAAATACTATATGCTTTACATTTTCATTAAATGACAGTCATGTATCAAGGCTGTCACTATTCTGTCCCTATGTAGCAAGTTATTTTTAGCCACATTTGCAAAAATGCGAAAAGCTACTGTTTAGCTTCATCATGTCTGTTTGCTTAGAACAACTTGGCTTCCACTGGATAGATGTTCATGAAATTTGATATTTGAGTATCTTTTGAAAATCAGTGAAGAACAGTCAAGGATTAGAATCTAAAAAAATTATGGGTGCTTTGCGTGAAGACCTTTGTACACATGTATCTTGCTGAATTCTTAGAATGTGAAATGTTTCAGACAAATTTGTAGAGAAAATCAAAACATACATTTTATGTTCACCAATTGTTTTTCTGAAAATAATGCTGTTTATGGGATTATGTGGAAAAATACTGTAGAACAAGACAGGCCACAGATGACAATATAATACAGGGCATGCACTTTGCATGTTGGATAACTATGGCTACAGACACATACTTCCATTGCTTTTCCACTGCAACAATGGTTATGCAAATTCACCTCAGTGTTACATTATACATACATTGCCTGTATTGTTATAGTTACAGATACAAATGCTAGGAGGTAGTAATGATCAAACAGTCTTACTGTAAAACTGTTTTTTAGTAGCTAGGGATGGGGACAAAAGGGAGCAGAACAAAGTGGCAGTGATTGTCATATATATATTTGCATGATGGATGGTGTCATGTTCAGGGAAATAGTGTTTCATTGAGGTTGGGGTACTCTTTAGAAAATATAACAGAGATAAGAAGTGGTTTGAAAGCAATGGTACCCTCCTGGAGGATGCAGGTCAGTATAATGTGCAATAAGATACACAGTAAATTCCACCCATTTGTGGCACTTTTTAGTTCATTCACAATAATGTCAGACAAATATGAAAGTATTTGGGAAGAAATGGAATTTAGGGTTGTAATTTAAAAATTATAATCATTAATGAAATGTACAAATGTCTGTTAGTATTTATTTTGTATGAGATGCAAATCAATCTAACACAAAACTGTGAAGTTGGGACTAAAAGAAATTTATCACCATTGTTTAAATGTATAATGAAGGTAGATGTTTGTTACATTTTTTGAACACATTTCCCTGAAATTCAACAGGCCCTATGCAAGGACAAAATAAGTATCAGATCACTTATTTTCTCTGTTTCCCGGCGGTTTTCTGTGAGAGCAGACACCATTATTTTATGTGTGTAGTTGGCAGTCACATGTAAGAAGCTGCTGGAATCAGGATAAAGGGGAACAGCAACTGAAGACATTAGTTATGGCTAAACGCTTAGCAGATATGCAGTATATAATCAGCTGTTCGCAGTTTGATTACTCATACAGCAAATAGTCTAAAAATTATCACCCACAAAAATCACTGTAAACTAAGACAAATGTAAGAGACAGTCACGCTTCTCTAAAAAATGAATGCATATCTGCAGCAATATTAGCTGGTTCACAGTGCGAACATGCAGTTACATGCAGCCACTGACACAGTTCATGCAGTCACTTTGGTCACAATTATGTGGACCTGTAACTGCAGAATGCAATATCCAGTAGTCATATAAACCTGTACATGGATCCTGCATCACACTTGCAACATAGCAATTTTTAGTAAGGGATCCTGAAAGTCAGTACCAGTGTTGTTTATGATGAGAATATTTGTTAACAGCAATAGCTAAAAGTATGTGGATTCTTTTGCAACACTGAACATGCCTGCATAGTGACAAAGCAAGATATGATGATATGAAAATGGGTAATCAGCTATCACAGTACACTGAGACAGCAGATAGGTTTGGAGATAATATGCATGCCTACAAATTTTGTATAATATGCTGTGTATTGATAAGCAGAGACACAGTAACAGTACAAACTATTAAGGGTACATGTAACTGGCCTTTACTAATTCTGTTCCTTCCTAACATAGTTTGAACATTTTTAGTGACTACCTAACTTACATGTACAAAATCTCAACATCTGTTGTTTCACAGCTCTATCACTCTTATGTTTCACAAAATTTGCTACTGCAACAGTCAATACATTCATTCTTGTATAAATAACTTGTTATTTCATTACTCTTTGTGTTCATATTAATATTACTGCATGGTTTGGCTATACTAAAAAACCTCCTGCAACTTTCATCCCACTTTCTGAACTGAAAATGGACAGAAAAAACCCGCATTATAACAGCATCAAGCAGTGTCTCTTCACCCTATCCTAACATCTGAACAAGCTGATGAAATCAAGTGAAAACTTGAATATTACACCATTCATGGGTACTGAACACCATTTCTTTCCCATTTCCTACACTAATTGATAAACAGACAGTGCTTCCTTCTATTAATGAGGAAAGCAAACTGCCACCATGTTAAGACTCTGAACAGATTCATTCCTCTCATATTCAGTAGCATTCACAAAACAATTATAGGTACATAAAATGCTAACATAATTAATAAACAACTAGAAGCAAAAGCTTGACCCATAATTACATTACTAAAATAACTCCATTCACAATTGCACAATCAAGATGTCACTTCCAAAACTTGTTTATTACAACATGAAACATAACAATACAGATTATATGAAATCAATTGTGTTTCTTTGTTAAAGGGATAATGAAAATGCCATTTTTTGCTTCTTTTATCTTCCACCATCTACCAAGTCTATGCTCCTGACCAACACCCACAATAAGGAAATTACCATCAGAAGTGAAAGACATTGCATTAACAAAACCTGTGACAGGAATATTTAAGAGAGGACTGAGTGATCGAAAGCCACTGTCACATTTCCAGAGTTTAATGTGTCCATCTTGTGAACCAGAAGCAACTAAGTCAGTGTTTGTCAGAGTGGCAATACTAGAGATCCAATTTGGTTCTTCATTTTGTGCAGCTATACCATGAGCAAAATCTACTGTGCATAGTGGCTTCTTCTTCTTGGTTCCCCAGAGACACAGTTGTCCATCATCACCGCAGGAGAGAAAATGTTCTTCATTAATCAGTTTCACTGCATCAATACTACCTACATGTCCATTGTAAATCAACTGTGATTCTTCCACTACTTTCCATATCCTAACTGTATGGTCCCTGCCTCCCGATGTTACAGCTCGTTCTCGTGACAAAACATCCACACTTGTGATTCCTGTCTGGTGACCAAACAAACTCTCTACATATGCCATTTCATCCAAGCTCCATATTTTGACTCCTTTGTCAGCAGACACGCTGAACAGCTGATGAGTCTCTTTTCTAAAAGCCAGGCCAGTAACAGCACCATTATGCCCCTTAAACGCATGTAGATGAACTAGAGTGTCAGGGTTCCAAATGTGAATAACTTTGTTTTCACCACCTGAAGCAAGAAACTGGCTATCTGAAGATATAGCAAGAGATAACACAGTTGCAGTGTGGCCATTATCAGAGTCTGTGGATCCTTTCTGCATCCTCGGTCTACAGTTCACTTTACGTCTATCCGCTAGAGACCACTTTACAATTCCACAATCCTTGGACCCTGAATAAACATATTTATTGTCTGATGATACAACAAGGCATGTGACAGCAAGCTTATGCTCCTTACACCGCAAAAACTGCATGCCATTACTGTCAAACCCAACATAACTGTCCGCAACAGTCTTTCTTAGCTTACCACTTTGTTCTAGGTAGTCTTCTTTCAAACGGTGGGCAATTACATCTTTGTCAATAACCTCACTTTCTGCTCGTTCGCGCTCTTCTCTCTCTATTTCGGCAAGGTAAAGCTTGGCCAAACGAACTTTCTTATCCTGTGCTGTTTCTCCTGCATCATCGTCCGATTCAAACTGTACACTTTTACCCAATCTGTTGCTCTCAACCTCATCTTCTACCTCGCTTTCAATCTCTTCGTTTCTTAATGATGCATGACGACTTAAATCAGCACTTTCGACTGCCTTCTTCTTCCTTTGGTGTTGACCTGATTCTCTTTTCTTCCGTTTATCTCTCCTTTTAACAAACTTTCCATTATGTCCCTCATCTGATTTTACACTAACGCCCTGTCTTATGAAAAACGACATAACCAATTCAATTACACAACACGTGCTTACAATCTGAACACCATACACCACCCGAGCGCAAGCTTAATAGCTGTAACCAACATCACCTCACCACAGGACTCAATACCATTCGGATCTGTCGTAGACACTAATGCTTGACAAACATATATGGCATTCTGTCTATGTGAATAGGTTCAGACCGAGATTTATTACAACTGCTACGATACAATTCGGGCAATTAGACCTCAGACTCAAGGCTCACAAGATCAAATAGGGAAATTACTCCCTTGTGGCTCGTGAAAATTCCCTCCTACGCAATGCGGATATCCTATGAATTGCCAACATTGCAAAGAATGCTAGGGGAGGACAGTTTTTGGTCGGCGACATTAACATATACCCACACAAAATGTATGATAACAAATACGGTTCACCTGCACACTTTGTTTCTCTCTCTCTCTCTCTCTGTTTCACACACATACTTTTTTTTTTAGTTCTCACAAACAGGGATGAGGTAACTGGCAGTCAACATTGTCTTTCTAGTTTAAGAAGGCAGGATATTTTAAATCGGCGTTTTTGTTCACGCATATGCTCAAATGGCCTTGCCAGGAGTGAATGCCTGTGGTCTTCTAGGAACGTGGTTCGGTGGCCTGCATAAGTAGGCATTTTTACTTACTACTGTTCCGCCAAGGCAGGCTGCGGGTCCAACCAAAATTACCTGCACAGCTATTGACACGCTGACACGAGAAACTGTCAATGACAATGTGTTCGTACATATGACTACGTCATTCATATTGTTGGTTCTCTTCCATCAAATAAAGCTTTCGGACTACCGGACCAAGGCTTAACCTTCTCCGTGCGCCTTCATGGCGTGGCGAGTCGGGACAAGAAAAACTTCGCCTTTTTGTGCTCTCGCCTTCCCATGGTAGCACCCTGTTAAGGAAAAGTAAGGATATGTCTGTGAAAATGTTTTAGATTGCTAGGGCTGTTTTGTCCGTTCTTACCACTAAAAGATATATTTTGCGTACAGAAAAATTGAACGGTTCGTGTATTCAGTACGCCCTTGATATCTTTGCTGTTTCGATTCAAATGTCAACAATGCAGTACTTTTCTTGGTTTGGCAGGGGAAGGGGGGTGGGACGGAAAAAACTAGACGACAGGAATTAATTGTCAATTTGAATTGGTTGTTGAGGAACCACGAACACTTTTCTACATATTTGTTCGACCAGAAACTAAATCGAGAAACGATAGCAAGAAATTTATATAACTTACGTCTATGTTTAGTCTACTTTTTTTTTTATATAATGGCACTTCCCTAGAGCACAGGTCACATTCTGCTTATTTTAAACTGAACATGTTGGCTCAAGGGGAAAGAATTATTTGTATTGCTGAGGTACCTGGTTCCAAACTGGGCTGTAATGTCAACTATTGTGAATGATAATTTTCATGATTTTTGTTACACCAACAAGACAAATGCTGAGTTAGTACCGCAAATTGGCCATGACTGCTTCTTTTGAAACTTTTTACCAGTTCACTATTCTCAACTATGTAGATGCTATAGACACAGTTACTGAAATGTGCCTATGGAGAATTTTAGTGCACAGCGTGGGCTCAGGCAACTATTATGAAGTGTGACAATACTAGTAAAACCGTTACATTTGACCTTATCCATTTATTATGCACTGCAAAAGACAAGAAGTGTACTAAGCAATATATAAGGGAAATATTCATCGTTTCTTTGTGTTTCCTGTTTTAAACAAAGAGAGGCAATGTACTGGATGGTTGATGGGAGGTTGATAGGTTTTTCCAATATTGGGGAAGGAGAATATTTAAATATGAATGCAGACTCTTGAAATGCAAATAATTTCTGTGAAAGTAGGTCTGTCGATGCAGCAAACTGACTGGAATTGCCAAAAAATGTGTCAAGTGTTAGCAGACAGAGAATATATTGGTAGTCATGTTTTTTCCTCACATAGAAAATAAATAAGCTTGCTCTTCTACAGTTTCAAGTTTAAGTGAAACTGTATCAAAAAGAAGAGAAACCATGATTTTAGACAATATGGTGTGTGAAATTTGTAGCATTTTTGCTTTAATTGGGATTCACCTACACATGAATGACTGGGACTTTCATGTCACAATTTTTGCTGTGGGCTGTTTGGCCCCATTGTAAAGGTAAGTGTATAGCTGATACAGAGGAACATATTACACATTCAAGACAAACAAGAACACCCCAAGAACTATGTCTGAAGTAATCATATATACTGACAGTCTCTCCACAAGAAGAAACAGGCTTGGTTAGAGGGCAACATTTAGCTGCAGAGAGAGAAAGTAATGAGAAATTTGACTACACCAAACAAACTGTGATGTAAGTGCCATTTAATTGTGTGAACTTATTTAGAAATTAATATGTACAAATATTAGGAGAGTGACAAATACCCAAAACACGACTTAAAAGTGGGCTAATTCTTACAAAGATAGCCTTAATAGTATCCCAGAGAAGACAGACTAGGGACTTCTAACCTCCACTGCTGGCTAGTGTTGAATTTTGTATATCTTTTAAGACAAAATGAAGTTTCATTTGGTTGGTACTAGATAAGTGACAGGTACACCATACAGTTAATTTAGGAAGACTAAAATGTAGGGATCACAAAGTAGATACAAGTGTGAACTGCACTCTTCTGGCTTATTATGCGAGTAGTAGTAAGAAATCACCACTATTCACTGTGTAATAACCCAGAAGAGCACATTTCTCAGCTACTTCGTGGTGGAAACCTGAATTTGTGCTTAGATACAAGTGCAGTTAAGCTGAAACTAAAGAATTATTGTTCTTGTATTGGATCACAAAGGCAACCCCAGATTATTTACCAGCTCATGTTGTCAAGTTCCATATGCAGAGTTGAATTTTTAAAGCTATTGTATTACAAATATAATACTGCTAGATTTTGATATTACTGGAGGCAATAGCCAAACCCTGCAGTTTGAGAAAACAAACATTAAATTATGGGAGTGGATAATGTAATACATGGGGCAGTACATCAGAATGATTAATGATGTATACTGCAGCACACTATTTACAGAGTAGAGTGAAATACATATTTATTATGCGAAAAAAAAAACCCTCATTTCTATGGATTTTGTTCAACATACATAATATTCAGATATGAAACTCTTGGTGCTTTTATTCAGACAATGCAATTGTACAAGTACACAAATTTAAGAAATATGTGTTCTTACTGCTGAGATAACATATGATGTGATTCTGACCCACATGCAAGGCTGTTTTGCACATATCATATTGTATCATATATCGTATCATATCATATCATATCATATCATGTCATGTCATGTCATGTCATGTCATGTCATGTCATGTCATGTCATGTCATGTCATGTCATGTCATATCGTACCGTATCATATCATATCATATCATAAGCACAAGGTTTAGGACTTAGCTGTAAAGTTAAAAAACACATAACTTATTATTACATGTATTTCATAAATTAACAGCATACATACAAATATTTTTCATCACCATGCTGAGCACATTTATAAACATTTTCAATAGGATTAAATGAAGATGACAATTTTAATTTAATCTTAACTATATATACAGTTATTAATATTTGGTTTTAAATAAATAACATGTCCACAGCAGCATAATACAGTTTTGATTACATCTATGTAGTTAACTTTTTTAACGTAGAGTTAAGTACAGTATGCTAAAGGAACAAAGTCATTAACCTGTATCACATTGTATATCAAACTTGGATTCATATTGCATGTCAAATAAAGACTACATAGCTGAATGTAGCAAACATTTTATATATTTTGTGAATGAAAATTATTTTCAATGAAAACACTGTGAGGGGGGGAGGGGCACATTTAGAATATTCTGCCACTAGACAGAAAGACAAATGAAGTAATATTTCTTTGGTTACACTTTGTAACAAACCTTCATTATTCAGTTGTTACTTTGGTGTATGTGTGTGTATTAATGATCTTATGTGATGCAGATGCTTTTCTGTGTCACCAGTAAGTTTTTGATCTATTTGTCAAGATTCTTTGTGCTTATAATTTATTTCTTACAATAATGAACTACAGTCTGTTAAAATGAATGCAAATGAGAATACTTTCATATCAACAGTTTGTTATACCCACAAGTCTGTATGGTCATATGACGATGTGCTCAGACAGATAGGTATGTAACATTGAGGGGTACAGCGGAGCAGACAAAAATGTCTCAACAAGGGTGTAGAAGTTTCCCCCTTAACAGTCATGTGTTCTGTCAGTTATATGTCCGAAATGCTTTCTTGAAGCATTTGAGTGTAAATAGAGAAATTTAACATACCAGACTAATTTTATTTCCAAATTGCAGTGGTTTCAACATCATACTTAAAACTGGGAAGAGTACTATTGATGAGAGTAATACAAAATGCGTCAATGGTGTAAACAGAAAGTAGAAAAATGTGTGTGCTGTAGCAGACTTTATGCACTTAACCAACAAACCAAAAAGATAAGAGGCATTGAAAGAAGAGCATGTGAACTGGGGCAGAGACTCAGGCAGTACAGGCCTATTTGAGCCGAAGTGACCACCAGTACTTTCAGTTTCAGTACTTTCTTGAGAAAAGGTATGCATATTTTAATTGTCTTACTGAGCATGCAGGAATAAAAGCTTTGTAATGCACGACAAAACAGCTGCTTGCTACACCATTTTTTCTACACTTCATATTGAGTTTCTAGCCCAGCAGCTACTAACTACTTGCTTCCCCTTGAAATTAACTAATGTACAGCATGGAAACATATAATTTCTTCCTTTCCAGGAAGTGTCACTTGCATTATAGGAAACAGGCCTGTAATGGAAAGTAAAATGTAAGACAAGTGTTACCAAATTCCAGCAATGTTTTAGTTCAGTAATTACGTGAATTTCAATTGGAAGCTAGTTTGTTAGGACACCCGATAAGGGTCTGTAACCCTATAAAGTCTGGTCACCCTAATCTAAAAAAAAGGGGGCAAAGTACTAGGAGAGCAAACAATAGGAAATGCAGTATGGTATTAAGAAGAAAAAGAAGAAATGCCACACAGCTGCATTAACAGTCATGTGAATTTAATTTTTTTTTTTTTTATTTGTGGACTGGACTTGCTGCATTTTGTATGTTTTGTACAAAATTAGTGTAACACCACAATCTGCCTGTGAAAAGAAAATTATAATATTTCTGTCATACTCACGTTTCACAGAACATGTCCTAGTTGGAAACACATGTGAAACATTTGAATAAAGGTTGACCAACTAGATGATACTTGCTTTATTATCTACTGCTCAACATGTTTCAGACATTAATATGTCCATCTTCAGGAGCTATCGACTACTTGTTGCGTTGTTGTGTAGGCTGACTTGAGGCGTGCTGGTGTTATGTAGCGGGATTGTCTGTTGGTGGTTCAGCCTACACTCAGATACCACATCACCAACAGACAATCCCGCTACATAACACCAGCATACCTCAAGTCAGCCTACACAACGCAGCAAGTAGTCGATAGCTCCTGAAGATGGACGTATTAACGTCTGAAACATGTTGAGCAGTAGATAATAAAGCAAGTGTCATCTAGTTGGTCAACCTTTATTCAAATATCAAGATGATGCACGGTC
>Ga0123352_10003140_pt1 | contig 23698 bp, 17 predicted proteins | sample TergutLab28metaG_FD_89700 | JGI IMG/M metagenome (GOLD analysis project Ga0123352, IMG submission 89700) | Labiotermes labralis P1 segment gut microbial communities from Petit-Saut dam, French Guiana - Lab288 P1 | ecosystem: Host-associated > Arthropoda: Insects > Digestive system > Gut ...
GGAAAATGGAAAGGGGTTTAAGAGCTGGTATACGAGACGAAATTTTGTTTCATTGGAGTGCAACGCCGCCCCCCCCCCCCCCAGAAAAATAACTGTTGTTTTAGCATCTCTTTGCTCTATGCCACTTCTATGCTACAGCTCGTACAGACAACCCAAAAATATAAACTTACAAATACATCTGCCAATACCTACAGGAACCACAGTTGTTAAAATGGTATTGCAAGGATGTAAGGCACGGTGAATCATCTTCAAAGATACGCAAACAAACTACCGGGTTCAGTTACCACCATTTTCACTGTGTGTGTGGTTAATCACTGACAAAAGTAAATTAGACAAATTTCTTGCCCACCTCCTGTACATCTGCATGAAAAGTAATGTACTGCATCTACCCTAACGGAGTTCTCAAATTAAAACTTCATTACACAGAACACCAGCTGGTCTGCAGGATTTAAGGTTCCCATGACAGTATGACAGTATCAGTATTTCAGTCTTCCGGAATCTGAAGACATGATGTAAGCAGCACGGCTATTGAAACTATATAGACCGACGTCCCAGAAAACTATAATCTTGATCAGTTGTGTGTCCACTCTTTATGGCAGTGATACTCATAAAATAAAAAAATTAATTCATATAAAAAGAGCTCCCAAGTTTTTTAAGATGAGAGGCAGGTAATATTTTTTGACTACATGGTCCAAAACAGCAAAATAACTCAACACTTAATCATCTGGGAAAAAAAACAAACAAATGCTACCTGGTAACAAAACAAAATCATTAGTGCACAAAGAAAGGACAAAGATGGCTAAGAGTACCATTCACATGCACTGTCGTGGTGAAACTGACGGTGCCAGCAGCATTGTGCGCGGTGCACGTGTAATTTCCACTGTGTCCAGCCATCACTGACGAGATTGTGAGCAAGCTCGTCCGATCGCCGATCTTTGTTGTTGTGATCCCCATGTGAGATGATAACTCTTCCCCATGAAAGTTCCACGTTATCTTCAGAGGTTTATCTCCTTTCGACACGTGGCAATTGAGTTGTACACTCTCTCCAGTATTTACTTCCTCCTCAAGAGCAAATGGTATGATATGGGGAAGAACTATACAAGAGCATAACAATTAAACTACTGGCATATATGCCAGGGCATTCTAGTATGTTACTTGAGTGAATAAGTGAACAGTAACAGCCCAAACAGTAATGACACATACTGGGAAAAAGGTGTGAGGAATTGTAAAGCAATATAATTATGGAATTTAAAGGAAGAGGACTAGAATCTCTGACAGATACAATGTAAGACTTGAAGCAGTAAGAGAAGTGACTATGTTTACCATATTGAGATGTGACACCATGCAATCTGGCTCTTGAGTCTTAACACTTCAGAGGGACTTTTCGTGACACTAAATACAGAGGCGGTAGATACTTATCTAACACTTCCTCAAAGAAAACACCAAGCTATTGACGTAAAGAAACATTACCCTGCCTGCTCTCGCCACTAAATACATACACTAGCAATTCCTGCTGTTGCAGTGTAATTGTATTGTTACACCTTTGGTGAATCAATGAATGAAATGCATTATTTGGTCAAAGAAAGGCCACAGAAAAGCAAAAGGCTGTTATTTGTTGAGAAGATGAAATACATGCTCAGTCTGTGAACTTCAAAACATCTCGGATACACTGTACACTTGTTCGGACTGAACTGCTGATCATATATCAGAGACAGTGCCAGTCAACAATGGGCTAAAAATGTGTTGTTTCCCATGTATACAACAGGAGGTAATTGTAGGAATGTTTTTGTATACAGACCACTGTAAGTCCAGTATACTGTCAATAAACCATCAAACTGCATGATGTTATGATAATGAGAGAAACAGGAAAGTAAATATAACATTGTACCTATACATGCCAGGAAGGTACATGGGGGAGTGGAGGTATAATTCCACTCTCTCTTAACGCCAACAGCAGATGGAGATGAGTAAGAAAAACCAATTTAAAAATACTCAAACAAGAACATATCATGCAAACAGAAAGCATAAAATGTACAATACCATTAACAAGTAACACTGCACTGTGGTTGGCCAAGCCACCAGCGTTCTGGGCAGTACACGTGTACTCCCCACCATGACCAGCAACCACAGACGCAATTGTGAGAAGGCTGGTATGACCGCCCATCTTTGTAGTTGCAACACCATCAACAGCAGACAAATCCTTGCCTTGAAAACTCCACAGTATGGAAAGAGGAGTGTCACCCTTTGCAACATAGCATGTCAGCTGAACACTGTCACCTGAATTTGCTTCACCCTCAAATCCAAATGGAGTTATGTATGGCAGAACTGCAGCACAAAATATGGTGAATCTTATTCTTGGCCAATACTGCAGACAACATTGGATCATGCATTTGTTCAGTCACGCACACTAACTGTCAGATATTTTACAGCATTTTCAGTACCAAAATGCTTATACAGTATCACTTCATCATATGGCATCATAGCATGAACCATAAGGAGGATTACTACCCACAGAAACATGTTTCATGCAGTGAATAGCACGGAACACGCTTTTCAGATGTACAAGAAATGAAAAACTAACAACAGAACCATAGATGAAAAAGTAACTGGTAAGACTATCATGGAGTAGTCTTTCAAAGCCATGTCAAGCAGAACTCTTAATGCAGGTATAGCAAGAAAAGAATTTGCCCACCCCATAAAAAAACAGTTTACATATGTATGCTGTACCATTGACATTAAGGTAAACCATGTGCTCCACCTCTCCTGCAGCGTTTCTTGCCCTGCACGTGTACTCTCTACTATGATGGGCACACACAGCTTCAATGCTCAATGTACTGATTCGCTGGTTAGTCTTAGACAGCAATATGCCCTGATAGCCTGGAGTGATCTCAACACCATTGAAGATCTAAGAAATGCTGATGGAGGAATCATCCTTCACAACAGCACAATGTACAACTGACATATCACCTGCATTTGCTGACTCATCACCAAAAGAGAATGGCAGAATTTGTGGTACAACTGAAATGGATCCACAAAATGATGTCATGTGCTCCACTCATGAGGAGGGATGGTTGACTGGTAACATTATATTCATAACAAGATATCATATTTATACCAGATATTAGCTCTTCAGTCCCTTCTTTATGACAGTAAAGTCCAAACACCAGAACCATACACTAAAGAGATTAAATGTGCTAGGTGGAACCCCATATGAAACACTTTGCTTGATCACAAAAGAAAATGAAACATTTTACAAAACGCTGCAATTTAACTATGGAACAAAAACTGCACAAGTATGGAAACTGTCTGTTTTAGCAGTAGAAAGCAAATCACAAACTGCCAACCAATATGAAGAAGACAACTTTAACACTCACGTTCAAGTTGTGAGTGACAAAAACTGGTCAGCTTTCATGAGCTAATGTCACGACAGCATAAATGTGATGGTGAGATTATATACCAAAATAAAGCACTGTGTTGTTTGGCATACTAGATGATGGACAAAGACCAGAAACCCACCAATCCTAAGTGACTATTACCTTCACTGTTTGAAATGCAGAGGTCATAATGTGTCACATGAGCTGGCAGCATGACTGACTGCTGTGTGGGTAAGAATCAGAAGGTAAAACATTGAACAGGACAAAGTACAACTGTGATATGTTGGTTGGCTCTGTCTACAGCCAAAGAACATGTAGATTTCTACTGTCCCTTGATAAAGGAAGAAAAACAGTGAGTTTGTGTATCCAAAACGAGATTACAGACAATGCCCAATATGTGTCAGTTTGACAGTCATAACTGCAGAACAAAAATAAAAGCAGCATGTATGAGAGGAGTTAGAACAAAGTAGATTTGTATTGCACACAGAAGAGGGGGGAGGAAAAAAATGACAACTTAAGCCTTTTCAAAGAGCAGTATTACTATTCCCAATTCCCAAAATTCTCTAAATAGTTGTAATAAAGTTCACTATCAATTTTCAGCATAGATGCAAAGCCTAATATGTGTTTAATATGTTGCTACAGAATTCATAACTCTGGTGCAAAATTTTCCATTACAGAAAAAATTCTGCAGAATACTTAAGAACTTTTAATATCTGCAGAAATGTGAAACTCACCATGTCAGAACACTGCAGCATGGGTTATTGGTTACGCTGTTCCAACTGCAGCATAGCACTCAGCACAGGGACATAATTACACATGGTGAAGAAAGCAGTTATGGCATAATCAAAGGTACCATACCGGAATTTGTCTTGCAGAAATTAAGAAAACCATGACAAGCTAAATTAAAGGTAAAATAAATATAAACAAACAAAAACACCAACACAGTCAACAATTAAATAGAGCTATGTAACTGACAGAGACTACAATATGAACATAGATGGCAGTGGCTACTGGCTGCATTATCTACATGTACCGTTTATTGTCATGTTGGCAGAGTATTCGTATGTGCCAGCATGGTTCTCTGCTATGCATGTGTACTGTCCGACATGACTGGCTTGCACAGAGCCAACACTCAAGATGACATTTTTCACCCCAAAAGGAACTACAGTGATCCTCATACGTGGTGTTATCTTTTGTCCATTAAACAACCATCTGAGCATGACAGGGGCATCTCCTGTTGAGACTGCACAAGGTACTGTGACGAGCTCTCCCTCATTAAGAGGGCGTTCACCAAAAGTAAAGGGAAGGATCTTTGGTGGAACTGGAAAGAGAAGCAAGCACTTGCTATTCCTATTTCACATCACAAAATGCAAACTACATACTATTTACAAAGCTTAATGTTTTATGCACACAACTGTTTGAGAAGAATATGGTCGGGTAATGGGGTTTATAACAGAAAGACATTAATATTTAGTGCCTTCTATATCACCTCATACTACAGGACTGCAGGCCAGATTTCAGCTCGGTGGTAACAGTGTCAGTCTTGAAAATATGAATTTGCTCAACCAGCTCTACCACAAACATGTACCATCACAACAATGAAAGGCATAGCCAATAAAAGCTAAGTAATAATTACATAAGCTCAATAAAGTTGGCTCAACATCCATGTGAGCAATTAAAATTGTGGAAAGTACTTGTTCCTATCCTGTCCAAAATGAGCAAGTTATGTGATCACACACACAAGCCAACCATTAAGCATGATCAATCAAATGATAGATAATAGGACTGACTATGGTGGATAAATTACTCATACCCCCATATTAACAGCAAGACAAAACAAGACAAGCAGTGTTTCATACCATGAACGTCACTACTATGGAGTGTACAATTTGTGACAATGCAAGTTGAAAGAAGGCTTGCATGGTGTTATGGAATATGAAGATAAGTCTTTATACATATTTAAGCAATAATTTTACACCTAGGACCTGGAGAAGTGCACAACAGCTATGAACAACAAGAGTACACTTCATATTTCTCATTATTAAAAAAAGCTTTCCCATAACAAGTCATGAAGACTCAGAGGGAAGATGGAATATTGGGCTTCCATCCATTCAACACAACTAGGACAACACAGTCGTCAGTTCTATATGCCGGTTGCACTTTACGTACCCCCAGATTCCTTGGTACTCATTTCTGTTAGAGGCAGAGTGGACCCCATGGCTAATTAAAGCAGAGAAAGAGAACAGGTCACTTGAAAATTTCCAAGGAACCTACTGGGATTCCCAGACCCTCCCATCTTGTGGTGCAGTGCCTCAACCAATGGGGCCATTGCTCACCCTGCCTACCTTAAGGAAATCACATCTTTTCACTGGTAAAACGTTTGTAACAGCCTTACAACAATAAACCATTCGTAACAGAAAATTTTATATTCGCACTGCAACAGCTCAATATTACCACCCTCTTTATTTCTTCAGTTAATGACACAGTTTAGTTTAAGAACTCATTTAAATCTTCTAACCAAATGTGCCTGACCAAAATTGTGTTTATATGTCTGTAAAAGTTTGCCTAAAGTTTATGAAAATAAATTTTACAGAAAACAACAAATTGTGAGATGAAAATACTTATTCATTTTAATAATGACTATACCACAAAAAATTATTGAAATAATTTCAGATAGCTATTTTACAATTTGATTTGATGGAATATGATAGGTTATTTAACAGTCTGAAATTCAGATATAATATATCTGTGCTGAATAAACTTTTGGCATTTTATCAAATTGCAATTTTGGTTGTCTAGAATACTGTGACTGTAAGTTGGAGGTACAGAAAAAGTTATTTCGTTCTGCACAACAAAAACCTAAATTATGAAAACAATAAAATCCTGCAAGCACTCAATCCCCAAGTGTTACCATCAACATTCAGATAAGCGGTATGATGAGTCTTGCCAGCAACACTGGTAGCCGAACACGTATAATCACCAGTATGTCTTGCCCTAACAGCTTCAAATGCCCACTGTGCTGATTCAATTATTCATCTTTCTCATGAGAATTCCTTGATAACATAGGGTGATCTCCACACAAATGGGGAACCACAAGCACAGTTAATCACTTTCAAATGAACAACTATGTCACCTGCATTCACTGGTTCATCACCAAATGAAATAGCCACAATATGTGGCAGGACTCAAGGTGAAAGATCAGCATAACACAGTTAAGTAATTCCAATTAAACACAAGAACATGTGAAAATGAGATTAGTATTACTGAAAAATATTATAAGAAATTTGTGACATACCAACAGACTGACTAATTAACCAACCAACCAACAAACAAACAAACAAACTCCATGGAACAGATTCCCTCCTTTGAAGTTATGAGTCCTTTAACTGTTCAAGAAATTCCCCACACTTTACAGAACCCAAAGGTTCATTACCACAGTTACAAGAACCCACCAATTGCCACTAACCTGTGCCAGATGAAACCAGTGTACACATTCCCATCTATTTATATGAGACCCATTGTAATTGCATCCTCTGTTCTACACCTAGGTTTTCCAAGTGGTCTCTTTCCATAAGGTTTTCACACCAACACTGTCTATACATTTTCTTCTCCCACATATTTAACACAAAATGTCACACACATAGGCATAAAATTCTTTGTCCCTTGAATCATAAAACAACCACAGAACAGCAACAAACAGCCTGCATGGTTCCAGGTGTATTTTATTATTATGATGAAGTGCAGAAGATGCAACAACCCAAGCCACAATAATTCACAATGACCAAATAACATATGCAAGAATAGTACATATGATATGTAGTCACGTCCAATGGTACCCATGTTTTGATTCAGACAGGATTTACTTATGTGGGTGACTACCAAATAGTAACTGTTGGAACAGATGGAATGTTTTGAGTTACCTGCCCAGTGCAACATTTTGTAATAATAAATCATAAGTTATTAAAAACGAAGAATTGGGAGATTACACACAAAATTTGAGCTACCTATTCTGAGGTCACACAAAGATAATCCCATGGGCAGCAGCTATGACAACAACCACCCATAGCTTCCCCCTCCATCCCTCCTATTCTATTCCTCTACAGCCCGCTGGACCCGACCCAAAATACTCAATGTTGCCAAAGGCTACACAACAAACCTTCACATGAACGGAATGGGATACAAAGGGACACGCTGGAGGGGAAAGCATAACAGCCTGACAGAGATATCATAAGGATTGATCCACAGGACTTTTCATGGCTTCATCATAATTGTTCTGCAAGGACAACCTGCAGTCACAATCACATTTCTTCACAAAGGGACATAACTGTCACTACCATATGAAGAGCAACAGAGTGTCTCTCTCAATGATTGTCACTACCATATGAAGAGTAACAGAGTGTCTCTCTCAATGATTGTCACTACCATATGAAGAGCAACAGAGTGTCTCTCTCAATGACTGTCACTACCATGTGAAGAGCAATAGTATCTCTCAAACGACCAATTCAGCAAGGCTGTGAATGACAATGAATAAGAACTTAGACTTCATTAACAGCATGTCACACAATGCAAAGTAGAAGATTCAGAGGAACTAGGGCAGTGGCAGCGACAGTAACTTAATGCTGCATTAACATTAAAGTCACTGAAACCACAAACAAGGGCATCTATTTTGCACGAAGCAGAAACGGAGACTACTGACAAAATAACCACTTCAAGGCCAGCAGACTTTACAGCACAGGAATCTCTAAAAAGACGTCTACATTTGAGGGAAGCAGAATCAATCACCAACAGAAACACATTTATGGCAAAGAAGACTTGGTGAAAGCTACAATGACTTGATATTTTGTGAAACTCAGAAAGGAAGGTGTCTGAAATATGTATATGGAAATATGCAGTCAACTGGGAAAAATGGTTATTTGCTTTATGACTGAGGATTCAGAAAGAAGCGATCTTGGCCTAACCAAGGTATTATCCCAGCATTTGCCTGTAGGGACTGAGAAAAACCAGAGAAACCATACTTAGAATAAGTGTTATCACAGACAGGATTCAATACCATGCCTCCCAAACAGAAGTCTAGGGTGTTCCCACCACACCAGCCTGGTGTCATGTATGATAGGGGGAGATGAATAACATATCTGAAACCAGTAGAGAGACATGCACAATTGGGACAAAGTACAGTGATGAAGATACAAAAGGAATGACAGGTAAGAAACATGCAACATTTCCACACTCTGAGGTACCAGTAACGGACAGCTGAGCGGAGTGTTGGGTCACACCAGCAAGGTTCCTGGCTATGCAAGTGTACCACCCCACATGTTGTGCAGTCACATGTGGAATTGAAATGATGGAGCCTGCGTCACCCAGCAGTATCACAGTGACATTCATATTGCCATCAATCTCCTTGTCATTTAGCATCCACCGTACCCCAACAGGCTTGTCTCCATCGACAGAGCACGTCACAGTTGCTGACTGACCCTCAGATCGAGGTTTGTCACCAAATGTAAAAGGAACTATTTCCGGTGGAGCTGGATTCATATTCAAAAAGATGAAACTTTCAGAATTACTCATCATATCATAACATAGAACAGTACACCAAAGAGAATTCAATGTCACATGATCTGAGGATTTCACATCAATGGGCATCAAAATTACAGTCTTGTAGAATGTAACATTGTGCATACTGTGTATACTGCTGCCACTATCATCAAGTCTGAAGCTGTGTTAACTTAAGACAGTCAGCAAGTTCCTCTGCATCGCTGGTATACCTCCACCAAACTAGGTGTCACTGAAGGATCATAATCTAAAATTAAACATTGCTATAAGGTTAATAATAAAGATAATAAATGAAGAATAAAGATATTTGGGAAAAGAATACGTATTAAAAAACTTGTCTCAGCCCAACCCCAACAACAAAATCAAATGCAAAACTGGCAGATCACAAATCTTAAGGGGTTCAATGTGAATTTTATATCTTAGTCATAAGATCAACTGCAGGTCTCAAGAAACAGACAGAGAAACCCAACAAACGAACACATGCTGAATAATGTCCAACTCTTATGGTACTTTGACGTGCTGCTTGATGTAATAAAGGCCATTCAGACTGCAAATAAAACTGACAATGCACTCCTAAACAAGCCAGAAGGTCTGCTAATTGATGCACCAACTTGCTCACCTTAGACAATGCATCTGCTCTGAAGACACAAGTTATGCACCTCCAAACATTTGTATTCCAGCTCATGTTGTGTTAAGATGTGCAGTGTCATAAGATGGCAGAGATCAATGTACACCAAGCCAGGTCACCCTTCTATACATGAGATACACTTTAAACGGTTTACACACTTCATTTTTTCTTCAGAATCTTCTAACAGATCTGAATTGGTACTGGAAGTCTATAGCATTGAATTGAACTTTCTGGGGGCAGATAACAATTATCTTCTATTCTAAGCAAATTCAAAAGTTTGATTTGTAAAATAAATGTGGAAAGAAAATACATTTGTTTAACTGTAAATTTCCTCAACTCAAATCTTAATCAACAGCCTGACCTACTCCACAGCTCAGCCACTTTTTTCCTGTTGGTAAGAATGGAAACGTTGAGGCACTGATACAAGTTCTTCCCCAAGCACTTCAGTTTTCCCCTGTCAATTATCTTTCCACCACTGCCCCATATTCAACTATGAGTAACATCACTGCCTGGCACAATGGGCCTATCTAAGGCCAATGCAAACAAAGAGACCTGATTATACTACAGTTAAAACTAGGTGGCAGCCCTGACTTCAACTGCATCTGAATTGCAACAAACAATAATAAAACAGCTATTGAGCCTCAAATAGTAGGCAGCAGGTGAGAGTAAACAAGAAAATGCCATACATTGATCATTCACAGTTTTGATGGTACAGGTCAATGTTTGACAGAACAGGTTAGGACAGGCATTTAGAATGATATTGGTTTTATTTCATTTCATAATTAGCAGAAGGCAAAACATGTTTACATTATTAAGTAATTTCACCTTCAAGTGTTGTATTATAAAGCTGTGTGTGTGTGTGTGTGGTACACTAACTGCCGGAGATGAAACAGTCACTGCAACTAGGTAGATTTATGAACTGCCAAACAACTTGCGATTGCAAGAGGCCAAGTAAATGTCGTGACATTTTTCTAATGTTTCTGATGGTTTCTAATTATATTTGATAAGACAGAGCTTTCAAACTGATGTAAATAAATAATTTCTTTCATAACTTACTGCAAACAGAGAGTATGTACTACATCCACATACATTTCCGTACAAATGCTTATTTAAGCACTGGGCAGCAGCTTGAACTCAAACTGGCACTAGCACAGAGGCTGCAAGTGTGGCAGTCTAAAACAGACATGGCATACCGACATAATGGCCAGAAACTGCAGAAACTAGTCAGGTCAGTGACAGAGCCGGGAAATGGCATTAAATCAAAAGCAGTGGTTAGGTCACAAGTAACATCTGGATTGTGCCACAAACATATGAGATGGTGGCAAGTCTCCAACAGCAGCCACTAATATTGCAAGTAATGGAAGAGTTTCAAATAGTGGTTGGGTTGAGCGTACAGAATATAAATTGTGGATGGATTCCCAACAGCAGACACAGCCTAGCACTGAAAATGTAAAAAGCTGTTATAAAAGAAGCATGGTTACAGAAATTGAATCTCAGACAATAGCCTGGTATGATACAGGAACTGAATCTCAAATGCTAGCTACACAAAACCACACAAACTGTATCTCAAACAGCAGCCAGGCATGACCATACCAAATGAAAATCCAACAGTGGCCACGTACGGGCAAAGGAACTGTAGATATCTGGTATTTTCCATACATACCAGACACCTAAAACCTTCAGATCATACACCTAGTCAAACAAGAAAGGCTTACTGAGACTCTCCACTAGTTCAATGAAAGAGTATCCACAGATGTTTGAGAAACAATGTGAGATAGACAGGCAAACTCATGTTTGTGCAGTCAATCGACAGGAATGAACAAACTGTTAATGATGAAGGTTGTAGAGAAAGTGGTCCTTCTAGCTAAATTAGGAACAATTTACAAATAGATGTCCTAGTGTTCAGCAACCAATTTACTGATCATGAGGGGACTTGCTGTCAGCAACACTGATGGCGGTTACCTGGTCACCATCAGGGTACACCCAAGAGAAATACAGAGAAATCACTGTACATCACACTGCACTGCAGCTGTGCAATAAACTCAAGCATTCAGTGGCAAGTTGCCAAAATAAGACAGTGAAACAGGAAGTAATACTGGGAAAAATATAATTTAGCATTGACATGCGTACATTTGGTGTGACCAATGTCGACAACAGTTGTGTGATAAATGTCCATACCAAATGCTGATTGTTAATTTTAAAAAAAGAATAAGAAGATTCTGCAAATGGGCAAAACCCAAATTACACATGATGAAGTCTAGATTGAAAGACAAGGAGGATGAGGCATATGTTTGTGTGACACGAAGAAATGTGAGCAATACAAAAACCAACAGACAAAAAAAAAAATGACATTAGCTATGACACATTTTAAGTCATCAGGGTGACAGAGAAAACTGATTGCAGTGCATGAACATGAATACCTGAAGTAACAATAAGAGGTTAAGCCCACTGTCAGATGCGAAGAAACCCCAAATATGGTAACTTCACACAGCATGGTATACTGACTGTGATAAGGGTGTAACAGGAAACTTGTACAGCGAAAACAGTGGAGATGTTAGCAGAGACAGGACAGAGGAAATTAACTGAAGAGTTACTGGAGTCAGCAGGTGCCATACCATTCACCTGCAAAGTGGCAGTGTGATTTGCCACGCCAGCTGGATTGCGAGCTGTGCAGGTGTAGTTACCACTATGACCAGCCGTGACTGATGCTATCACCAACACACTGATACTATCACCAATCTTGGTAGTTGTCAGTCCCATGTGGGAGGAGAGTTCACGCCCATGGAAACTCCACGAAAGCTGCAAGGGGCGGTCGCCCTTTGAGACATGACAAGTCAACTGGGCATTGTCACCTGAATTGGCTTCCCCATCGAACAAGAATGGTATGATGTAGGGCAGGACTGAGTGAGACAACACAGGAAATTAAACACTAAAATGCCGAAGTTCGGGTGAGCTGACAAATGTGTCCGAGTCTGTGACAAGCGTGAATCAAACTGACCAAAAAAAAAAAAAACTGTTCACAATTTTGAAAACACTGGACAGATCATGAGTTTCTAATTTAACTACATTAAGTGAGTCAATACATTTATGAATAACAAATAACTTTAAGCATTGTTACAGTTGACAATGACAGTAATTATAACAAAGATGAAAATCATTTATACACAAAAGCAATTGCAATCATGCATAATTACAGGTGGTTTTAGTGCAGTACACAATTTGTATTATGCTAAAACACAAATAAAAGAGTGTCAGCAAGACATGGCTCTTTTATTTTGAGAATCCAAGACACTTCATTCCAGATACAACAGACTACCTTCATCCAACACATAAATGTGATTAAAAACAAGAAAAATGATTAAAACAAGACAGCCCTTATTCCTGTACGAAGTGTTACGTGCCAATTCCACACAATCACAACACTGATCTCTAAGTGCACAGATGCAAAGCAGGCAGTGGTGAAACAAAAACCTGCTTTATGGAGGCACATCTGCAATTTTGAATGGTATGAGCATAAATTTTCCCATTACATGAGAATCCCTTGTGTAATATTCCCCAGACAGGCAGTGGGATGGGTAGAAGCAATCACAAAGAAATTCAACACACAATTGCAGAACCAGAAGAAACTTAAACATCCACTACACAATACTTTAAAAAAATATTTAACAGCTTCAGTTTGATCCTCAACTATTTGGTCCCTGGTTTTATTCACTTGCTTCTACTGCCTCCAGATCATTTCTCAGCTCACCACATCACGTTTATGTACCATTAACATCTAATTCTGCTGTGAAGTTGGCAACACCAGCAGCATTACTTGCAGTACAAGTATAGGCCCCTCCATGGCCAGGCCCCACAGAATTGATTGTCAGTATGTTAGCCTTGTCACCAAACATGGCAGTACGAATGCCAACAGCATGAGAAGACAGATCACGTCCATGAAAATGCCACTCAATGCGTAATGGTGTGTCACCCTTTGAAACATAGCAGCTGATCTGAATGCTATCTCCTGCATTCACAGGTCCATCAAACTGGAATGGGCTAATGTATGGGGCAACTGGGAAACCAATGCCTCAATCAAACAATCAAAAATATACAGCACTGCCACATACATGGAATGCAACTCACTGACTGAATGGCTAGACGCTGCCCCAACTCAACGACCTGACCACAAAAAACAACTGTTAAACATTTCTACTACAAAGCAATGTTGCAAAAAATGTCCTAAATATTGCTCATACAAGTAAGTGCCTAACAAAATACTCTGTGTTTCTGCACATCTTCACTTCCACAGCCAACCCGTGTCACTTACCTGGTATAACGTCCCTGGAAAACAAGCACTTCCTCTAATGTGGAACACATCAACAACATAAAAAAAAAAAAGACTGAAATTTACGTCATGTGTACATAAGTTCAGTTTTGATGTACTACACAAATTAGCATGGTTTCACCAGGAACATCTGTAAAACCCACATATACATCTGAATTACCAATATATTTCTCCAGCAACATACCACTATGGCAACAATGTGACACACTGTCTAAATTCAAAACAGAGATCCTGAAAAAAAATACACGAACAAAATGTGCTGCAGTTTCTGGCATCCTGTCACAGAATGCTGAAAAATTCACCAAAGATGGACTCAGCTGATTGCTGCAAATCTTTTCCATTCAGTACATGCAACATCAGTTACATATTCAAAAATCAAAGTCAATCAAACACTGAAACATGGATTTCTGCAAGATCAATTCTAGGGTCTCTATTCTTCAATATATATATATATATATATATATATATATATATAAATTACCTTCCCCTGAGAATAAATGCTGTATCAGAACCAATATTATTCGCTGTTGATACTAGTACCGTAATTTCAAGCAGAAATTTCAAAGAATTCTCTACAGTGTCAAATTTAGTTCTCTCTCATACGATTAAATGGTTGGCTGATAATAATTTAGCTATCAATTCAGATAAAACAAATATAATGAACCTCATAACAAAGAATTCATCACATTCTACTAAACATACTGGTTATAAAGAAAAGTAAATTAAGAGAAACAGTGAATACAAAATTTCTTTGTTGACAAATGGATAACCATGTAAATTGGAAGAATCATACTGAGCTAATAATTCCTAAGTTAAGCGGAGCATGTTATGTCATTACATTGATGGTCCATGTCAGTAACATGTACACTCTCAAATCAATTTACTATGCATACTTTCATTGTTATAAAACACTGAATAATTGTTTGGGATAAATCTTCCAGCAAATGGAAAGATTTTCACTTTACAAAAGGAAATTATCAGAATTATGGCTGCTGAACAACCCAGAACCTTGTGCAGAATTCTGTTTAAACACTAAAGACTCTGCATGTTCTATGCCAGTACAAACTTTCAATAACGACCTTCATTATCAATAATAGGAAATTTTTCAAACAAATTCATCTATACACAACATTAATACAAGGAATAAGCATCATCATCTTCACAGGCCAAATGCCAACCTATCTTGTTTTCCAAAAAAGTACATTCTATGCTAGTATAAAAATGTTCAACAGTTCATCACCTACTGTGACAATCCTCAAGTATGACAAGGCAAAATTTAAGGCAGCCTTAAGAAAATACCTACAAACACAATGATTTTACTGTTTTTGTAAAATGTTAATAGTATTTTACACCATAAATTTGTATATTTGTGTATTTATGGCTTGTTCCACAACCTACTGTCTTTATGACACACTTACGGATCCATGGAATGTATGTACGTATGTACATATGTATGTATATCAGCTCTTTTAGACATGGAAATCATTCTTGCTCTTGATAATTCTCACAGAAATTCAGTACTGAAATGTAGGAACACCACTTCTCATAATGATTTGTTTTTCACAAAGATATCTCAAATGTCTATACTCTCATAGACAACAAACATGAGAATGAACTTCAGTTGCTGCTGACTAATACCTCGGACAGTCATCACTGACTCATGCTACATAAAATGAGATGTGAACCCTAGTGTGATCAATCCATGGCTTTTATTTATGCTCAAAATGACTGACAAATTTTGTGTCAAGTCCATCTCATAAAATACAAACCTACACACATTTACCGTAATACAAATTCTGAATACATGAAACATGCAGAAATTCAAGCTACAGCTGAAATATCAGTGATAAGCCCAGAAACTGCAACACACAAACACAGAACTGTGATCCTTGAAATGGCTTCCATGGTTCCACACACCACTCACTCACACATTACATTAAACAAGAACTTTCACATATACAGAAAAGACTGGGGACAAAACCCATTTAAAGGCATATCTAAATGGTGTGGCACACATCATCATCATCCACTTACATATCTGCTTATCATTTGGCATGCATGTAACTAATATCAGTCATTTCATGTTGTCACTTCAGGGTCATGTCACTGAGCAGTCAGGCAGATATGTGCATAAATAAATTCTTATTTATGTCATTCCACATAAACAGATTGAATAAAATAATGCCATACACCTCTAAAAAAACCTCAAACAGGACAGAAATATCTGTTAATGTAATTCACTTTATAATGTATAACAGTTAAGACAATAAATGAACAAGACTAGACCCAACATGCTGTCTCATTGCGAAACCAATATAGTCATCAGACAGTCAACAAATTACCCACAGTCAATGGAACTCAAAGGTCCATAACATATTTTGCACATGTATTAAAAAAGAGTTCGTGTAAAGAAAAAAACTGACTGACTTATTCCATGGCTCAATGGTCCCCTAAAAACTTTGGCCCCCTAACAACTGATTCTCATTCCTCTTTTTCATTTTTCATCTCTTCACTTTCAGCTCTCTTAAATCATTCTTTGTATCCTCCAGCTATCTGGTTCCTTCCACTTTCTTTGTATCTTCTGATCTGATTTCAAATACTTTCTTAGCTGCCCCTGTTTGATCCCTTCTGACCATACGTCCCAATCACTTGAATCTTCTCCTTGTACTATCTGCTACTAGGTAAGTGGTTTTATAAAATTTCTTCCATTTTTGGTTAGTTGTGTTCTGCAAAACTTCACTCCCATAACTACGCCATATACATACCTGTCTCAAAATTTTTCCACTGTCCTGTATCTAACATAACCTTTTATAATATACAGTCAAACACCAAGTTTCACTTTCACACACAATGAAGAAAGTGACTCTAAAGGATTCAGTTTTCCTTTATGCTTTACCCCTTCATGACCCACAGATTTGAATTCCAACTACCAGCAAGGACAGAGGAGTTTTAAGTGCATGGTACCGTTATATGCATGGTACCGTTATATGCATGGTACCGTTATATGCATGGTACCGTTATATGCATTCACAACCATAGGATGCACTGCAGCATGTAAAGAATTAAGGTCCTTGCAGGGCACTGAGGATGGCAATGCAGAGTTAACACTCTCAAGATTGTAGCTAGTTTCACTACAATACACAAAATGTGCATATATTAAATACAGGATACTTGTGTGTCTAGGTGCACAATGAAGTTAAGTTTTATCCTTCCTCCTTCTTGCACCAACCAACCACAAAATTATTTTAGGTCCACCAATGGCAACAATCCTTGATTGGCCCAAGCACTAGCTCCCCCTTCTTCCAAAGGTATGGGACAACAATACTTGTCAATATCTGACATATATCCTGAATAATTTGACCACGAAGATAAAAGCAGCAAGCTCCTCCAAAACACTGGCAACACAGCCCACTTCCAAATGTCACAACAACTCCCATACAGGATCAACAGCATCTAATGTGGATTCATATCTTCTGGGGTGTGATGCTGTGTAGCTGGGTAAGACTGCCCACCTTTTGAAGGATTGTAGTACCTCCACCTGCAGGGTTAAGTAGTCCCAAGAAGAACAGTCATACAGCTATTCTTCATAGGCCGCCTGACCCTGCAGATGAAGACACTACAATCCTTTGAAACATCTGGAATCACCTGCCCTGTCATACTACATCCCAGCCCAGACGATATGAATCTTCAGCAGTGATGCTATATGAAACCCAGATATCGCAATAGTTTATGCACTGTCAACAGAGCACTTGAAATAAAATTAGCTATTCTTAAATAAACCACAAAATTCACTTTCAACAGAAACCATTTTAATGCCCTCACACACACATTATGATTTCACACGCATGAAAACCATTTCAAGTCTCAGAAAATGCATGATGAGCTGTGCACAGTGTCATATAAAGGCAGGAGACCAAAGCAGAGAAAATAACAGAGAAACAGCCCTGTCAGTGCCAAAGTAATTCAACATTTAAAACCAAAAATTGAAATCCTGGTATTACAGAAAATGTAACGTTGTAAGAAACACATATGCCAATTTAAATAAAAGGGGAAAATTAATTTGTGTACATTTCTGATCAAGAAGCATGATGTACATTATATTATGGCCTTGAAGTGAAAAATCACGGTTCATTGAACTTGGTAAGTTCTGGAAAGACAGCTTGATAAAAACAGGTGTTGTTTCTACCTAGAGACAACTCACTACTGGCAAACATCAAGGATGCAACACTGACCGAAGTGTAGGTACTGCTCAACTACTTCAAAACAGTTTGTTTTCAGCAATCACTGTGAAGTGGTAGACATGTCTGCCTTGCTACACAGACACATAACCATGACAGGAATTCAGTTCTGAGGTTTATATCAGTAGTGGTTACTATGTTTTCCATCTGTTTTAATACTAAAAACTTCTTATTTTGCCCAAACAGCATATCTATGCATTTCATACAATGCTCCTAGTAAAGAGCAATTATTTTCATAACCAGCATCAACTGATTTGTCTCTGTAAAGATGACGTATATTTTCTATTATGTGTACACAAAATTTTTAATGATTATGCAGGTAAATTTCTGGCTCCAAAGGGTTAACATCTTAGCTGTGCACAGCTCAAATGGATAGAAAAATAAAATGTGTACTCACCCATAACTTGAACTTCAAGAGTACCACGTGCGCTGTAACCCTGTGCATTACGTGCAACACAGGTATAAGTAGCTTGATCAGACAGCCGTTCGACATTTTCTATAATGAGTGTTCCATTGGGGAAAACCTTCTGCTTCCTGTTGATCGGCAGCACACGCCCATCTGTGTAAACATGTTCCAACTGCTGTTAAGTTAGCTAATACATCACCAGGTATGCCTGACATAAAGCCTCCATGCCCCCCTATTACCACATCTTGAGTACACTGACTGCCACAGTAGTCACCACTGCCCTTGAGTGCTTACTGTCTGCCACATCATGCAGCCATTTAGTTACCTGCAAACTTTAAAGGAGTGTGAAGTAATGTGAAATGCCAACTTGATGCAACAAGGTAATTTATTGATGTATCCTTAGCTCAACATGTTTTGGGCACATACACCCATCATCAGGAGCACTAGATGTTAAGCTGCAGCATATGGTTTTCTGCACCGAGTTTGTAGACGGGTGACGGTCCTGAGAGCCGCTGCATAGGTTGTGTGTACGGTTTGGATGATGCCGTGCAACACATGGCACCATAAACACAACCTATGCAGCGGCTCTCAGGACCACCACCCATCTACAAATTTGGTGCAGAAAACCATATGTTGCAACTTAACATCTATTGCTCCTGATGATGGGCGTATGCGTCCGAAACATGTCAAGCTAAGGTTACATCAATAGATTACCTTGTTGCATCACATTGGCATTTCACATTATTTCATGATGAAGATGCACAGTCAAACAACCCTCAAATTTAAAGGTGTGTGTCTACTACTGCTCTAAGGAATCACCATTACAACAGCATAAACATGGCCATGTCTCAACACTGTAGCCTCAAGCAAAGAATATAAAAAACTGCAGTGGCTAAGACAATAATAACCCTTTAACAACCAGATTGGTATTTAAATTTTAGCACACGGTTTATGGGGAAAAAGAAAACACTATTTGAAAAGACAAAGACACAATTATCAAATAAATGGCATTTTGTGGAAAATATAACAAAATATTACGCAGTATGTTTCAAAAATATAGCAAATTTACTTGTTTCTTTACTACATAAAATGTATTTCTGGGGGTGTTTTCTTACATTCAGTCATTGTTTAAAAATTAAAAATCAAAATGACAGTTTATGTGCTGATTATGCTAAATGAAGTTAGCTCCAGATTTTAACAGCCACATATCACCACTGTTTTGGAAAAAAAGGAAACTATCAGATATCCAGCAGGCTGCCCCCTTTTTACACACTAGTGGCGATATTTTACGATATTTGAGCTAATAAGAATGGCGAAGAGTCACAGCATGATGTAGTAATGTGGTTGGTTGGTAGTTACCAATATTTCAGAAGAACACACCACATTTACACAAATATAAGACATCCCTGCATAAAGATGGCATCCTTTCTTTCACCTGCTTCATTTTTCAGGATGGTACTGACACAGAATAGGTTTAACTTAGTATGTAACTATAAGATGACCTGCCATTTTTCAGACTAATTAGGGAAAAAAAATTCTTGTTTTAGTCTGGTAGGTAGAGTATTTCAGGGTTGAACCCACAACAGAGAAGCACTATTCCTCCAATCATGAGTGCCTATGTACCAGACCATAACACAGTGTCACAACCCAAATGACCATAGAATGCAAATAATATATAGTTGCACATTCTTGTCAACATTACAGCATGGTGAACACAGGATAAATAATAACAGAATACAAGAAGATTGTCTCAAACAAAAGCAATGCAAGACAGCCTACAGATATGGTATAGGCAGGAAAAATAGGAACACACAGATCAGCTTCAAATAACTTAGATTAACCACCTGCACATGATGTAGAAGCATCAAATAGACCCATATAATAAACTGTCGAGATTATACCTCAATACATTTTATGCTTCAAGTTTTTTTTGATAGTACAATGAATGCTAGAATGTGACCAACCTCTCTCCCAGACTATAGTCTCAATAGGATAACCAGCAACAGGACATGTCACCATCAGCGTCTCCCCCGCAACAATAGCCTTCTTCTCCATGGGGCGAATGAACGGCAGACCATAAACGTTCAGTTTGGCAGCATGTTCAGCTGAGCCAACTTTCGATGATGCAATACACTTGTAGAGGCCTCCATCATTGGTATGAATAGACGATATGTTGAGGTGTGAGACAACTTCACCGTTCACTGTCACATATTGGCCAACTTGCAGCCTGTGTAACAAAATACATGTATTATAGGATGACTGAACTATTATTTAATCACACTGCTTCAAGTGCAGATGGTATATGGAGCTCATGGGAAGAATCTTCTGTTGTACACTTAACCCTATGGCACCAAATGATGCATACCTTGTGTTGCAAGGTGCTGGGGTCTATTTCCAAATGATGCAGACGATTATGGCCATCACTGTACACCCTTTTTGAGGTTTTTCTTTTCACTTTTTTTTTTGTAAGATGTCTCAAGAAAAAAATTAAATCCTAAAATTTAAATTGGGGTTTTGCAGACTACAATAAAAATTTAATCCAAGTGCCAAAGAGTTAATGATGCTGTCAGGAGCTCAGATTATACAGTGTCAAATGGTACAACAATCAGTCGATAACAAACTGACAAACTTGTAGCACAGAGTGATCATGGCCAAATTAGAGGTACTGGCATGGCATATGCTCTAGGGGGAATGGCAAAAATCATCATGACACGTCTTAGTCAGGATAGCCAGGCACCAGGCCACAACTTCAACCCGGCACCTCCTAAGTAACAAGCAGGACAGTTATCTAATTGAATACAACATGCCTTGAGGGATGATATTAGAAAAATGGAAGAATGGACAAAGATGTGCAGTTAACTGACAGAAAACTACAGAAGAGCAAATTATTTGGAGCAGTTCGGTCAGTATAGTGACTACATTAAAAAATGCGTGGCTGAGCAATCAGGAATCATTTTCCTGCAGTGGAAACAAACTTCTCTCTGCTCCTCAGCATTCAGTCTAGGTCTGCGGTCAACCTAGCCTGCTGTCCAGAGCGTACTGAGAGCTCTGATCATAAATCTATTGCTTGAGCTCACCGATCACTGTTGGATAACTTCTTGCCATCCAGTTCCCATGTTATCTCAGGTGTGGGGTTACCCGATGCTACACATTTCAGGAACACTGATGGACCTGGCTGCAGGGTCTCCTCTTTGAATGCCTGCCGAATCTGTGGAGGTTCAACTACAAAAAAAAAAATTTCATATATAGCAATTAGGCCAGATTACATATATACATACATAAAACTTTATGCTCAAGATAAATGTTTGTTAAAGAAAGCTTTTCCTTATGAAATGTCAACATATATCAACAGTTCTGCTACTATAGTACACACAGGACCAATATCTGAGTGCTCACTGCACTGCTGCTGTCCACTAAAATTATAAATAAAAACACTTCAACACAAAAATAACTATGATTCACAAAGCAAACAGACTACTGGAATATTATACAGTGTCTCCACTAGTTCCTCCCATATTTTACAGTGTTAAATCATGTTATCTTCAATTTTCATTGAAGAATACATAATTTAGCAATACACGAATCCTAATTATTGTTTCTGGAAAATAAATTCACCGTTCTTTAGGATTAATTAACAAAATCAGTTTTAAAAACTAAAAGATGACAAAATAGTTCTTGGTTTCAGTCAAACACAACAAAATATTTTTTTTTATTTTATCTTGAAGATGACATGTATCAGTCACTTGATCATCATCAGGCCATCTTTTCAAAACTTAGAATAAGGTACATGCAGTGCAAATAACATTCATGTAATATGCGATCTCATAAGACTCACAAATCTATTAAAATATATTTTAAAAAGTATAAGACGAATGTGTTTCGTTCGGCCTGTGACGTGTTACAAGTTTTTACAATAATAAGTAAATTGTTGGAAGTTGAAACAACATTAAAATTAATATACGAGGGTCATACTGAAAGTCATGAGCAACGTTGCATAGTTGGCAACTCTGCAACATCAAACGATTTAGTGTCGTTTTGTAGGTAGCACCAACTATTGTCATATCTTTGAGTGAGGTATGGCATCAGTAGCTTGCATCACGTGACTATAAACAAGTGATACAAAATGGCCGACAACGATGTTTCATTTTGTCAGCGTGCCATCATTGAATTTCTTGTTAAAGAGGAGATTCAATCTGCTGATATTCACCAAAGACTTTAGCGTTTGTATGGAGATGTGTGCATGGGTGCTAGCAGTGTTAGACAATGGGTAAAGCGTTTTAAAGATGGGAACACGAGCATCCAAGATCAGCCTCAGAGCGGTTGCCCTTGAAGAGTCTCAACTGAACCCAACAAGAAGATAGTTGATGAAATCACTAAGGAAGACAGACGTGTGATGCTGGACACAATTGCAACGAAACTTGGAATAGGGCACAATGCAGATCAGGTGATGAATGGAAGCTTAGATTATCGGAAGAAAGGTCATCCTGCAGCACGATAACGCTCAGCCTCACACTGCTCTTTTGACCTTGGAAAAAAATGAGAACATGGGGTGGGAAGTTCTCCCTCACCCTCCTTACAGTCTTGATCTGGCACCCTCTGATTAACATTTCTTTGGTTTTGTGAAGAATCATATGCAAGGCCAACATTACGAGATGAACGAGGCACTCCAGACAGCTGTGCGTAATGTCTTCGGGCAGCTGGCATGGAGTTCTACCACAAGGGAATATTCAAACTTCCAGAACGGTGGGAAAAATGTGTACAGAGAAACGGGGATTATGTAGAAAAATAAGCAACGTCTATGGATTAAGATGATGTACTTGGTTTTTATGTAACAATAAATTTTAATTTATAAAAAAATTGTTGCTCATTACTTTTGGTATGACCTACGTATATTATTCATTTACAAGCTTTTTCTATTAAGTTGGATTACGTTATGTCATTGAAATATACATATATATTTTCTTGAGTCACATTCTTGCACTTCATATGCAAGAACTATTTTGTTGTCTTTTAATTCAAAAAAAAAAAAGGGATGCCCTCTACAAAAATTTAACAAATTAAATGACAATTTCAATACGAAAGTTGGGGGGGGGGGGGCAATTTTGGCAAGCCCCTAAAAACCCCTTACTTTTTCTTTTGCCCCAATCCTTACAAAGAAACTCCCCCCGTCCACCA
>Ga0123352_10003142_pt1 | contig 23690 bp, 11 predicted proteins | sample TergutLab28metaG_FD_89700 | JGI IMG/M metagenome (GOLD analysis project Ga0123352, IMG submission 89700) | Labiotermes labralis P1 segment gut microbial communities from Petit-Saut dam, French Guiana - Lab288 P1 | ecosystem: Host-associated > Arthropoda: Insects > Digestive system > Gut ...
ATTTTTGTGGGTCACCCCCCGTTCTTTTGGAACCGTTTTCTGGAGGGAAGGGGTAAAGGGGGTCCGAACCTTCCCAAGCCCTTTCCCATTTTCCCTTTCCCTTCCCCCCCCCCCCTGGCTCCGCGAAACACGTTTGCTGACAAACTTTGTTACAGAAGTGAGATTCGCTTCCATGATCACAGTTGTGGTAGTTCAAGACGTGAGCTCCTTACTCCGAGCTACTAGGATCGACGGAGATCGTCATCTGAAATAATTAAAGTGTTTAAAGCAGCAACCACGCTTATTACTACCAGAGCAGAACCAGACGCCCATGGCACGTGGCAGCCACTTCCCCCACGGTTTACTGCTGTCCATGTTCTGCGTCCGAAAAGCATCGGCAAATGTAGTGGGTCTTTAATTTCTTGCAGAAGGTTCGTCAACGTGGTAGGTAAGGAACCAAAGCCAAGCCTCGTGTCATTAGTATTCGCTGGCCTCTAACAAAACACAGGCTTTTTTTTTTGTCTTGTGTGCCTGCTGACTGTCGGTAATGTTGGAATTCTGAGGTACGTATTATCGAGCAGAAGCGTACCCCCGGTGGTCCTCTTTGGCTGACAGATATGCCATTTTAATGACTGTTATACGCTACCAAAGTGTTTTAGTACGATTACATTAATGAAAAGGCGTTAATGATAGATACAGCGTCGGGAGAAAACTAGACGTGGCTTATGCGTCATTTAAACTGTTCTTGAAGACGCGAATTTGTTAGTGCAGAGGCTGTAGATTGCTGAGATGAATCCCGAGTTAAACGTAGTGACAGGTGGATGTAATTTCTTCGAAACACAAAAGTAATGTTGCGTGCGTTCCCACTGTTGGGGCTTAATCATACAGAACAGTCTCCTTCAGGCTAGCACCAAAACTTTTAACGTGTTACTACTGTATATTAGCCCAGTTCGCCGTGTGTCATAGTTTTTATGGCAAAGGTGGGTAGAGCCTAAAGTCATAATTTCATTGTATGGTGTAGAGTTCCATACACTTCGAGTTTGTTTTACTTCATCCCGTTTCACAGGGTATTTAATGTCAAATGGAAACAGATAATAGGTTTGGTGGGACAGATAAGTAGCCATTTATTTAGAGCAGTGTTTCTCAACCTTTGTCAGACCGCGGCCCGGTAAATTCTTTTTTCATAAGACGAGGGCTCGGTCCTAACAGGTTTACTCGTCAGTACCTTTCCAATTTTTTTTTAAGTTCGTACATTAAACTAACGTAAATATTAATAATTAATTATGGCATAATCATAAATAGTGTTAGTACAATTATGTATACGGTGTGACATGTTGACAAATATAAAATTACATTTAAATTAGTTATCAATTCCAGGAGAATCTCTCGCGGCCCGGCGGTTGATAAGCAGTGATTTAGAGGGACTATTCCTGCTCTTGTCCGAAGGATAGACGAAAATCTTTAAACACCCGTCAGTCAGGTTAGAGCCTACGGTGTAAGAAGGCATTCCTGTAGCAGAGTGAGGTGGCATAGCATTCACTTTCCTGACTGGCCTTCATAGGGTGCCCAGTTTATATCCTGCTTTGCCTCGCAGTTCTCTTCAGTATCCCTGTGTCTTCTGCCGTTGGACTGCGCTCGGTCGCGGCAGGTAATCTAGGGACGTGAAATAGTCAAAGGAGGCCGTAACTAAATGTGAAGTCTCCACTGGTTGGTCTGAAGTTTAGGTACATGGAACTGTGGCTGGACTTGCATTTTATCGTGTACTTGACCTGTCACAATGGTAAACGAGAGTGTATGAATTGATTTGAATACTGCATATGCCGTGGAAAGGATGGTCATGGCGTCAGGTCTAGATCAAAGAACGGCCGTGATGTTTATAAAACAGGTACTGGCATAGTCTGCATGTGATGCACAACGTTGTTTGATATTTTAGATATTGCCTACCTCATTGGCATTGATGTTCATTTATTATTGTTAGAAACTAATAGCACTGTAAGTATAGCACGGCGTGGACAGCACTCTTCATCTTTTGCTTTAAATATCCGCTGCACCGAGCGCATGTGTAGGACAACTGTTCATGTCGTAGCCTGCCAGCGAGCGGTCTGTACCAACAGCCGTTTTTAGAAGAGCGTTGCACTTGAAATTGAGATTTGTATCGCTAAGGCTTATATTGTCACATTGAGGGAGGAACATAAGCTGAGGGAGTAGGCCTATTCGAGAATAGTATGTTGAGGAGGATATTTGGGTCTAAGAGGGACGTGGTAACGGGAGAGTGGAGACTATGTGAGTAGCATTATGCTCCGTACTTCTGACCAAATATTATTTGGGTGATCAGATCAATAAGAACGAGATGGGCGGGGCATGTAGCACGTATGGGGACAAGAGAGGTGCATACAGGGTTTTTGTGGGGAGACCTGAGGGAAGGAGACCACTTTGAAGACTCAGGCGTAGGTGGTAGGATAATATTAAAATTGGTCTTCAGGAAGTGGGATGGGGGAGCATAGACTGGTTTGATCTGGTTCAGGATAGGGACAGTTGGCGCGCTGTTGTGAATACGGTAATGAACCTTAGAGTTCCATCAAATGTGGGGAATTTCTTGACTAGGTGAGGACGTTTTAGCTTCTCAGGAAGGGCTCTGCTCCTTACGGGTTATGCTGAATCGGTGTGAATAAAAATCATACGTGTTTGGCAACTTTCAGAGTACTTTTCGTAATGATTTCGGCAGTTGGCATGCCTACGGACGGACAGGCCTTCAGATGAAGACATACAACTCGTTTGTGCGTTGATCTCTTGTTGTTTATGCATGTAACTCATAAAAACCGACAGCTGTGTTAAATGTACGCCTACGTTGACTGAATAGCTGTCAGTGTGCACAAGAAGGTATTGCAATGTCTAAACATAGGAAAATTCAAGTACTGTGTGCTGGCCTACCGAAATGGTGTGTAAAAGAAGGAGCTGTGGTTTATGTCTGCTATTTTAGAGAGAGAAGTGGGAATATAGATGAGCAAAATTTGAGGTGCCGATGTAGAATCTGTGCGTTCTTTGCACGAATTCATAACGAGGAGTGGGTGGAGGTTGGGGGTGGGGGTTTCGATTGTTCTTGTTGGTTCGTCTGCAGAACTCCTGGATGGATTTCGACTAAACTAAGTGTTGATGCTTTTACTCCAGAAGTTGGTGGGATCGATTGAGTTTAACCCCTGTTTTACGTGAATGTCAGAAGGGACTTAATATATTGCCGTAAAACGGTTGATATGAAATAAGTATTTTATTTCAGATACGGGAATACAGCCTTCAGATCAGGCAGTTATAGATATAGTGTCTAGGTATAAGTAGTCACAGGGCTCAAAGACGGCGGTTTGAGTGCCTGTGTATGGTATAGAGAAGCCTAATAAAGTCGGGACGCTGTAATATTCTATGTTGTGCATGTCTTGTGTCAGAAATATTAAATAACAAACGAAGGAGTGTATAATTCCTTGTCTGTTTCATCAGTGTTTCGCCAAGTGTTTGAGGCTTCGTTACGTATTTGTATCGCATATTCCTGTCAGAATAATTCAGACGAATGAGACAAAATGAAGGGCGCAGCAGCTGTACGCTAGATACCTAGAAGAATACGGATTCACAGAGGATGTGTTTGACAGATGTATGCATTTCCCTCTGCACTTTGTTCCATGATCACAGTACTGTCCTTTGTGCATGTGTGTCTCTGCTGCATGACCTGAACAGAGCTGTGCTATTCAGAATCCGCGCGAACAATTGAACCGTCGTGAATTGCGGTGCGCTATAAATTGAGAACATATCACGAAAGTTTAGTCGATATTTAATTGTTTGAAGTTAATTTAACCAACCCATTTGGTTCGTTCTTTTAATTTCCTCCCTTCATATTCCTTCTGCCTTCTTTTGTGGAGGACATGGATGATGTCATAAGCATGCCTGATTGATGCCTCATAAAACTTGCTCACAAAATGCCACTTGTAACCAGAAGCGTGTAGTCTAAGTTAACGTAGTTGAATGTGTTTTACGTTTATACGCTACATTTACTTCTGCTCGCATTGTGTTGTAGCCTAGTTAAATTATTTGTCCATGCGTTGTGGTCTGGTGGCTGATGATTTTTCGGCTGGCCAAGAAACTGCTTGATCCAAAAATTGTTCACGTCAGTCCGCAATTGTGTCGTGCATTTAGCCAGTTGAATCTAACCCACATAATATACTAGCGTCTACCCAGATCAAATCATATTGCCAAAGAACATTCCTCACATTCCTAAAACCTAAAAGGAAGAAAAGCCGCACAAAGTAGCCTAATACATTAGTAATTGCCTGTGTGTAGTATACATGTCTGTTAAGAGGAGATAAGTACCGTTATGTCGTCGATATTTTAAGGAGTAAGGTCTGTAAAGCCATTTTAGTCTTGAGAACCGCTTATAACCGTATTTCACCCTAAATTACCCCATAAATTAATTACGGCCCCGTCGTCATTAAATTATTTTCGAAAAGATGTATGGAATTGACTTGATGGTTCTAGGATTTTGTAACAGCTGTTTGTCAGCGCGATACGGTATATAGTGTCAAATAATATCGGAAGGGGACATATCGTAGCTTATTCAGACGTATTGTCTGCAGGGACTTAACAAATCCACGAAACAGTCGATGAGAACAGTCGATATCCGGCCGAAAATCGAACCAGTGTGTGTCAGCAACACTTGCTTGACTTGAAGATGGTAACGAATGGTGATGCAAAGGGACGTGTCTGTTGAAGGTAGTCACCCAATTCAATAGAAGAAGACCTACACAGTGTTGTTAAGGTATCTTGGCTAATCCGATTACCTCCAAAATACTCCGCCATCAGGCCTGTATATAATTTCGTTCAGACGTGGGGGTGAACAGTGTGAAGATGTTTACAAGAAATCCAAGATACGACTGCTGCCTTCCAAGTCGTAAATGCAATATACGGCCACACTGAAATCAACATTGTTGCTGTACATTGTTTATGGGCGATGTTAACATTAGTACTTGCTGACGAGGTAGTTAAGCTATGGCGTGTAAACTCCGAGTTCTCCCTTTGACGTAGACATCTGTGGTTGCGAGACTGTGGACCCCTAAGCCTTTCTTCTGCGCAAGAGACTGAAGCAAAACTGAAGTGTTTGTTGAAATACAGACGGGCTGAAGAAGACATCCCGAGCGTTCCTGGCAGAGCGCTTGTTAAAGTGCGATATGTTAAATATCTGGTGCATTACACTAAATATCTGAAAGCTCGGTTTATGGCACGTCCTCGTCTTCGGTTCCTCACAGATGGGCCGGTGTTAACAAAGTACCTCTTCTACAGAAGTGATGTAAGCAGAAATTTTGTAATTTATGCAAGTGACTTATTTTAGGCGCCATATGGCATACCAGTGGAGCTTTGCAACATAAAAGGCATTTCGGAACTTTGTGACAGAAATTGCGGGCAAAGATTGTTTGTCATTGAGTTATTGATGCAACAACAGAGGTCCAAAACCCTGATACTTAAATTTGGTGTCTTTTTTAGAATGAATATGTGCGTGGTACCTATTACATCTTCTAGCCGTCGAATACAACGTATGATTTGACCCCTTAGAGTGCACTTTTCATTTTAGCCGCATACCACCTGCTTAAACATTAAGAGCTCAGTATTTGTGGGTTTCGTAAGATTTGTTCACAATAAACAGCGATGATGATCGAAAACAGTACTGACGATTCCATATTTGCCATAGAGACGCAGTGTTTGTTGTGAGATATGAACTGAAATTTTAATACTAATGAGATGAATTTCTGGTTTCAGATGTTACTAAAATCAGGGCGGAGCAGAAGTATTGTATTTTAAACCTGTAATTTTCGACCTTAATTGCTTCTTAAGTTCATTAGGTTGTTGGCATTTAAGTTGGAATCACGGTTTAGATAATATTAAAACAGAAACTCACGTATTATTAAAAGCGTGACATAAACTACCTACAGTTTAAATTTTGAGGTTTTCTCTCATCCATGAGTGGTCAGGTTGAGCTCTTCACTGTGGTAATACTGCTTAGTGTTGTGGCAGGAGGAATTCACTGGCTCCATCATCAGGATTTACCCCGGGGATAGACGCAGTAGTTTTTTTCGAAACGTTGGCATCATCTGCAAGACAGCATGGTGTTACAGTCCTGAAAACATTCACTCTTGAGTATATGCAAACTTCTCACCAGCACTGGACACATTTCAATTGTATACGGAGATTTGAAGGAATATGCAAGCGGAAATTTCTTTGGGTCATTTGATCCATGTATCGTTAGGGTTCATAATGGAACCACTCGCTTTTATGCTGCCACCACCGCCGCCTCCACCACCACCACCACCACTCACTGAATCATTTATGCTGTGTGGCAAGTTAGGTTTCCATATTTAGATGAAGAGACCTTCCTTGTTGAAATGGTTGCCAACATGGGTCTCATCTCGTGGGCCTGGTTTCAGTTACAGGGCGATCCATGTAGAATTTGTGGCGGACGAAGAGAGTCTGTGGTAGGTTTCTCTCCGATTACAGTAGCTACAACAGTTTCCTCCTGCTAGTCATACATGGTCTTTGATCACCACCTGGGTGTGCGACATTTCCTACCACCCTGCGTCCTATGTAGGTGTGTGATAGGTCTGACCAGTCAGCTCTTTGTAATCACCAGTAAGGTGTTGATAAGCCCAACTAGTTGACACTCTGTAATTACCGCTAAGAAGTGTGGAAGTGTGATAGGTGTGACCAGTTTGCACCTTACAGTCAGCGCTGGGGTGATAGGCCTCACCTGTCGATAGGCCGTCATAACTCGGTCCGTATTTGAAGCTGAAACTGTGAACCGGAATTTGGTTTACTGAACTCAGAATCAAGACGTTTCTAACGGTAATTAAGGATTAACATTTAATGCTAGCTTATTTTGTGGAGTAATGCCTTTCATGTCAAGTTTCAAAATCTAACAATTGTTTTTTCAGCTGTTACCATGTCTCCTAGTTTCTCCCCAGAAAACGAAAGAAACATTCTCGTTTGCAGCGTGGGAAATTGCCTACAAAACTTGCAGTTCCTACTGGCACAGACATGGAAACCCCATGTATTAGAGACTGTCTTCCGTTACAGGCGCAAACCCGATCTCGTTAGCGTAGTTATAATGTGGATAAATTGCTTTCGGAATGTACCGCATTTCATTTCCCATGGGCGACAGCCTATTTTGACTGGCTGTTTAGTGGTTTTGTTTAGATTCTTCTGCAGAGTACCTTAAAATTACCACGGACGTTTCCGCACCTATTCCACCCGTTTAGACCTTCGTAATCATTCTGCCTTGTACCTTTAGTCATTACTTTACTTTACCGAATGCAGTGGGTGCCGATTCCAGTGGCTGCTATGTCTAAGGCGTGGGTCTGCGGCCGCTCTCTTGCTGGGATTGCGGGTTCGAATACCGCCGGGGGCATGTGTGTGTGTGTATTGTGAGTGTTGTGTTTTGTCAGGTGGAGGTCTCTGCGTCGGTCTGCTAGCTTGTCTAGAGGAGTCTTACCGAGTGTGGTGTGTCTCTGATCGTGAAACCGAGGTTTATCTCGATTTCGGTTTCCCAAATGGGATGTTGCATTTCTATCCAGTGTGTCGCGACCACTGCCCAAAACGTCATCTACTTACCATTACCACCCATGACGAGCTTCTGTCTCAATCGATACCCGGTAGTGCTCCGACATAGAAGTTTCTGTCTTGAACAGCATACGAAATACGTCATTTGGAATGTATGCTTAATAAATAGACGGCTTAAGATGTTCAAATTGAATTGTGCACTATGACTTTGCCACGCCAAGTGTTGAAGGCGCACAAACAGATACTTCTGTTTGTCCGACTTGGTTTTATCGAGAGTTGGACTCTATAAACACTCGGTAGGCCTACTTCATAAATTCTTGGCCAACCGTCAAGATCTCTCTCGCATTCCAATCACGAGTTTTATGCGAGCGTGTCGTTTGTACGGTCCATTTGTAGTTCCAAGAGGATGAATTGTTGGTGGTAAAAACTTCCAGTTCCCTTTTGTTAAGTTCCTGAAGTCCGTATGTACGCTACGAAGGCGTATGGGGGAAGTGCACGTATTGCTCCACCTATTCTTAACCTTGGCACCAAGTGTAGGTGAGTGGTCAGCCTTAGGCCGCGGCCGCCCTACCCACGATGTAAGAGCGACCGGTACCTGTCTGATAGGAGGCTGGATGATCCCGCTGCAGAGCCAGTCTGGGCGTTTTGGAGAAGAGAGAAATCTCTTGTCCCTGACGGGATTCGAGCTTCGGATTGTCCATCCTAGGCACTGACTTCGCCACCCCGGCTTCACTTCTCTTTTGTTTGGTGCTCTTTACCGTTGCTTTCTTAACTGTGTTATGTCAGTTTCATTAGGGCGGTAGAAGGAAACGTTTTCGACCTATTTTAAGGCAACATTTTAGTGGAGGTCTTAATGCCTAGAGACAGGATAGCTGGCCTTCGGACTGGTAATAGAAAACATGGCCTCCCGAATACGAAACATTACACGACGATGTTGCGAGTGGTAAATGTGTGAACTTAATAATTTGGCTCGCTTTATGTAGGTGTGAAGGTACTCATAGTGTTGAACCTTCGGGGTGTTCTGTAAAATAACGGAATTTCATGACCGACTGACGTGCTGTAAACTTTCCCAAAAATGATGCGAACCGTGCAGCTGCTTTGATTATATTTCTGTCCACAATAGGTCGGTTTCGCGTTATTCCACTTTTTTTTTATTAATCTGTACTGCACCAAAGGTTGTTGGCTTGTAACAAGCTTCATCTTATTGGTTATTAGATACTGCGGAACCATTTCGGTATTTAAATTGCTGGGAAAGTGTACTGTACAGACGCTGTAGCTGGATGCATTGATATGTGAGTGATGTCATGTCAGCGTGTTGCGAGCTGATACCTTCGGCTAGAGGGAAGGAAAGTGCGCCGGTACTCCACGTTTCTGTCAGTTCCGAAAAACAAGGGTGAGTGATGACAGCATAGCATTCATTTAGCCTGAGTTTACAAGGGGGTGAGCAGACGTTTTAGGGTTCGCCCAGGAGCCAAGCAGTACATAGACCAAATGTGTGACATACAGAAAAATTCTCAGAAACATGTTAGAACAATGAGGTCACAAGGTCTGTTGTATGATACAGTAATACTGGCCACGTAACAGGTCGTACTTAATAATAACTCCTGGAGAGTTGCCGCGGCGGGAGAGATGCCGCATTTTTTAGTTTGGTGGTTTCTGGCAGTCCGCTGGAGATAACACGTGTGTTTGTTCAGTGAGTCTAGAGAGTTGGCGTGAGTGAACGTAATGAATATCGGCGCTGTTTTGCAAGACTGATGACTGATTTTATTCGGCGAGTTCATTAATTTTAGGCTGGAACTTTTTTTTTTCTAGCGCTCACGAAATGTCGTAATTAGTTCCCAACAAAGTAACAATGCAATCACGATACATTACAGGTTTCTAGCGTTGTTGACCTTGTCTTTACACCGCTTAGCCGCCATGTTCTTCATTCCATTCGGGAATTTGGGTTGGGTAGGGGGGGGGGTGCGGCTACTCTCCCTGAAGTTTGGGAGAGACGCCGAAAGATGATATTAGGGGAGAGATGCCTCACTTAAATAATTCGAAGTAGTTTTGGAAAAAATATGCATAGGCATTTCGGAATACTGAAAATTAAGTATCTATTAGTCTGTCGTTCAACTAGACTGAATCTTTGTTTTTAAAAATGACGAAGAAACCATAAACATCGTCGCGCATATACAGTCACTCTGTGCAGCAGGATTTGCCCCACACAGACTGTTCGTGCCACTGCATACAGGCCTGCTGAAGAAATAGGAATTTCAAATAATTTCAGTGATGAAACTGAAACTACAGAATATGACAGATGAAAGTCTGTCTTCAGCGTGAGGTCAAAGAATGAACCGGAAAACTGTTGGAATGTTTTTTTTAACATAATGGAGAAAGTAGCCACCGAAAAATGTGTCGACTGCAGTAGTTACTGCGAGGAAAAAGAGCAGCCAGATGCAGAAGAGGATCTAGAAAATTTCGTTCATTGCAACTTAGATTCTTCAGCTCTATTGTATACTTATTATATTTTTCTTAATGTTGATATTGCTTCATTACTTTGAACAAAGTTCAGCAGTTTGCATTGAGTTACCGTGCTTCTTTAATTCACAGGATATTTTCAAAGCCCGGCATCTCTCCCTACATAGCGGCATCTATCCCTGACATATAGCGGCGTCTCTTTTTTTTTTGTCGCCCTGTATCTCGGAAAGTGTTATTCCTGCCGTTATTTTGCATTCGGCTTAGTATAGTAGAAACCTTAAATATAGCATCTGTAAATTTTCAGCTGCTGTAACGGTGTTCGAATTGAGTTACAGCGAAAATTGCAAGACGTGTGGCGTCTCTCCCGGAGGTACCCTGTATTTTGGGATGGATTTTGTGCATCCAGTACAGTTGTTTTCTGTAACAAGTCTCTAAGCGGATTCAAAGAAGCTCTAAACCTAAATTCCGATAGAACATGCCTGATGCCGGAAGCCTGATGAGTCAAATCCGTGATGATGCAGTTGGTGATTATAACAGTGACGGCGATCGAAGACGACGCAACTTAGTGTAGCGTTTACTCTGCGGGTAATCTGGTTGAATCTTGACCTGGTTACCGGCTCACCTTCCATGGAGTTTACGTACTGTATTTCCGTTTATCCATGCAAATACCAGATTGGTGCGTGAGACTTACACGTGGCCGCCCGTTTCTAAATCTCTATTTACTCAACATGGTGTGTCGTTATATAGATAAAACGTCTTCGGATAACCGAGTATTAATTAGGAGATGATGATGGTACTTAACGGCGGTAACGGTGATCTTTACCCCTTCAAGTGCGATATACAGTTCAGATGGTCAGTTTTCGGTACTTCACTGTTACCAGGTTAATTACTCTATTCGACAGTGCAAGGGAGTATCGTGTTTGTGTGCGTCATCCGTTCTTTCGTAGTCACTGATAACATATACAGTAAATAAACAATTGTAAATGAACTGATGGATGCACGAATTCATTACACTTTGAGCTCTCGCCGCCAGTGCCATCTGGATTCTACTGGTAGGTCTTGAAGAGTGGATATCTTCTGCTAAGGCTGTTTCCTTGAATTTGTGTTTACGACCTCGAAAATGAAGTTGGGAAGGCTTTATGCGCGGCCTGTTTTGCGTTTTGCTAATGCGACGTACAGTATCTGCGAAAAATTTATTGAAGTGTAATACCGTACTGTAGAGAATGGGAAAATTCGTGAACAAATACGTGCCGAGTATATTGGTTACTGGTGTTTTGGTGTGACGTTAAATGTGGCGCCGAAGCAGAAGGCAGTTTTTTTTTGTTGCAATTACGAGTAAATGAGTGGAATGTTGTTCTATCTGTGAACTGCCCTGACAGCCAGCCACTTGCCATTTTTGCCATAATCCTGGGAGACAGTTTACAAGCAAGCAGCTCTTACACTTTTAAGGCTATCTGCACGGGTCAGATATACAATGTGCTGTGTCATTTATTCTTATAATAAAACCAACTAGATGCACTAATTTCTCTCATTCTATTTTTGGAATAAAACTGCTGGCAAGCAGTCAGCAAACATGTATGACATATACCATTGCTGTGTGTTCAGTGAAAAACTCATGATGATGGACAGAGGAGCTGTCCGAAACATGTAGAGTTTTATTCCAAAAATAAATTTGAGAAATTTATGCATCCATTTGGTTGTTTTATAAGAATTTATCACGATGCACGGTCACCTGAACGTCAAAATGTGTCATTTATTATAACCATTATTATTATTATTATTATTATTGGTGGTGGTGGTGGTCGTCGTCGTGGTCGTCGTCGTCGTCGTCCCTCTGTTGTTTTACCTCTTATTACCGCTAGGGAAAAGGATCAGTGAGCTTCCCAGTCACTTTGCTTACAAATTATGATGTGTAAATGTTGACAGCGGTCTCTACACAGACACTCCCAGACGTACGCAGTCTTAAAAAAATAGAAGGTGAAATAATAGCATTCATGAAACGGTCGCAGAATTTTTTCTTTGCTTAAAACTAAGCTGAGCGAGACGAAGAATGCTTGCTCGTGTATAGGGGCGGGGGGGGGGGGGGGGCGGGTTGATAATGCTGTGGCCTGTCAGGTTCCAGTGTGTTTGATCTGGGATTGCAGTCTGTGTATGTAGGTGTGTAGCTGACCTTATGTATTACTCACCGTGACTTCAGACTTGGACCAGATATTCCGGAACGTGACTTCTGTCAGACGGGGAAAGTTTGAGCCCTAGAATCGACGGTGAAATGCACGCTGACTTTCGGCAGCCGCTCTCCGCCCTCGCCACTGCCCGTATTCTGTGGCGTTATTATTTTCTGACCAGTGTCGTTTGTCACCGTCGGTATTTCAGTTTCCGTCAGTCGGGTCCACGCTGAATAGTTGTGGCGTGTTGCAGATGATATTCGATTTTGATTTATTGTATTTAATGGCAGTGTTATAAATTGTTTCTTTCGTCTCACAGACACAATTCGATAAAACAGTGCCTTAATCTTTCCAAATTCCTTATTTTATATTTACTCTGTCACAATTTATGTATCTGGTATTTTTGATCTTAGAAGGCAAACGTAATGATAACAAGTAATGATAACGGTTTCTAAATTGTGAACTAAGAGGCCCTGTCATCACAAACCGCAGGGTTTAGTTTGTTTGGCGTTCTGTTTTCAAACCGTATTCCCGGAATGCCCAATTCTTACACGTGGATATTAACCTTTCGACGCCTAATGTCAACTATAGTGGTCGTACCGCACCGCTAACCTCTAAAGTTGCATTTTATATATTTATTCAACAAATATAGGTACTGAATATTTTAAACATGATATATACTTTCCGTTCTTTTCTCTTCAAAATGCAGTTTTTTTCATAATTCTAACGTATTTGGTACCTGTATTATTCACATTTTATATACAGGGTGTGCTAAAATTAAAAAAATAATTCCGGCGCCAAAAGGTTAATGAGGCCTATATTTCTGTGCCCATAGTCTGTGTGGGCCGTTTCCAGTAGCAGCGCCATCTAAGACGCGGACGCTCGCCCGTTGAGATTTCGGGTTCGAATTCCGCCGGGAGCTTCGATGTATGTCTCTTGAGTGTTGTTTGTTGTCAGGTAGAGGTCTCTGCGTCGGGCTGATCACTTGTGTAGAGGAGTCCAGCCTAATGTGGTGTGTCAAATTGTGTGTGATCGTGAAGCCTCGATAATGAGGAGTCTCAGGCCGACTTAGGGGCTGTTGCGCCATGGAAAGAAAAGGATGCATGGCCGGTAGTTAAGTCCTGTGTATCACCACTGTAATTAGGGATTAGGTTTGCTTGCCTGTCTCGGCCTGTGCCTTCCCCGTCCTAGTGATTTGATACGAGAAACATATGTTGAGAGTCCACTGGGTGTTTTGAAGATATTAATGACCTACTCAGGTTACGAACGTGTTTCACAGCGAATCAAGATGTAAAATACAGTCTGTCATTCTGGCCGCGCTCGGGGTGTTCTTACATCTTCCCGTAAATATTTTAGTAGTGGACACATTGTAGGTATTTTTACGCAGTTCGTCTTGCAGTAGAAACCAAGTCCTGGAGCCTCTGATAAGTAACTCCCCCATCGAATACGACACCGAGTTCACTCCACCTGTTTCCGTAAGATAGTCTTCGCCTTACTGTGCTGTTGTGCCCCGCTTCCAGATGTGCCGTTTTCTAAAAATACAACAACAGAATTATGTCATTTATTTTCTCCACGGGCCTACGACGTGTATAGCATATGGGGTTTCGTTGACTTTGCTGTATTAACGGTAACTCTTGTAACACAGGGAACGAAAATACAGAAACCTCGGAGTGTGTCGGTTTGTGTAACGTTGTGTGCGATCGGCGTGAGAGTTAACCGGTGGGTCATTACGGGTGTCTTGATTACATAAATAGAAGGCGATATGATTTTTGCTGCGAAATTCGAATCGCATTAGCACTGTTGTTATTATTATTATTATTGTTGTTAGCATCAGTTAAAAGTGGCCCAACTCGATCAGAGCGCTGTACAACCCGATAATCCATGGTTAAAATGAGGGATGATCAGGATGTACTTTGCCAGTCGCTAACTCGCATACCACCCGCTTTGCACTGCGAAACGGGCTAAAGAAACCAGCAGGGCTTAACCTCTGGCCTACACCAGGAAGGTCTGGACCAGTTTTACGAACCAATGTACAAATTTTGTGACGTGCATCTGTCGCCTGCAGTAGGGCCTACGTGTTTTTAAAATATATAAGTGACATCCCTGCACTTGTTTTCGTTTCGTGAGGCTGCAGTTACGTGTTGCACGCAGTTTTCTGTACAATACCCTTCTTTTATTGTTATCAGTAAACTGTTGTGCTTACAAAGCGAGCGAGATACGTGGGAAGAGTAGTCATATTGTTGGCAGGTCTGATACAGCTGTGACATGATAAGTGGGTAATGCGTGAAGAATTGGGCTACGTTGAAGGCTGCTATCCAAATATTTGCCGCACACGGTGTAGTTTCTCATATCTTACCAGAGGCTGCATGCTTGTCACAGTTGACTCAGCAGTGAAAATTCTACATCACTAGTACCAGTGTATATCTGATACGACATATCGCATTTTGCATTCATGGTAGCAAGCACTGTGGATAAACCGTTAGCACTCATGCTTGTAATCGGGATCTTCCGGGATGGGGTCGTGGTTTGCAGACCGAATTTTTGTTTATTATTGATTTGAGTATGTCTTTGGATAGTGGGATAATTAACGAATGTTAAAGTAGAAAAGCTCCGGACGGAAATGGACATCTTTTCATGATTCACTGTCATTGTACAGTTCGGTGCGAGGTAACCAGGAGAGCCTGAATCGTGGGACCTAGTTGAAGATATAGAAATCAGCGGGCTTTTACGTAGACGATGTAGCATGTATCGACGACGATAATAATAATAATAATAATAATAATAATAATAATATGGTAGTAACAGTCATCACTTACTGCGGACCTGGAATATTAAAATGGGTCGAATAATAGTTCACCTCTTTTCATTTCATTAAAGTGGATGCTTAACACCGCAAGGGTAATTACGAAACCGGCACACACACATTAATACACAACTAAGTAGGCACAACGCAGTCACACAAAAAAACAGAAACAAGGTAATAATAACACGGTAGGTGTGAGTACTGACACCATACCGAAATGTCCTTGTATTAAAATGCAGTTCCGATACAAAAACGGCACTTTGAGATTTGTGACCAGTTTTATTCAGTTGATATAACATCTGTTTTAAAACACTGGCTGGTCCTCTAAATATGCCTACGTCTCTGCATCTTTTAGCATCTAGCCGAATGATGCGTAAAAGCACTGTCATTGATGTTGTAAAGTTTGCTGTGGCTCAGGATAATGACAGGTGGCGGGCGCTTGTGAATGCGGTACTGAACATTCGGGTTCCATAAAACGCGGGTAATTTCTTGGCTAGCTAAGAACCGGCTGGCTTCTCAGGGAGGGCTGTACTGCGTGGAGTTAGTTAGTTAGTTAGTTAGTTAGTTAGTTGGCGGTGATATTTATATCCCACCCTGCGGTAACGTCTCTCTCATCACCGAAGACACAGAATGCTATCAGATCTTGTCTGATCTCCCAGAGGCGCAAAAATTAAAGGTTTCATGGATAGCTTGACACCATCCGTATCATTAAGGTACCATCTCAGCCACTTCGTAAGACGTTTGATGGCTCTTACGTCGTCGATTTGTAAAATTGCAAATCACTTCGGAGAGTAAGGCCTAATTATGTTTAGGGGCTACGGAACGTCCTTGGTTATTTCTTACTGAAGTGGCCTAGACGACTGATTACTTAATATTAGTATCGCAGCTAAATTTTGTGTTATATAAAGTAATATAGGCTGTGTTTCATATGTTCGAAACTGGTACAGGTCTGCCGTCAATAGGCCTGCTTTATTGTTTACGAGCCAGTTGCGAGCCGGTTTAGACGCGTACAAACTTTCATGGAATGGGCCTGTGGCAGTTGCTGGATTTTGTGAATTCATGAAGATTTTTGCGATTAATTAAGGGGATCCATAGGTGCTTGCTTTGACACCCCGCTACGAGGTCGTAACTTTTGTCTGGGGTCGCGATGTGTGAAGGAAACTAATTATGTAGTTCTTATCCTCAGGGGAAGTTGAATGAAAAAATTTGTAAAGTAATACTGCATACGAAACAGTGTGTGCCCATGTAATGTAACAGTCACAGTATATAGTTTATTGCAGGGGTGAACAAATCCCAGAAACAAAGTTGCCCGGAGACTAAATTTTATACTGTGACCCGTAGTTTTCGTGGGTTTTGCGTACGGAACTTCATGGAACCTTTCTGGCGAATAGAATTTTCAGGTGGTTCGTAGAGTTTTGGAAAATTTGTACACCCCAGATTTATTTTAATGAGCAGGGCAGCCGTTAGTCGGTGTGTTGAGAGCAGGGACTGTTCCAGACCATTGCTGTACGTGATTACTTGACGTTTGGAACAATGATATATTATGAACATACTTGCACATTTTGTATCCACTGCTTTGAGGCGCGTTCGCGTTACTGCGAAAAGCTTCGTCGTGCGTGTCCGTGTGGAGCAACTCGGCTCCACTGGACGGATATGTATGAAATTTGATATTTAAGTATTTTCCGAAAATCTGTCGAGAAAGTTCCAAGTTTTATTAAAATTGTACAAGAATAACGGGTACTTTACATAAAACCAACATAAGTTTTTGATCATATCTCGTTCAGTTACTTTTGGAATGAGAAATTCTTCGCCCAGAAGTTGCAGAGAATATCAGAATACACATTTTATGTTCAATAACTTTTTTTTTCTTAAAATTATGCCGTTTATGAGATAATGTGGAGAAAGATTGTAATGTCGGGCAGGTCACAGATGAGAATACGGCGCTTGCCAGTTGTTTGCTACCCAAGGCTACAAACAGTAAAAACAGTATAATATGTAATATTTAATGCTTTTCCACTGAAACAGTGGTTGCATGAATGCGTCTTAATGTTACGTTATTCGTGCATTGCCTGTTGTTATAATGCTAAAAATCACGAATATGATGACTGTGTTAATGTTTCAGGTTATTCTTTATACATTGTAAAGTGTAGGGCGTACTAGCGGAAATATTTCACAGATTCTTATCATTGTGTGTCTTAAGATAGGTGAAAGTTAAATGATATCTTTGTTGCTCTGTCTACGTATGTATATATATGGGTACGCCGAATTAAGTTTTCGCTTCACTTCCTATAGATTATGGGCCGGCACAGCGTGGTCGGTACCGCGACTGGCTATGAGCTGTCCGAGGATCGATTCCCGGTAGAGGCGAGATTTTCCGCACCCGTTCAGAACGACCCTGGGGCCCACCCAGCCGGGTCTCTTCCCGGGAGTAAAGCGGCCGGGGCGTGGCGTGGCGTTGAGCACCCACACCCATCTGTTGCCACGGTTAACGAAAGAGTTGAGCTATACCTATATCGTGCGTTCGTGGTACGTTTTAGGGTGAACTTTGCTTCCTGTAGGTTAAAATGAACGTTGTGTTGTAGTGGGAGTAGATAACACGAGGATTGGGTTACAACTCCAAATTTTCTGAACATTACCATTTGTACTTGACACAACACAGCTTAAGGGCGGAATGCTTCGAAACCTCTTCCGAGGTCAAGTTAGTTTTCCGTTTCCTCCCAGGGTCTTCCAATATGTGTTTTATTATTAGGACCACCCGACCGAAGAACGACAGGAATAATTGCTGTTAACACAGTAAGGAATGTGACTAATCACCATACCGGTGCGTTATTAGATGATGGAAACTGGAACAAAAACAAAGAAAAAATGTAGGCGTACGTTGCGTTAAGTAGTTATTTAATTAATGCCTGCAACTGTCGCCTGAAGGATTCTTCTGTCCAGCATTTATTAATATGTATGACCAAAACTATAGGTATGTGGTCCTTAATGTCAACTAGTTTTCTCATCATTTTTACCAAATTACAAACAACTTATATTAATGTTAAACATCACTTCGCTGCAGAAGTGTTTGTTCAGAGTTTTATGAGATTTAAATTAGTGTGTGCTGTTCCAACCAATTGAATTTGTTCTTAAAGCGGTTGAAGCCAAAAATCAAACGACCCCTTTCTGAGGCTCATGTGAGATCTGGTGTACTGTTGTACACGTCTTGTGCTGTACATGGCTTTGCACCTGTGGAATTTTGTGAGGCGCCACGCATCATTTTGCTCTGAATGTGGCATTGTTCGCGCTGGGGTGATAAGGAGAGCGAAATACTGAATCATTTGTGTGCTGTTGACAACAGGACAGGACGTGGCGCTGGAGTTCCTGACGTTATCTCAGGAATGCCAGACGCTTATGCCGCCGTGAGAAGCATTCTCTCGACTTTACAAGGCGAGACCGCGTTATAGCAGACGCCCTTTTGGATGTTATCGTAAGTTATTGTGGACCAATAGTTATTTTGTGTACGCTGGGTTACAAACAAACCCATGGAAATATACTTTCCATGGGGGGGGGTCCACAAATTTTCCAGAAATCTAGGAGCCGCCCCTCAGGTTCTAGGCGCCAGAAGGGCAACGTAAAGCAATTTCACTGCTGAGGACACAGTCTGGTGGTGAGCTGTGCGGCTGACTTTTCTGCCGCCTTCCGCCCGGTGCATGTGCACTGAAACACATTCCTGTATACTTGAGCAAAAACTGCAGTAATTACGCTGAAAGTATTGGGCGCCACTGCACAAAACTTAGTCGCGCAGCAGGCCAGGCGTCCGGGATTTGTGCACCTTTGCATTCTATACAACCAACTGCAACGTGCATACGAATTTGTCCCGTGTGTTATCTTTTTCCAAAGATTATGTCGATGTTGGGTGCGTGACTTTTAACTCTGTGTATCGTCTAAGATATGGTGCTGACGGGCTAGACCCGTGCCCAGAATACGGGTCAGTATTATTTAGCGCTGTTTTCACTGCTCTTTAATGCCCTTGCGATAAGCGATTACGTTATGTGTGCCCGGATTTAATTGCGTTCGGTGTACTAAACTTACAACAGAATTTCGTTTCGAACATAAACATCAAATTCGTTTACGTCTGTGGAGTTGCGTACAGCCAATATTACACGTTAAGATTGCATGTATGCGATTATTACAGCAGTGCGTAAACATGAGGAACATTTAATTCAGGTACTTAGAACTAATTTCGAGGCAGCAGTCACTTTGTTTTGAGCTGCAACTTTATTTCGGGCCAATCCCATTGTCCGCGCGGTCTAAGGCGTGGGTCCCCTGAAGTTCGCTTGCTGGGAATGCGGGTTCGAATCCCGCTGGGGGCACGAATGTCTCTTGTGAGTGTTCTGTGTTGTCAGGTAGAGGTCTTTGCCACGGGCCGATCACTCGTAAGGAGGAGACCTACCGAGTGCGTGTGTGTGTCACTGAGTGTGATCAGATGCAGCAGTAACCCTCTACACCTACACTGAATAGATAGAAAGAGGTCAGGACAACGAAAGAAAGAGAAAATAAATAAAGAACAAAAGCTTTACCTTATTTCGTGTGGTGACAGTGGCGAAGTCTTCCAGAAGGTCTTGGGATGTCTTGAATTGTTTCTCACATACATCGCGCTTCAGTATCTACCCTGTTTGATGTTTGTTTCATTTCGTAGTTATTTAGGTGTTTGCGTTTTAGTTTGGTCAGTCTGTCGTTCGGGGTCTGTTGGTCACTTCTTATTTCATTTAGGTATTTTATTTAGTTATACAAGTCCTTAAGGTTGTAATGTTTTAGGCCATCCCTTCTCAAACTGTGTAGAAGGAAATTTGGCCATCCACCACGCGATGCCTTAGCTAGGTTCTAAAATTCTCACGGTACTTTGGATCATTGAACGGCAAAACTTTGAACTGAAGTTATAACAGTCCCATATCCCCCATTAACAGAATTAGCTCATAATATGTGTACTACCCATGTTTCTAGTAATTCATTTGTAAAGTATAGTCTATATATGACATTAATAATGAAAGTGGGTAATTTGCCCTCACTTTTGTTGATGTCAATACAGTCTTGGCATTACCATGTTAGTGTGTCGGGGCAGAAAAGGGATTGAGAAGTGATGCTTTAGACCACGGCTGACCAGCTTCAGCTTCACCCCACGGGGGGGGGGGGGTCACAAAATTCGTTAAGGACTAGCTTGAGGGCCGCACGATTATCGAAAGAGGGGAGGCCTGAATTAACTAGAAAGCCGTTTTTACGAACAGTAAGTGATCTTAAAAGTACGATTGAATGACGAGGTAGCTGGCCATACTGAATCCGGTAGAACATCAAGAATGATAGATTTATTGTGTGCTTTCTTCAAAAGTGACAGCCATCTGGTTTGTAAATATTTTCTCTGCTAATGAAGTTGCCACATTATGTTCTGTGGACCTGTTATGTTACGTTATGTTATGTTGTGTCACTGGAACTATTCAGGTGACCGAGGGCTGCATGTTGGCCAGCCCTGTTTTAGACAATGGCCTCTCAAAATACTCAAGTTTGTAATATGCTGATGTCATGGATTCCAGCTTGAAAATAATGAGACCTTTATTGACCACAACAGCAATACCATTGCCTTGAAGAAGCACTTTCTGGAGCATCCTAGTAACCAGTGATCTGCTTACATGAGTAGCTACCCATATGGACGAGTCCCTCCGTGTAACATATCGTTTGCTGTGCCAACGTACCAGAATGGTCCATCGTAATCGGAACGCGAACAAATTCCGTTCGTTCATACGTACTTAAACTATTTCACATTAGGTATAATTATGACGGTTAAAAATTGTTACAGAAAGAGACGGAAGTGAAATTCGTGTGCATGCCGCGAAATCCTAGCAGTGCAAACCAACTCTGGACATGTATGAGATAATAATCCATGATGCGATAATTCACGAATATTACCCGCTGCTGTGGGCCCGTAATCTGTGCGGATTTACCTGCTTAGAGCACCGCAATAAATAGGTCTCTGTTTTTTAATGACTGTGCAGCCCAACGGCTCACAGCAAAGTAAATGGCCCTGTTGTGTACACATATGTTCGAAACGTGTACTTCTGTAGGGCTGTTGGCATTGCATGATTTCTTTCAGCTCTCGTATTGCCTGAGACTCGCCCCGCCTGGAGTGGTACAAATTCATGCATTAACTCAGGGGTGAGCGAGCACCTTGTGTAGGCGCGTTCGCATATTCGCGAAAAGCGCCCAGTACTTAACGTCATATCTTTCCTCCTGGCAGACCGCATTTTACAGCTCGGCTGCAGACGGATTTTCGTGAGATTTGATTGGAGACTTTAATTAAAATCTGTCGAGGCACTCGCAATTTGGTTACAAGCGGACGAAAATATCGAGTACTTCACATGAGCACGTAGGTACGGTTTATTGTTACCGGAAAAATAAAATCCCCATAAAAGATCTCTCTCTCCACAACAGAAAGATGGCGTCAGGCTGTTAGGATAGCCCAAGAGGTATAAACATTACGCGAACCGGCCAGTGTTAACGTTACATATTACAGTGCTTGTCTTGTGTGCTTCCTGTTACGAAATTCGCATCGAAAATTGGTTGCCGGTATGAAGTTTGCGATAGCATTCCTCATTGTCTTACGCCTTGGTGAGGTATCTGCTGTTTCGCTTGTTTGCACACTTCTTTAGTTCATGGCTTGAGTGTTCAACGGTTCTGTACGCCTGATATAATGTATTGCTCGGATGATAATCTCTGGGTGAGCATAGGTGTACATTTTGTTATTAAAAAAGGTAAATCAGTCCCGTTACAGGCCTGGAGAGGCCCAGAGGGTTCCAGGAAGTTAAGATTTCATGACAACGGCACAGGATGGTGGTAAGGTTGTCAGCCTTACGCACCGGCCCCCTTTACCCCCAGGAAATACTCCTGGTACTCATTTCTGTTAGGGGCTGAGTCGACCCCAGGGCCATAGTGCGATCGGAAGGATTTAATACATTTTGTTATTAGGGGCGGAAATACAGAAACAGTTGGAATGAAGCAAGCTTCAAATGATGGTTTGCTGAACAAATGAAGTATCGTGTGGTTGCAGATGTTATTAGGCGCATGGAGAGTAATACAGAAAGGTTTAGCAGTCCCTGTAAATGCCCCGACAGGCCCAGAGGGTTCTAGGAGGTTGAGGCTCCCATATTTCATAAAAAGGCAAACGAAGGTGGTAAGGTTGTCAGCCTTGCGCACCGTTCATATAAAGGCCTTTATCAGTTATAGAGACGGTACTCTGAGATAATATGCGTTTATATGTAGAGGTGTGTGTGTGTGTGTATACACACACACACACACACACACACACACACACCTTGTATAAAGCGTGCGCTTATGCGTGATGTTGCGGGGATATAACCGAAGTGATGGAAGGGACGGTTTACTCGTATTTACACATGCAGCCATTTATTTTTATTGTAACAAAAACAAATTGGGAACACGTAGTAGTAATTAAATCAAACAGAATAAAGGGAAACAGGAACAAAAATGAGAACCGAAACGTGGCCGCACGTTTCGGTATCTCCTGCTTAAGATTCTCGCACTGCTAAATGCGGAATGGTGGGTAGGGCCGAAAATACACGCACGGCGTGATGAGTTTATTGTAGCACACGTCAATTACAATTACCGAAAAAGGGATATTGATTTTATAAAGTGCACTTAACGCCAGAATTCGTAAATTTAACATTCATGAAAGGACGAACTATTGCATTTCTCCTGCTGACCCAGTGTTTGTGCAGCTGGAACTATGATGACAGGCTTTTACTGTGCGGAGATTCGCATTGCTGTGAACTCTCCCGATCTAGGAGTAGGAGTGTGCGAACGAAGGTTGAATGGCTTCTCCCACTGAACAGACACAGAACTCTTTGCCGCTCGATTGCCCAGGTTTGAACTTGTTACAGACACAGCGTCTGTCGCATTACACCACATTGATAAATTTTGACAGTGTTTGGTAACAGAGTCTGATTGATCCATATAAAGCCCAGTGATGACTGTTATCACCACGCTGTTATTCCTAAATTGTGTCCACAGAATGTATGTATGTGTTCTATGTGGTTCTCGTAACGATCATGTACAGTTTTAACTGATGGTTTTTAATAACTGAGCTGGAATGTGTTTACTGCGCGGTACGAACTGGAACTTCAGATGTAATTCATGTTAAATTTTGCATTCAAAGCGTTGAAAGCAGTGGAAAAATCTTTAAAGTATTCAATTCTCTTACGATTTTGTGACAGCGGTGATGAGCCTTCGGGGTTCCATGAAAGGCGAAGTGTTTTTGCCTGGCTGGGCGACCGTTGACTTCGCAAATAGGCTTTTCTGCTTGGAGTTGCAGTGCTGCCAGTCAAACCTTCGCCCTCCACGTTGAGAGTGTTTTTCGTTGGAATTTAACATAATCAACCCGGAATTTAAAATGCCTTCTTCCGCACTTTCTTACTCCACTTACTCCATAGTGCAGAGTCCTGCTTGAGAAGTTAACTGGTTTGCAGCTAGTCAAGAAATTCCCCGCATTTCACGGAACCCGAAGGTTCATTACCGAACTCACCAGCGTCCGCCATCTGTCTCTATCCTGGGCCAGCCCAATCCAGTCCATATACCCACATCCCACCTCCTGGAGATCCATCCTAATATTACCCACCCATCTACGCCTAGGTCTCCCCAGTGGTCTC
>Ga0123352_10003146_pt1 | contig 23674 bp, 10 predicted proteins | sample TergutLab28metaG_FD_89700 | JGI IMG/M metagenome (GOLD analysis project Ga0123352, IMG submission 89700) | Labiotermes labralis P1 segment gut microbial communities from Petit-Saut dam, French Guiana - Lab288 P1 | ecosystem: Host-associated > Arthropoda: Insects > Digestive system > Gut ...
CCGGCCCTAGGCCCACCCAGCCTCCTATACAATGGGTACCGGGTCTCTTTCCCGGGGGTAAAGCGGCCGGGGCGTGGCGTTGACCACCCACCCCATCTAGCGCCGAGGTTAAAGAAAGAGTATAGCTATACCTCTACTCCCCCTCTGGGCCTTCGTGGCCTGTTCTAGGAAGAACTTTCGCTTTAAGTCACTTCAAACACACCGCGCCTCCATTGCTAAGACAAGTACGGCAATCCGTCACACTTCGTCTAAAAAGTGACATAACCCCCACAGAAACCCCCTGGCCTTCTTTATTGACTATAATAATGCATTTTTTGCATGATATTTGTTCATTATTGCCTGACAAATTTAACAGTGGCCTTCCTGACTGGGCAGGCAACAAGTACAATAATACTGTGTACGATCTACTTACGAGTACAGATGCCTTCGGAGTTCGCGGCCAATACCGGTTTTCCTGTAGCATGGGCTGCTACGACACACTCCAGCCCCGCGGCACAGGTGCCATAGAAACCATAGGGTCCACCACACGGCTCGTTCTCAACCCGTGCACATACCCGGCAGCACCCACATGGGTCCCAGACGGTGCCCCCACCGGGACAGTCGCTCTCACTCAGTTCCTCGCATTCCGAAGGACTGCAGACACAACTGAACCCGGAAACGTAATGCGCAGAAAACAGCAACCAAATGGTCACGAACAGTTCAGCCACAGACATCGCTGCACAACTACGCCAAATCGCCTGTTTCATTCGACAACATGCTAAATCTTTTGGTTTCACAGTCATTAAATATATTCTGATTCACAGTCAATTAATTGGCGTTTTCATTTTCACATGACCGTAACAATACTGATTAAATATTTCCAAGACAATGCAACGGCAGTTCTGTGTTGGGCTGCTTCATCACATGCGTTCTCTTTCAAGCACAAGTTTACCGCTTAACGCACAGGCACGTTGCTTTCTTTCTGCCGTACTATTCTGCAGCTTGTCATAGACAAGTACCACTGACGGTGTAAGTTCAACCAGTGTACTGGCTTCGCTGAATACAGCAGTAACTATCTCAGGGGTCTGTGGTCATGAGTACCGGTCTGTCGAATATCTAAGTAACTTCTTGATACGTAAATGTTTTGTGGTGTGATGTTAACAAATCACAGTACGAAGTTCAAATAATCATAACATTCAATAACACACAATGCACAAACTAACACACCCGTGGCATCAATAAAAATTTCCAACCTCAATGAATGATTGTCAATTTACGTGTGGCCATTACCACTACGCATCATGTTGAGATAACAGGAATCACGAGTCTGACAATGCACACTGCGTGCAACCAACATCGCTGGCGCCGCGCCGACTGCCGCTTCAGCCCGTCGTATTCCCATCACATGGCCAAACACTGCAGTGCTACCAACACACTCTCATTAAATAACCTAGTAATCGGATTAGTTGGGGATAAAAATGTTCACTGAAGCAACAGATAAGAAGGTAGTAAAACATCACTAACAAGTAACAGGACTTATTCCAGCGTCTTAAAAGCACATATACCGCACTATATGTACACGACACTTCGATAGCTACTGCTTTCTTTCTCAGGTGAACACACAGTCTCGCAGATAACGGCTGAAAGCAATAGTTCTCGAGACGTCGTGTGTATATAGTGCGGTGTACGTGTTTTTAAGAGGATGAAAAAAGTCAATTTACTTACTAGTGATGTGAACAAGTTGCTACATTTTCAAGAAATTCCATGGTGCAGTTAAGAGGGTTCCATAACATAGATGTCTGATCATGTGATAAAGGAAACGGTGAGTAAATGCGATTAATGACACATGACATCCCACCGTACATTCATACCAAACCGATGTTTCTGAATGCTTTTTGTTCGCAGAGGATTTGTTTACTTCATTTCACTTGATACAGCATGGCAGGACATGTGGCAAGCAGGACAAAGAAATGTATGCATGGTTCTGATATGGAAGTCTGATGGAAAGAGACTACGTGGAAGACCTAGGCGTAGGTGGGGGGATAATATTAAAATGAATTTTAAAGCACTATATAAGTAGGTCGTGTACTGAGTTCATTGGCTCCAGATAGGGACAAGTATCACAATCTTGTAAACACGGTTTTAATACAAGATCTCATTATGATTTATATATTCCTGCAGCAAATTTGGCAGTATTGCAGAAAGGAGTGTGGTATTCTGGTGTCAAATTCTATAATCATCTTGCACCAACCCTTCAACAACTGTCACATGATATTTCAAAATTTAAAGCAGCCTTAAAGTGATTTCTTTTTACAAACTCTTTTTACGCATTGGAGGAGTATTATAGCTGGAAATAAGGATCTTGGTTCTTATTGTTATATTTTAACAATACTATAAATTATTGTATTGCTGTTTAATTATTGTTTAATTCAAATCACTTATGATTATACATATGCGTTGTCGTATATGTTGTATGTGTTGTAGACTAGTTAAACTTTCCACATTGGTCCCCTAGGCCATGTAAGGACCAATGAATTGTGGTGGTTTGACTGATAATAAGTAAACTGAACTGCATGCTTTGCTATTAAAACTGTTACATCTCTATTGTCAAGAGAAGATTTAAGGATATTATATTTCTGTTGTGTGCATTCAATAATCGTGACTTATGGTGTAATACACTATGTACATATGAGGGAATTGAGACTGTGCTTTTACTTCTTGTGTGTTGTAGGATGTACTATAAGATGTGCTTTATTATATAATTATATCTATATTACATTAGTATTGTGACAAAATCTGCATCCTATAGGTTGGTTGACCTTGTATGGATTGACAGAATGCATAATAAATGAATGAATGAACGGTAAGGAACCTTCAGTTTCCATAAAACAGGGAATTTTTTGAGTAGCTGATGAAATGTTAGCTTCTCAAAAAAGACTCTGTTCTTTGTAGTTAGAAAGTAGCAGTTGACTGGTGTATGAAGAACTGGAAAGGATCCAGAGAAATTGCTCTGATCTAATGAAGTTATTGTCCTGAAGTTTTAATGGGGAGACTGAAGTATACCATGAACACTCTCAGTCAGGACAGCTGGTGCCCCTACCAAGACTCACCCAGTCACCTCCTGAATAAAAGCCTAGACAATTACCACTACAGCAACGTGGCCAGTTAATACTGCAAACAGATCAGTCACGCACAGTGAATTAAGGTGGTTATCATATACCTGAAGAAGTTCCTTTAGGACCTTACATAAAGTAGGCCTTGTTATTTACCAACTGGACAGAAAATTGACATAACCTGAAAGTTCCCAGTCTAAAAGATTCCAGGCTTAAAACACTGCATCCGGATCAACAGACATGACCTTCACCTGAACTTTTGTTTACTTTTTTGTAAAGAATTCCTAGAAATGAAGGGATTTAGGGTAATAAACAGCACCAGTCTAGTAATCCATTTGGCATTTTAAGTGAGTATAACCTAAGCAGGCTACTACCACTGTACCAGGCTGCTGCATGATAATGAATTTAATACTGACAGATGCTTAACTCCATATGAAATTACTTACATAACCAATGCTTTATTTCAGAATAAATCAAAAATATATTTGTACAGAAATTAAGGGCAGATTAAATGCAGAAAATGCTTGCTATCAGTCAGTTCTGATTCCTCCATCTTCCCATACACTATCTAAAAACATAAAGATTAAGACAGAGAAAATTATAGCCTTGCCTGTTGTTTTATATGGACAATGGCGAGAAAACTAGTTTGTCATCGTAAGTTAAGAAAGCAGAGTGTAGGTGTAAGAGAACAGATAACATCATATGAGGAGTTGCACATGGACATGTGGAACATGGGAGAGCTGAAAAATGCATACAACATTTTAAAAACAGAACCCCAAGGCAATGTGAAGACTATGTGGGGATATATATATATATATATATATATATAAGGATAACACTTCAAATAGTTTAGCGGATGAGGGTGCTAAATAGAATCATCTGAACTGTATACATTAATTTTGTGGGTTTGTTCCATTTTCTAATGTGTTGAAACTAATCTAATAACTACTCATAGAACAGCATGTACTGGGAGCAGTATCAGCCCCCCCTCCATACTTACTCCTAAAGCATATTATCACCGAATTATAACACTGTTATAATACATTGTTTATAATTATGTGAAACGTTGTGAAGAATTCTTTTGGATATTTGAGCACCTGTTAGCTTGTTAAGAAAGGAACTCCAGAGAGTTAGCTGTAATGTTGGTTGACATGGCAGATCACAGTCAAGGAATATTTGAATCAATTCTTGATGCTAGTATATACTGAAGGTGTCAAAGCATTATTTTATCTGACCAATATCATTTGTCCCTTCCTACCACTTTTCCAACATGCATGTGGTTGGGTCACTCAGGAATCCAACAAGAAATGGCAAATAATATTGGTAAAACAAAATTATATCCCTGTATTCATTCATAAATGTGTTGGGCCTGTACAATTTACAAACAGTAAATACTTTTAATAATGTGGTAGATATGTTTAGAATTCCATTACAGAGTAACAAGACATAACACACTAGCACTAAATATTTTAATAATGTGCACGATATATTCCTGTGATCTGTAAGATATTTCACCTAGTAAGAAAAGACAGAACTTCATAAATAAGTAGAATGCCGTCACACACCAGCATAGAACTGAAATATCTGAATTATGATGGAGCCAAAGTTGTTCTGACATCACAGGCTCCCACAGCTGCTGTTTTAATTTTGAGAAATGAAGATACTTTATGGAGAGTAAACTCAGATGGCATGATACGCACACCAACTCTCATGAAAATGCATTAGTTTATTTGAAAATTATAGGGGTGGATAGATAATAAACATGAGGCAAGAGGACAACAGAAGTTGAGAAATTGTACAGAAGTGATTGTTATAATTTTGCTATCTGGTGTTCCTGTATAATGTTGTATGTTTCTCAGCCTTCTGATAATAAACACATATTTAAAATGCATTAATATGCAGTTGTATGGTATATATATTCAGAAAAAGAACACATGTATACATACATATATGGTACATCATTTAACAATATTATGTATACATTTCCAATGTACATCATTCAACAATTAGAGTGATATAATGTACAGATATAAAGAAACATGTAAGCCACACATTATTGTCTGATGGCACATCAATACACAGGAATGTTCCATCATATCCTGCATGACCTTACTAATGATATGCTTTTTATCCTCTATCACTTTTCTTTTGAACATTGTGTATGTGGACTTCAGTTGTCGAGACAGCAATGCTACAGTGGAGCCAACAGAGTAACATAAAATTCAAAAGTAAATCAGCATGACTTAGCTGTTAAGAAATCCAATCCCACTGTTCAGGTTGCTTTTTCTGTACACTCTAAATGCTCTCAGCTATTTGAACAAAGATTCTCATATTTTTGGACCATCCATATAACATTTTAAAAACAACCACAGTAAGTTTCATTTATGACGGTTGCCATGAGTTATACTTTTACTTGAGAACTGCTGCACTAGGGTGTCAGTGATAACAGTTTCTTCTGATGGAAAATGTTCTCCCCATAACCCCTTCATGATGTTCAGTACCATTCCTGTGAATACCACACATAATCCAGCATTCATTCCATATATCCCAAAGCATGGGCTTTACCTGCTGTTGTGTTCTTTAGAAGAAAGAGTTTTACTGAATCATCCACTTTCTATCAATTATGTCATGGTGTTTAATAACTCTGATACCTACTACAGTGATCTGTACATGTGATGCACACAGAACAGGATTGATTTTTTTATAATTATTAAAATACCATCCGTACGCTGCCAATGGAAGTCTCTGTAGGCTAAATATGACTAATGTTAATTACAGTACGTTCACATTGTCAGTCACATGATGGAAGAAAAATTCAAAGCCTCCCTTCAGACATTTTAACCTGTTTCTATTGACTCAGCTTGACATCTTTCTTACAATGTTCTTAGTTCTTGAACATTTCCAAATTGCATGTTGTACTCTTTCCATTTTATGTAGAACCACACACAATAAAAGGTTCTTAACACTAAACTCAGGCACCTAAAGAAACAATTTCTGTCTTCCTAAACAACTGATGAACTTACACAGTAAGTGACCACCTACTTCACCACAGTGAACAAGGAGCCATCTTGTTACCAGAAGTAGTCATTCTCTCATATATTGCAAACTGTCAATTATATTACACAAGTAATGTTTGTCTTTTGACTAAGGAAATAACTGAATATGATGATATCATTATGTTTTAAGAATGAATGAAGATACAGTTCCAAAGGTTTTGAACACAAAGCTAAAATAAAAATTTCAATTTGGAAGAATGTAATCAAATTGCAACAAGAGGCCAGGAAATGAGTCATGCTGAAAGAAGGAAGGAAGGACATGGTAAAAATGGAAGGAGGAAGAGCTTTGGGAACACAAAGATTGATGTAGGCTTGGTCACTGACAAACCACATAAAGTAGAAATGTTTAAAATGAAGGGGGTGGGGGGACAAAACAGTAGTAGTAGTAGTAGTAGGTCACCAAAGAGTAGCAGTAAATTTGTTTCTGAAATAAAACCATGTCAACAACAGTTCAGAGAAAATGCATCTGTAAGCACTGTGTGATGTATGCATTAGTTTCTAACTACTTGATGTGTGTTTCCTTTTTAAATATGCAGATATGTACCATTGTCTTGACAAAAACTTTGAAAATGAGGTTATAATTATGAATTTGAATAATTTTATTCCATTAAACAGGAAGTTATCATTACAAGAAATGCCTGCAAATAATTCATAAAAATTCCACCTAACTATATGAAATTGTGGCCCCTCTGTTTGTTACAGTCCCCCACTACATGTGGTAGCCAGTATATGTGATACTCCTATTCGTTAACAGTGACATACCCTTGCCATTTTACTGCATATACACTGTGTAACGTGACACAACAAAGAACACACTTGCTTCCATAGCCTAACATGATGGAAATGGCCTCTTTCCTAGATTATCTCCCTTCCGTATAGAAGCAATTGTAACAGTATGGTAACTAAAATGGCAAAGATTTAACCACGGTAGCATACTGGATTTGATAACCACACACAAGTGCAACATTCTTTTGTGGCTCCATACCATGTGCCTCTATTCTCAACATCTGAACAAACAACAAAAGAGGAAGTGTGTCAGGCAATTTTCAACCACTGTCAGTCTGACACCAGCTTCAACCAAATGCAGTCATCATGTCACAAATTGACCCATGGCCCAGGCAATGCTGCTGAAAGATTTTTGACAGGTAAAAGGTGAAAGTAAAATTGTCCTTGTACATGGCATGAAGGCATGCATTATAGCTCCACTTATACCGAAAATTCTGCACTAGATGGTGGTATATGGTTAGCCTCACACTACAGCCGCTTTACCCTGGTACGCACTGTAAAAGAGGCTGGGTGGGCCCCATATCCAGCCTGGATGCTGTGGAGAAGAGAAAAATCTTTCATCCTTCAGGCAATTGAACCCCAAATCCTGCAGCATAACATGGACACAGTACAATGTTATCGAAATTTCTTGCCATAAAATAAGATGTAATTATTTTAAATTATTCATTTTTTATTCTTTGTAATTAGATGTTCAGTTCCTGCAACAAAAACACTTTTTTGAATTCACATAACACTCACGGTTTTCAAACTTTCACAGTAGTCATTTGAGGCCTACTTTCTTCTGGTATATGCCACTGCACAATTGGGTGTTATTTTAATTGCACGTTTGGCCCTTGAAGATGAGACCGTTACGCTGTCTCAAAACATCGGGCACTGATCAACCAGTAACACAGCACCATACCCAAGAAGAATGAAGACCTCATCTGGAACTGGTTTTCATGAAATATCTGACTCAGAAAACTTGTGTACAATGCTGCTTTATTCAAGTGCAGAGGAAAGCTAAATCTACTGACATCTTGATTACAGCAACAACTGAACAGTCTTTCAAATATTGTCCTCCATACTTGATATTGTAAGTACCGTTCATGATGCAAAATTCAATATATCTAGCAAACATTTCATGCACTTTAAACGCATACGATATGCACTGTCCTGTGTATCGAATGTGTATACTTCTCAGGGCATGGAAGTTGGTTCAATAGGTTGAATATTGTTCTCCAGTTCGTCATAAAATACATTCAACTATACTAGGCCAGTGCGTGCAGCCAGAGAGTCTTGCTCCAAGACAACGAAGTAACTAACTGACAGCACATAATTAACCTTTAATGCACACTGGTAACTATATGTACAATCTACTATAACATCAATAATTCTGCATTTTGGCCACACAGCATATTTTTTGTGTTGTGTATCATTCTCACAGTACAATGTTTCTTTCCCTCAACATAATTAACTAAATGCTTGTATGTATGAAGTACATGATTTTTGGTCTTCAGTGGGTAACATACAAACTACTGACTCCAAAACTAAAATAGACTTTGGTACATTTACTCTAATACATCATTTAATTTGTCAGAAGTATGGTATTGCAGTAGCATAAACACAATTCATAACAAACCCAAATTCATTTTGGAATTACATAAATAAGCTTCTTGATATTTTGAAGAATCAAGATATAATCCATTGGAGGGACCTTAAATTTTATCTCAAAATTTCATGTTATTTCGGAACATGGCCTATTTGTAGAATATCTCCAATGGATCTGTGTAACAACACACCATTATCCATGTCACAATTCAACTTGTGTTGTAAATGATATACAATAATGGATCATCAAGAAAGTGTAGTATAAATAATTAAACAAGGTTAATATCCTACACAACGTGTTTCATGACACAGAAAGGACACCAATCTCTCAAGAAACATAAATAAATGAATGTAACTAAATAACTATTACCAGAACACAAAGACTAAACACGATTAAGACCAAAGCCTGTCTTTGTATGTGACAATGACAGAAATATAACTCAGAATGAATCAGGCCAATTGTATCTAACAACAGGACAACCAGGACTGACAGTACATATGATAGTGACACAATAGTCACAATAGCACAGCGAGTCGTCCTTCATCTAATCTGCAATTAGAATCTCCCTTTCATAAAATGTCTGACTTGCAATTGGATGAACATCAAGGCATTTCCCCATAGTGAGTGTGGCGCTGAGTACACTGGGCTTACGACAACAAGAAGCACAAGAAGTGTTAGCAAACATTCTGCGAGTACTTGTGCTGTGGTGTCATTCCGTACTAGGCTAACTGTACTCAACTTATCTGCAAGCCAGTGTTACATACAGTTTGTGACAAATTTGAATTACTGACAGCTTCATAACTGCAGTCTGAACACTGCTCTGAAGAACAGAGGTTCACCCACAATACAGACTTTCTATGGTCATTTTCAAAGAAACTATAAATTCTCAATCACAGCAAATTGTAAAACTGTTGGTGCTCTGACATACCATTGTACATATTGCAAAATTCTATGGAGATATTATCTGAGACAGTGATGTAGCTGGAATGCAGCAAGTGGTGTGGCCACACTGGCCGGCAGAGTGAATAAAAAGAGGATAGGAAAAGGAGTGGCGAAATGAACGTCTTACAGTAGAAGAATTTATTTTCTGTGCTCAACAAATTTGAAATTACCGAGCCAAATAAAAGGAAATTCAACAGATGATTGGGATTTCTTTGAATTCACATGTTTCTGTTGCACACGGCCATTGTGGTCACTTGCCCCAGATGCCAAGAAACCTAGCTATGCCAGTATTCTGCTGTTATGCTACTTACTACTGAATTTCATTTAAAACATTCAAATATTACAGCAAACAGGCATCTGGAAGATAGTTTTGTCATTCTCATTTCATCAGCTGTTTCCTGTTGTTGTCAGGAGCACTGCTTTAGACTTCTGTATCACCAAAGATAGAATGAAATGTTACAAATATTGTTGCACTGTAAGGACAACTAATGTTCGTCTCTCAAAATTTCAGAATTACAATATTAGAACAAAATTACAGAAAATAATCACAAACACCTTCAAAAGTACAGCCACTTCAGTTTCATGACAAATGAGACATATACATGTTGAAGAACATCACGTAATGTTTTGATAAAAAAAAAAGGTAAACCAGTCCCATTACAGGCCCGAGGTGTCCAGAGGGTTCCAGAAAGTTAAGGTTTCCCAGATTACATGACAATGGCCCAGGATGGTGGTAAGGTTGTCAGCCTTACACACCGGCCACCTTTACCGCCAGGAAACCCTCTTGGTACTCATTTCTGTTAGAGGCTGAGTCAACCCCAGGGCCAAAGTGCGATCGGAAGGATTATGTCAATAAAAATTTCCAATGACCTTCCGATTTGTAGCACAGCACCTTAACCACTGTGCTACCGCGGTCCCAAATGTTTGGGTACTGAGATTTAATTAACACTGTTATCTGCCTATCTTATCCCTTGCCTTTGCACACACAAAATCCAGAATTTCATTGACAACAGCATTAGCCTGTTAAAGCATCTTTCAAGTTGTATGTATCCCACTAAAAAGATTTACATGACAGAGACCATTTTCTCAATTGCTATACCTTCCTGATGTACAAAGCTACGTGGGGTTATTTCTGTTGCTTATATTACAACTGGGTTATTTACCACAACTTCAGTCTCCAGAGATCATTAATTTGTTTCATGAAGTTCTCACTTTGGAATCAGATGTATTGAACAATACTGCTTACTGCCATATGCCTGGTTTGTTTTAATGTACACAAAAATACATAGTCTAGTGGCTGTAACTGTTTGGCCAGTAATCACAGCTCCGTCCAATCATTATATAGTTATTCTAAGAAGAGAAATGCTTTTTGTAAGTTTGTCATTCATTTCCATGGAGATAAAGTGAAAATATTATTTACAATATCACCACCAGAAGGCAGCAATAAATGCATCTGCAATGTATGCTTCAATTAATATCACTATATGTCAGCTGACAGAAGACAATTATTCCCAGATCACGGTAACACTGCCTGTTCTACTGAACTATTCCATTCTTTCCAGAAATTTCTAAATTAACATTAAGTGCATACAGGGAAATCATGATATGAAAATGTCCCCCAAAGGCTGTCAGATACAAGAGTGTGTCAATTGATAGGCAAACTGCAGCTACAGATGGGAATTGTTAAATATTTCTGTTGAATCTGCAAAGGGTATTTCACTAATGTACTATTGTTGTTTTCCATCCACCATCTATTTAATACTTTTGCTGTGCCCTTATTTCATTAAAGCTTTTTGATTTAGCTGTAGGAAAAGTATGTGTAAAAACCAATGTATAGAAACAGAACTGAGATAGCAGCATCTGCTAATAACGCATTTACAGGAGCAAGCACACTGTTACAATTAGAAGGAAAGACATGAGTTAGGCCAACCAAGGGAAAGTAAAGGAACAATTCAATGTAACTTGGAACAAGACTTTGGTCAAATCCTTCTTAAAGGGTGGAGGAGAGACAGAGAAAGATAAAGAGGAGAAGTAGCAGCAGCAAGAGTAGTAGTACAAGTGATAGCAAAAGGAGCAGGAAAACCTACCATCATGTACTAGATAGGCTTTCCTGTAATATCCCATACAGAGTTCATATGTATTTCACCAAAATCATCTGTGAGACTCTTCTGATGATTACATATATGGCTTGATCAAATTTACTTAGAATGACCCAACTGTACGATGTAAGTTACACTGGAGATCTGAACTTAACTGAACCCAACAATCCAATGTGTCTGCTCATTAACAAGTTTACAGCAACAACATAAAACTTGAATTTGAATGCACACTCACCTGATACTTTCCAAACCAAAAGCATTTCAATGGCCCTCTCCACCAAAAGTCACTGTCCTAATTTGCTATGATAAAGTTTGCAACCCTAAGTATGAGGGGAGAAAAACTAGAAGCACTTCTAGTGGTACACATTTTAACATTGTGCTGCCACCATTTTGTTGGCTGACAGTTCATGTTATGTGTCACTGCCTCATTGTAATGAAGTAAGAATATATGATACGAAGAGCTCCCTAATGTTGCTCATACTGTTCACGATCACAGCATCACCTATGGTGAGAATATGTGGCTGTTACTGCCTCATCCTACACACACCTGTCACATTACGATCACTGAATTAAAATCTGACACACTGAATAAATGGTTCTGTGGAAAATGGAGCGCTTTGGTTTGCAGAAGCAAGTGGAAGTTGTATCACAGAAAAACAGAAGGATGTTCTTTCACAGACAAATATATGGATGTCTTGTCACAAACACACAGACGGATGTTCTGTTGCAGACACGTAGGTGAATGTCCTGTTACAGAAAGGTAAGAGATTCTTGTCACAAAGAAAAATGTAAACACTGTCACAGAGATGCAAATAACTGTTGTCACAGACAAGCAGATGGTTATTCCATCACAGAGAAACAGGTGGGAGATGTGTCACAGATAAAGGAATGGATGTGCCATTAGAGAAATAGATGGATGTCCTGATATAGCCAAATAGACCAAATTCAGGACCAATAGCTTTTTGATGCCAGCAGTAACATGACACATGTACAGCATATCCTTTTTTTAAAGGTGTCTTTACAGGGTTATTAAAGTTGAATTAATTCTAAGGATATTTATGGAACACACATTTTTAAATTTACAAATATTAAAATACAACCTTTTCAGAACAAAAAAAGCCATTCAGCTTTATTGTAATTAACTGCATGTAGGCCTAATATGAAATAATAATACTCAATTATAAATATTTCTGTATCTACTTAATAAAATTAAATAAATCTTATCAGATCGATTTACTTGTGTAATGTTCCATATGTATGGAGTTGCATGGCTCAAAATTCCAAGATGCATTGTTACATCTGTGAGAGAGTCAGATGTATTGCACATCATTCTCTGAGAACATTTAAGATTGGTACATAACTGAAACAGTTGTTTGATCCTGGCACAGCTCCAGTGCAATAATAAAGATAATACAACTATCATTTCAAAGTGTAGCACATAAATTAAAATGTTTAACCTTAGCTTTACAAAAATAACTTCAAATTTATCAACAATTACAGAAACTGTGTGGCAGCCTAAGAATAGCCGCATACAGCTCACCAACAAAGACATGTTGGCGGTCACTATTAAATGATGTAGTATGGACAGTGTTGTACACACACACAGGATGTTTCGCGTCTTGTGAACACACAGTTTTACTTGCAAGAAGTCTCTCAAATTGGAGGCATACTTGCTCCTAATGGTAAATACTTTGCATCAAATATCACGGACACTTAGAACCAATGAATGGGACCATAGACAAGTATTATTTTGTTCATATGTACTGACACACCATTTAATATGCAAATTTTGAGGTTCTCTTGACAGTAAGTAGGAAAACTGTTGTCCTAAGGGATATGACACCATGCAATCTGGTAGATATGTTCTGATGTTTCAAAGAAACCTTCTGCCTCCATCACCAGGGTAGAAGATAGAGACAGTCGGTTCCTTGAGACAATGACACACACTCTTATCAGCCAGAGCATGCCAAATCACATTCCAGAAGGCAGTAATCTCTTCCATCTAACAAAGACTATATTGCATCACATGACTTATTTATGTAATGACACTGAATTTTTAGGTTACATGTACATGCAAACATTGGAACTTGTAAATTTTCTGAACAAATGTGTATTAAGATACTGGACAAATCTGGTATCATCAGCACATGTGGCACTAGCCATGTTTCCACAAAAGTATCAGACTAAATACAATGTTATTAAATGTAACTAAGATGTACAAATAAAAAAACTTATTTATTTTCTGTCAAGCAACTATCTTTTTTCAGAAAGAGTGCATTTGTTCATGACACTTGATGTTTAGTCAACTGTGTGCTGAATCCATGACAACTGAACAAGATTGCAATGAGAGTAAGTTTATGAAAAAAATAATTAAATATGTGTCAAGATTGAAATAATGAAAAGTCATCTCTTTCACACAAAACAGTTTCCATGTAATTAATAAGTTGAGTCCATCTTGAGGAATGTCCTTCACACCTGGGCAGGCTTTTCCCTCCCCACAACCATCAGAACCCTCTGCAGGCAGCGAGTCATTGCTACTGCAAGAACACAGAAACATGATGTCAGCACAAAATGGCTCATGCATTAAAGTAAAACTGTGGGAAATAACACATCAATTTTATAACGTTCCAAAATACATGTACACTTACATCAGTTTTCAAAATACTAACATTTTATCATGCCCTTGTCTCAAAAACATACTGCATTCAGTCTGCAAATTCAACACGTCACTGCATTCTACAGTTTAGGTAAATCTACAATCACCACTTTGAAAAGTAACTCTCTTTATCTCAAACTTCATAGCTGTGATCAAACACTGCTTCATTTAGCAATGTTAATAGCCTCAAGCTTGATGGTAAAATCTACAGCTTACCAGAAGATATTTTACTGTTATATGAAGAGTATTATAAATCACCAGCACAGAATCTGACTGTGATTTTGAGAATGATGAAACAAACTTTGCCATACTTTTCCACTGAGTCATACAAAGACTTGCAAAGAGCAATTTGTTTATAAATGGATTATGTTGGTAATTTACAATATAATATAATTAGTTTAGTGAAACAAAGCAAATGCAGTACATTTCATGATCAAGTTTGGCTTATTGCAAGCTGAGCAGTGTAACAGCAGACAGTGAAGTAAAGGCTTAAGCAATTCCAGTGCAATGTAGAAACTGAAGGCGTGGTAATAAGGCAGAAGTGCAGAAAGTTTAACAAGACAAATGGGAAAGTGTGGAACCAAACTCTCTGCTTTATTTTCTGTCACTTCTATTACAGCTTTCCTTAACTTCATTCAGTGCAATGAATAGCAAAATCTGCATCTTCTAAAAACTGCATTACACTACCAACATCTGGGTAGTTGTTATGATATTGCATGATACATGTTAAAACACCTTCACAGTATCATGTCATTGGAATTAATTAACTAAAATTAATTTTATGTAATAAACTTCAATGGAGAGCTAATTATCAATTTTGAGATAATACTTCAGTCAACGTTATTTAGAATCTGGCAAGTGCAAACCATGCTCACACTTGTCGGACTGTTTTAAGTTTGTGACTGGTTACTCTGTCACTAAAAAAATCGAATTTTGGTCTGAATTTTATGGCAATTTGGTTGTTGCACTTTCCCTGCACAAGCAATTGAAATACAACAGTGGTGGCTGCCGTCACGTTCCTACGTGCAATTTTATACATCTGGCTCCCAGTGCATTTTACTTTTATGAAAGATTAGACTACTATCAGACATGTTGCTGTGCAAATATGATCAATAATCATGTAGCAATACACCATAATTACAGCACATTCACCTAAAACGACAGCATTAATGAAATGTACATACATCAAAGTGGCACGCTACTCGAATAGCAGCATCATCAGCCCTGACAGCCAGTAGTAGTGATAGGGATTCAAAAACAGCAATATAGGTACATCACAATTGCAGTGACATTGGCAAGGTTCTGCCTTTTGTAACTAAACAAACAAGTGTCCGGCCAACAAACCATCCAAATCCAGAGAGGAGCAAGAAAATCCTCCATATATGAAAACCAAAGGCCCATTAAAATAATTGTAAGAGTCCACCGTATGTCCCTGCATTAAGTCTCACTATTGTTTAGCTGAATTTCAGTGTTACCATCCCATCTAAGTCTAGGTCTCCCATAGTGGTCTGCTCCCACAAGGTTATACAACCTAGTATCAATTAGCAACTGATTTCTTTTTTTTTTTTTGTGTCATAAAACAAAGGGAACACAAAACTAGACTAGAAATCCTTAATGAAAGAAAGCTGGCACTGCACTTGACACAGAAACAGACATAGCTGAATGCTGCAACACTTCAAGACTACACCCATACAGATGACTTGGCTGTCAACTCCTAACAGGCAAAATTGTCAACTGCCTGACAGGTAGTGTTCTACTTCCCAAGTATCAGGCTTCAAATAATGTTACATATTAAATACTCGTACCAGCTCCTTAATGTCTTCATAGAAAACCTGACAAATAGTTGCATCTTCTTCTATTCTCATAGGCTAATAAACAAGGTTATTCATTCTTGATTTCAAACTTTTGCCATTTTCTGAATGTTGTATCCTTTCTTCTGGGTAATTCCCCGGCGTCTGAATTTTATATGCCAACGTTTTGGAACACTCTGTCTGTTCCATCTTCATAGGTAGGTAGATATGAAGAATCATTGGAATATAAAATTCAAACGCTGGAGAATTACCCAGAAGAAAGCATACAACAAGGTTATTCATATAAATCTGATCACCTAAACATTTAAAATTGCCTCAGAATACAAACACATCAAACTAGCCTGCACTCTGCTTTGGCACTGGTTAATTTAACAGAGCCACAGATCTTATATGACAATGCTTTTTGGTCTACCTACCTTCAGTCAAGATACTTAGTCTAGTTAAAAGGATCAAACCAGGAACTCTTTCAGAACAATGTATTTCACTTCCATTTCAGTCCTGAATAAATTGTAAAATGCACAAATCCATGAGCCGTTAACATCCAGTATTTCAAATAATACTGCATTTTATGAAACACCCTGTGCACTTACAAAAAAGTGACAAAAACCTGGACTGAGTTGCATATTTGTGACAACAGTCACAGCAATGAGTTTTGTTTATTTGAAATATGTTTGGAAATACTGCACGTTTATTTGTGATCCAACTGCCAATGGTACACAGATCGTCCATCATGATGGGGCAACACACATCATCCCAACAACCATCTTAATTTCACAACTTGTCATCTTTCAGAGTACCCACATATAGCCTCTGTAGGGTAGGCGTTGATGTTAAGACATGATTTGGAACATGTGTGTTCTGCTAAAGAGGAGTATTACAGCCACACATTTCAAACTGTTCATGAACAGTGACAAACTGTAAGCAATTCAACATGCAAATTCATTTGACAAGTACAATGCTGGTAAAAACTGCAGTGTTAATTTCTAAAATAAAGCAAATGTTTTGTGGACATGCATGTGAGAAGCAGCAGTAAAGAGGTACTTATCATCCATCATGACTTTTGTTTTCTGTTTCCAAGAAATAATTGGTATATTACAGACACAAGTGCTTCCCAGTGACAAGATATCACATTTTGGTATACATGAAAGTCTAGTGAGGGAAAAAAAGACAACTACATATTCAAATTTTAAGACCGTGTGTACACGCTTATACTCAATGTGCATACTGTATTATACGGCCTATATAGGATTAAATAACATTTTCTTATTCTTCGTTTCTCACTAAGTAATATGCAGAACTTATTCAGGGGCACAGGGCATTCACAAAACACAGCACTGTTCACATGAGAAACAAACCACCACTGCCTGAAGACTGCAGTACTGTCAGTGATAAAGAGATTAACTGGGATTGAAAAAAAATTAACAAAACCTTTGTTTGGGGTCGTACAACCATCATTAGCTTTTGCAGGCTGTGTGTGACTGCACCTGTAAGCAGATTAACATCCATACAAAATCATAATATAATTCAAATTAATTTATACATTTAAATAATATTAACTCCAGTCAATACTCACACAATAAACAAGAAATACTTGAATGAGCATAAATTTAGAAACATAAGTGTACAATTATGTTATGCAAAATTATTATTATTACCATGAACCGCAAAACTGATTTTACAAACAATTGTTACCAGATGAAAACAAGACAGAATTACAAATGATACAATTCGAGACAAAAATTGGAGTAAAAGAATGCAAAAAGGACTCAAAGTAGAGTTTACATAGGTCTGATCAGGAATGGGGAAACACACCTTACACATATGGTCAGGTGAATTAATGTACAAAACAGTCAGGTGGGCTACTTTTGCTATTCCTGCATTTCAAACTTCATTTCTACTAGGTGCAAACTACTCTGTGCAAAAATGTGAAAGAAACTAAAATTCAGAAGGGTGTGAGAAAATATGAATTTCCTGCCATCAGCGGTTCACACACGTGAACTAATAGAAAATATGTCAAACAGCATATACAGTAAGAAAAAAAGTGCTGATAATTAGTTATTGAAGTTTTAGTCAGAAAAGCTTGATGCCTCCATCCTGGGGGCAGGTGCCCAATTACCAGTCAGTATGTTACCACATCCCAGATGACTGTAAACATAATCAACAATGCTGTGAAAACCGGAGTCACACTAAAATACAAAATCTCTGTACATAAGCATGTGTTGGCAAATTTGCAAAACCAGTGGCAAAAGGGTTTCAACATTTGGACTTCTATGGAAGAATTATGAATTTGGAAGCTGTCGGACAGAGAGGATAGGAAATGATCCAGAGTAGAAGAAAAATACACCTTTAGACAAAGAGGAAATAATGTGGGACAAAAGATGTACCTGCCGGATTTTCGTCCATTAACTGGAATTTTGTGAGGAAGAAAGGAAATGATAAATTATTATAAGTAAATACCAACACTTATATTAGTGACAGAGTACAAACCAGTGCACTGGTTCTTACCAAGAGATTGCTGGATTGGTTTGGGTTTCTGTTTCCATAAGATGAAGATCAGGTACACTGGAACACTGGATAAGATCATCAGGCAGCCATATCCTGAAAATGAGGCCAACCAGTGTCAGTTTGGGCATGCATCCTATATGTGACTATCCCAAGCTATGTGTTGTATAATTCTCTGGCCAGGCACAGCCACATTTCTTCACACAATAACAGAGTTGTAAGTTTATTTTTAACCCTTTAAATCTCTGGGGTAAATATGTGTACACCTGATACAACATTAAAAATTTCTGCATTTTTCCACACAGAGTACTTGTGCACTGTGCACGATATTCAAAATAATCAGTGATTGTTTCCATATATGGCATTAACCGACTGGTCTTAATTATGGAGAAAGAATATGTTGTCTGAAACAGAGGAACTAAATTGTTACATATAATTTAATTGAATGCCAGTCTTGAAAGGGTTAAGTGAAGTCAACATGTAAGGTATCAGATCCAATACAATACCCCACAAAAAGAAAAACATTTCTACAGCAATGAATTCTTTTGAACATGCTCTAAGAATTGGACACAATAAAGTACACAAAATAAGAGAACTATGGGCATGAATATGCCAACATAATTCCTAATTCACACCTACAGGTACAGTAGAGACTGAAACTAATAAAAGTGCACATGACACAGGCAGCTTGAGTAAGGATACATCTGTGCATGGAAGTACATAGCATGAAAGAAGGCACAGAGAATTCTGGATGCAATTCCAAGCTATCTAACTTAAAATGAAGACACTGTCCAGTACCAGTAATGGTGACAAGATGAATGCAACTACTGCCTAGCAAAATACAAGATTAGAAGGAACAGTGGAGCTGGAAAGAGTGATTGTGATCCATTTTGCAAATTCATGGAAGCCCTTAGAAGCGTGAACTAGAATAATAACAGTAGAGGATAAATCAGCTATATCGAAGTAACATAACTTACTGTACCTTACCTAACTCTATCATAACTTAAAGGTAAATAATCTAACCGAACCTAAATTCACCTTATCCTAACTAATAGTAGGCCTGCCTTAATATAACCCAACCCAACCCTACCCTACCATACAGTCCCATAACCTCACATAATGTAACCTAATCTATAATGCCATATCCTATGCCATCTTCTGTGCAATTTGGTGTCACACATGCAAAAATTGTATCATGTGGCAGCTTGTGTGACACTATATACACTGTCTAATTCTGTGACATTATTCTATTGCATTGTGACTGCTGTGGTTATTGTCACATGCCAGTTTTGTGTCACACTACTTTTGAGAACCAGAAAATATGGAGAAGTAAATTGTATAAGACTGCAATATAAGAGGCTAAAAAATTGTAAACTCATGTACACACAGCTAAATGAACCTGTCAGCCACATTTGTTTGAATACTGAGCATTACTGTTTGTATTTTGCAGATCCTGAGTTCCAATCCCACAGCACAGCTATGTGTACAAAGATTCTGTGTTGCTATTCTTAGATCCACAACTGGATCTCAAAACATGCAGAGACTGCTTCCTTCCACATCCTCTTAAAAATCATCCACTCAGTCAATACCACCTAACCTAGGCACTTCACACAGCTTTGTTCAATAAACCAAGAACCAACTAATTAATGAACTGTATTGCCAGAAACTTGCCTGTCTCCTTAGGGCTTGCTATCATCGGCACGACTGTCACAAAGAGACTGGCGATGATGTAGACAATGGGGAAGATGAGATTCACCTTAATTGGTCTTGGTAGATTTGGTTGTGTCCACCGCAGCCAAGGAAGACAAACCACTGCCACCCCAATGCTCAGCTGAAACACAGAAGTTCACAACAATGGCACAGTAAGTTACCAATCTGTTTTTCTGTTGGAGCTCTATAGTTACTGTAGATGCACCTATGGTTTTGGAGTTATCACCAACACCACCATCTTAAAGATCTGAAAATTCTGTATGCTTCTGAAAAGTAATATCTTACTCTGATGGAAGAACATACTTTACAAGTATCTGTAGGCAAAATATTTTGGGAAATATTTGGATATAAGATAAAATATCCAAATACACATAGGATGTTATACAACAAGGAACTGTGTGATTTATAGTCACCCACCATAGTTAGAGAAGTTAGAACATATGAAGCTGTAGGGAATTAGATATGTGGCTAGAAACAGGGACACAGGGAACAAAAAATGTATTTGGAATACTGAAGGGAAACCTCTTGTAAAACCATATCCTGCAATGACCAAGAAGGAGATGGGAGAATAATATTAAGAGAGGCAGATGGCACTGACTCAATATCAGGTCCAGTGGCAGAGTTTGGCATCATCAGCTTGAGCTTGAGCTACAAAACAGTCCATTCATATGCAATGCTGCACAAAGAAGTAAAATTTAATACTATATCTATAAAAACTACACCTTGAGACCCTTGTGAAGACAAGTTATTGACGCTGACTGTACTATCACTTATAATTTTTGGCTAGCTCCACAAATAAAGTAAAACTGAAACCTGTCGCAGACCTCCTGATGTTGCATGCATTGGTTTCCACTTAACCTTTTGATGCCTAATGTCAACTATAGTGGTCGTACCGCACCGCTAACCTCTAATGTTACATTTTACATATTTATTCAACAAATATAGCTATTGAATATTTCAAACATGGTATATACTGTCCGTTTTTCTCTCTTCAAAATGCAGTTTGTTTCATACTTCTAACATATTTGGTTCCTGTATTATTCACATTTTACACACAGGGTGTGCTAAAATTAAAAAAATAATTCCGGCGCCAAAAGGTTAATATGCATAAATGCCCCCACTTTGTCATTCTTTAAATGGACATAGTGGCTTTATGGGAATGTATGGACTATTCTGGTTAGGGAAAAATGTAACTGCAGCCTGTGCAGGTGGTCTGTTAACATACAATCAACTTTTACTTGCTCACAGTTCATTTTGCTAATATCAGCTAGTAAAAATACTACAGATGTGTTACCCATGTGGCAAATCCCACGTAGTTAATGAGGGCAAAAATGTCTGAGACAGAGAGATACAACAGCGACAGCAGGGCCTGTAGAAATGTACAAAAATCATGGTGAGTTCTTGACATGACAAATGTTGCTACATACCCTTTTACAAAATGGATCATGAATGATTGCCACAAAATCAGAGTCTTGTAAATTTATGGCCATATATAGAAATATTGCATAGTTCTTTTATATTATGAAAATTTAATGAAGCTATTTGATGATGATTATCGTCTTATGGGACATAGTGGCACATACTATGGGATGGTATCAAGCCGCAGCTGGCTGTAATTATTGTCTGCACCACCACAACCCCAAATCTCACAAGATAATAACGTGACCAAATGCAACTAAATGATTAAGAACATAGAGTAGTTTCGTGTCTCTTATGAAATGTGTTATACCAAACTGCACTGAAATAGCGACTTGTAAGGTGGCAGAAAGTCTGTATTCTCCTTAGAATAGCTGAAAACGTTCCTTTCACGTTTCCTACCATTTCCAGCCATCAGTGGATCCAACACCAACATGACAGCCATAATCGCTGAATAAGAGGGTATTATTAATTTTAAAATCACACACAGTATATTTTCCTTTAAAACCTACTCTTTAAAGAAGATGTTTCAACAATTACTGTAACTTCATCATTGATCAGAGACATGCTAGTGGCAGTGAGGCTTGTAAACAGTTAACATAAGAAACAACTGTAACAGAAACTACAACAAAGAGCACAAGTAACTTTGCAGATAGCACACCATTTATTTATTGTATGTTCATTGTGCAAAATGTTGTTACATGTTGTTGTTGTTTTGATGCTCTTACAGCATTTTGTTTGGTAAGAACATAAATAGAAAGCAAGGAACACCTACCATACAAAGAACAGCTGGAGTGGGGGTCATTTTTTTGATCTGGATCATTGTCAGTATCTCTGGCATCTGCCCTTCACAAGCTCCAGCATAAAACAGTCTGCAAACAGAGACAAACCCTTAGGTAGGGACGACAGTTTCCTTCATGTGCATCAGCAGTCACCCACCTCAAAAACTGACCCATTGTGAAGCGCATTTCTACCTACTGGTCTGTTGGAAGAACATTAAGGGATAAGCAGGGAAAAAGTATGCCGCACAAAGATTATCAGTTTCATACTGCTCAAAGTAAGCGGACTGGAATACACCTACAAACGTGTCTCATGAAGGCTGTTCTCAGAATGGGGAACACTTGTACCAGACTGCTCTGTTCAACAGACTGGTTTTGTTCCTCTGCAGGAAGATGCAGGATCCCCCTCACAGTGGTGGTCCATGGTATTTGTTCTTTTAAAGTACAGAATGGAGTTAAATATATGATTTATGCATTAATTCTCCCCATTTCCTATTGACTTTACTCGTCCATTCCCAAGTATTACTGCATTCATACGGGGAGGGAGGTGCTGATAAGTCCTTGGCCTGACCAGGAAGGAAACAAGCTACGGAGACCAAACTCGGGATTTATTCAACATACTTCCCACAAAGCTCAATACACTTCTTAGCCTGTACCTCTAACTTTTGCAAGCCACTCAAAAACAATTCAGAAGGCTGTCTGTCCAACCAGGTCTCTGCGGCAGCAATGACCCCTGCGTCGGACGAAAAATGGAGCCCTTTCAATTGTTTTTTTCAGTCCAGGGAACAGGTGGTAGTCTGACGGGGCCAGATCTGGAGAACAGGGTGGGTGATCAAGACATTGGAAGGCCAGGTAGGGCAGATTCTTTTGGGTTGCAAGTGTCCGGTCAGCCGGGGCATTGTCGTGCAAGAACAAGACCCCTTGGTGACCTTCCTGTGGCGTTTTTCCTACAAAATGTCCTTCAATTGCATCAGCAGAGATGAGTAATACTCCGCATTGATAGTTGGCCCTTTGGAAGATAATCAATGAGGAGGATGCTGTCTTGATCCCAAAAAAATCGAGGCGAGAACTTTTCCAGCGGATTTCTGCACTCGGAATTTTTTGGGGTGGGGTAAGCTGCTATTCTGCCACTCCATTGATTGTTGCTTTGTCTTCTGGTCATAGTAATATAACCAGGTTTCGTCCATGGTCACCAATCGCGACAGGAAATCATTTGGATCGCGCCAAAAAAATTCCA
>Ga0123352_10003147_pt1 | contig 23669 bp, 21 predicted proteins | sample TergutLab28metaG_FD_89700 | JGI IMG/M metagenome (GOLD analysis project Ga0123352, IMG submission 89700) | Labiotermes labralis P1 segment gut microbial communities from Petit-Saut dam, French Guiana - Lab288 P1 | ecosystem: Host-associated > Arthropoda: Insects > Digestive system > Gut ...
AATAAAAAAACCATTGACAAACTATATGTGTTGTAGTATAATGGTTATTGTAATCGATTATCAATAGAAACTACATGTTGACATAAGAGGTATGATACTATGAACAACTGAGCAAACACAATTCAGTGTAAAACCACTTTGTCTTTATGCTTTTATAGATTGGTCTTGTTTTTTCAATTGTACTTATTATAATAAGTGATAGGGTGTGATGGCTTCCTATATCATTAATCTCTATTAGTAGTTTTTTATTGTCGTTTACAGTAAGTATCAAAAAAACTAAACTTTATAATACAAAGGAGAATATAGATATGTCTTTATTAGGAAAATCGTTACAGCACTTCACAGCAGATGCTTTCAAAAATGGAGAATTTGTAAAAGTAGATTCAGAAAAAGATTTTGTAGGAAAATGGAATGTTGTTGTTTTTTATCCAGCAGATTTCACTTTCGTTTGTCCAACTGAATTAGAAGACTTACAAAATCAACTAGAAGAATTGAACAAGTTAGGTGTAGAGGTTTACTCTTGCTCTACTGATACTCATTTTGTTCATGCCGCTTGGCATCAAAACTCTGAAGCTATAGGCAAAGTAAAATACACAATGCTTGCAGATCCTTCATGGAAAATTTCTAAAATATTCGATGTTTTAAATGAAGAGTCTGGATTAGCACAGCGTGGCTCTTTCATCATTGATCCAGATGGAATATTCCAAGCAGTAGAAATTACAGCAGATGGCATAGGAAGAGATGCAAGTCAACTGGTAAATAAAGTTAAGATGGCACAATATGTTAGAAATAACCCAGGCGAAGTTTGCCCAGCTAAATGGAAAGAAGGTGGCGAAACTTTAGCACCAAGTCTAGATTTAGTAGGGAAAATATAATGTTGGATAACGAAATAAAAAAGCAGTTAGAGCAATATGTTACTCTGCTAGAATCAGATATCATTATAAGCATAAATGCAAAAGATGATGAAAATGGAACAAAAGTTAAAGAGTTAGTTAACCAAATTTCAGAAATGAGTAATCGTATATCGATAGAAGAAACGACAAAAGGCAGAGAAGCTGGATTTTCCATTGCTAAAAAAGGTGAAGAAGCACGTGTATTCTTTGCAGGTCTTCCACTGGGGCATGAATTTACGTCTTTAGTTATGGCATTACTCCAAGTTAGTGGAAGAGCACCAAAGGTTAGCGAAGCAGTTATCAAACGTATAAGCAAGATAAAAGACAAAATGGCTTTTGAAACTTACGTTAGCCTATCCTGCCATAATTGTCCTGAAGTTGTTCAAGCTTTGAACATTATTAGTGCTTTAAATCCTAATATAAGCCACACGATGATAGAAGGTGGATGGTTTCAAGATGAAATTTCTGCAAAAAACATTATGGGTGTACCAACAGTTTTGAGAGATGGTGAATATTTTGCAAATGGGCGCATGGACATAGAAGAAATTTTAAATAAAATTTTAGGTGAAGTGGACAGTTCAGAATTTGAAGGCAAGGAGCCTTATGATGTTTTAGTAGTAGGTGGAGGACCGTCTGGTGCATCTGCAGCAATTTATGCTGCAAGAAAAGGCATAAGAACTGGGATTCTGGCTGAACGCTTCGGTGGTCAACCACTAGACACATTAGGAATTGAAAACCTAATAGGCACGAAATATACAGAAGGACCAACTCTTGCAGCTAATCTTGAAGAACATGCTAAAGAATACGATGTAGACATTATGAAGGCTATAAAAGCTGTGAAGCTCGAAAGAAAAGATATGGTGGAAGTTACTTTATCTAACGGTGCTATCTTAAAATCTAAAACTGTAGTATTATCGACAGGAGCTAGATGGAGAGATTTAAATGTTCCAGGAGAAGATAAGTACAAAACAAAAGGAATAGCATACTGTCCACATTGTGATGGTCCATTATTTAAAGGTAAAAAAGTAGCAGTAATCGGTGGCGGAAATTCAGGTGTTGAAGCTGCAATAGATTTAGCAGGAATTGTGGAACATGTTACAGTTATAGAATTTGGAGACAAATTAATAGCGGATATAGTATTGCAAGAAAAGTTGAAATCTTTACCGAATACTGAGGTTATCACAAATGCAGCAACAACAGAAATTACAGGTGATTCCACAGTAAAAGGCTTAACTTATACAGATAGATTAACAAATGAAATTAAGAAAGTAGACGTTGAAGGAATTTTCGTGCTTATTGGGCTTATGCCAAATACTGAATGGCTAAAAGATACAATAGAAATGGACCAACGAGGTCAAATCATTGTAAATGCTCATGGTGCTACAAATGTTGAAGGTGTATACGCTGCTGGAGATTGTACAAACAGTGTTTACAAGCAAATTATAATCTCAATGGGGTCTGGAGCTACAGCAGCTCTAGGAGCATTTGATTATTTAATAAGAAATTAAACAATTTATAGAATATAGAAAGGGAAATGATTGATATGGAAAAAGATCTTTGTAGATGTAAAAAAGTTTCATTTGAAACAGTTGTTGAGGCTATTAAAAGCGGTGCTGATACTGTTGAAAAAGTAGGTGAAGAAACAGGTGCAGGAACAGGATGTGGAGGCTGTAAAAGTCTCATTGAAAATGAAATTACGAATGCAAAATAGTAAAAAAAGATAATGAAAATAGGAGTTATTTGATAATTTTTTCTAATATTATCAAGGTAGTTATAGTAATATTTATTATAGCAATGTAGAATTTTCAGACATTTTAAATTATTTCGATATTATAACAAAGTAAAACAAAAAGATAAAAGTTGATAAATACAAATTTTGAAAATCAGAGAAATTCAATAATAAAATTCAATTTATTTGCCTTAATTTTTGACAATGCTATACAAAAACCAGTCTTTCCCACGTGGACTGGTTTTTTGTTTTTTAAACTTACCCTTTTAGAGCTTAAAAGATGGTGAGTATGTGCTTGCTGTTTTTTGTATCTATCTTGGTGAAAAGCTCATGGTTTCCGATATTGAAATTTTATCATATTTTAGCTTTAAAAAAGAAGAAAAATGTGATATAATAGTAGATGGAAACACGCTCAATATGAAAGGAGCGTAAATTATGGTAGTAATGTCTCAAGAATTACAAATATATACTTAAAAAAGAGGTTTTTATGAAAAATTTTAAAACTGAAACAAAAGAATTGATGCAAAAGCTCCTAAAAGAAGACGTTTTTGATGCCTTTATAGTTAGAAATCTTGAATTGTTGAGCTTTGCGAAGTTTGAAATTACAGGACCAGTTGCTTGGAGAGTGCTTAAACCGATAATTTTTTCTATAATTAAAGGAAATGAGGTTCCAAAAAGTTTAAGAATTGTTTTCATTTTGGATGAAATTGAAACAGTAAAGCTTCATGAAAATGCTGCAAATTTTTCTTTAAATATGAATTTTAATGGTGAGGTTTTTTTTACAACGGGAACGAGTGCCAAAATCTTTTCGCTTGATAAATCTATAGACCATGTATGGGAAGATTATATAATAAATTTTTTCAAAAATAATAAAATAGTGGTATTAAAAGACTAAATAGAGCTGGCGACTAATTTAAATTAATCGCTAGCTTTATTTTTCTATTTTTCTTTAACCAACATAGTCCACATACCAATATCATAAAATCCACTACGTTTATAAATACTGCCCGCTTTAGGATTATCATAGAATAAACAAACTGTCTCTTTTTTTTCAAATAAATCCTGCAACATAATAGACATAATGGCTGTCGTATAGCCTTTCATGCGATATTTTGGATCAGTACAAATACTAGCTAGCATGGCAGACTTTGAATTTTCTGCTGCAGTTTGGACCATTGAGACAACCTTCCCATCGTCTTTGATAAAATAAACACGTCCTGCTTTGTCCTTTATTTTTTTAGCAACACGCACAGTTTGTTCATCAACACTTTTTATAGTAGAGGCAAACTCTTCGATGGAATATGCTAATTCGGCAATTCCTCTCGTATCTTCTGGGCTAGCACGGTTAACTTTAGTGTATAATTCTTCGTTACCAATAGTTTGTAAAGTCTCTTTTCGGCATTCTGCAAAATAAGTTGCCTTATTATTGTAGTTGCCTTTTAAAAGTGATTCTATGTCTTTCAAGATATTTTGTTCACCAGAAACTACATCGTGAATTTCGTAATTTTCTATTATTTCAGCAAAACCTTTTGCGTCATATCCTTCTAGCCCATATACAATGAAGCTATCATAATAGCGTAATAAAATACCACGTAAATGATCATCGTTAAAATCGCCCCATAGTTCTTGAAAGTCTTTATCATAGCCATACATCTCAATATCACCAATGATGAACAAATTTATTGATGCTTTTGGCTCTACAAGTGATATTACTTTTTCATGGTCTTTTTCTGTTAATTTACGTATCATGTTTATACACCATCCTCTAATTTTATTTTCAATTATTATATCATACGTTTTAAATTTTATCAATAGCGAATTTTAAAAATTTAAAAAAGTAATTGCCTTAAACCGAATTTTGTGGTAAAATATTTGTTGTAACGATTTTCAAAAATATACTTATTGGAGGAACTTTAAAAATGGAAACAGGTACATTAGTAGTAAATTCAGAAAATATAATGCCTATAATTAAAAAATGGCTTTATTCAGATACAGATATTTTTATAAGAGAGTTAGTAAGTAACGCAAATGATGCTATTACAAAGCTGAAAAAGCTTAAAGACATAGGAGAAACTGATTTTTCAGATGATGAAGAATTTAAAATAAAAGTAGTTGTTGATAAAGAAGCAAAAACTATAACGATTTCAGATAACGGTCTAGGAATGAGTGCCGATGAAATAAAAGAATATATAAACCAAATAGCTTTTTCTGGTGCAAAAGGTTTTGTAGAAAAGTATCAAGATAAACTAGGTGGGGAAGATGCTATAATAGGTCACTTTGGGCTAGGATTTTACTCTGCTTTTATGGTTTCAGATAAAGTTGAAATTCATAGTAAAACTTTTAAGGAAGAGCCATCAGCACATTGGATTAGTGATGGAAAAGCAGAATATTCGCTAGGTGAAAGCGAAAAAGAAACAAGAGGAACAGATGTTATTCTTCACATTAATGAGGAATCTGCTGATTTTCTTCTTGACTATAAAGTGCGTGAAATTTTAGAAAAATATTGTAGCTTTATGCCAATCGAAATTTACTTAAATGCAGATGAAGATCCAATAAACAAAACACCATTATGGATTAGAAAACCTTCTGAAATAACAGATGAAGAATATAAAAGCTTCTATAAACAAACTTTTAGAGACTTTAACGACCCACTTTTCTGGATTCATCTAAACATGGATCATCCTTTTACACTTAAAGGAATTCTTTATTTCCCTAGATTGAAACACCAAATGGAACAAATAGAAGGTCAAGTGAAGCTTTTTTGTAACCAAGTTTTTGTGGCTGATAATGTGAAGGAAGTTATTCCCGAATATCTTCTTCTTTTAAAAGGAATTCTTGACTGCCCAGATATTCCATTGAATGTAAGTCGGTCATTCCTACAGACAGACGGAAATGTTGCTAAGATGAGTAGCTATGTGAGTAGAAAAGTTGCAGATAAACTTAATAGTATATATAAAAAAGAGCGTGAAAGTTACGAAGAAAGCTGGATACACATTAGCCCATTTATAAAATATGGATCTATTAAAGACAAAGACTTTTATGACAAAATGTCTAAATCTATTATATATGAGACAACGAAAGAAGACTATATAACGCTGGCAGACTTTAGAGAAACTAACAAAAAAGATGAAGAAGAATTAACCGAAATTTACTATTCAAACAATAGAGCATTACAAGCTAGCTATATTTCTCTTTTAGAAGAACAAGGATTGGAAGCGGTTATTTTAGAAATGGGAATTGATGCTCCTTTCATTAGCTACGTTGAAAATTATGAAAATGTGCGTTTTGTTCGTATAGATGCAGCTCTTGCAGATGCTTTGAAAGGGGAAGAAGTTTCAGAAGAAGAGGCAGAAAAAATAAAAGGTCTATTTTCTAAATTAAACAATAGCATTAAAGTAGAAAGCCTTAAAACTGGAAGTGTGCCTGCTATTTTAACACAAACAGAAGAATCAAGAAGAATGCAGGAAATGCAAGCAATGTTTGGCGGCATGGGAATGCCGGTTCCAGAAGCTTCTTATGAGCTTATAATAAACACGAAAAATCCTTTAATTGCAAAACTACTTAATGAAGAAGACGAAAATAAAAAAGAGTTAATATCTAACCATATATATGATATAGCACAGTTCAATCAAAAAATATTAACACCAGAAGAAAAAAATAATTTTGTAGCGAGAACACATGAAATCTTATTAAAACTTCTAGGCTAATGACTGCTCTAAATATTCATACACAATATAGTATTTTAAAAGCTACCTGTAGAATAGAGGAGCTTATTAAACATGCCAAAAAACTTGGATTTACGGCCCTTGCGATAACTGATTATGGAAACATTTATGGAGCTATAGAATTTTATAAAAAATGTGTAGAATATGACATTAAGCCTTTAATTGGTGTAGAGATTTTAACTGAAAATGCTTCTGTCGTATTAATTTGTAAAGACGATATAGGCTATAAAAACCTAGTTAAAATAATTACTGTTGGAACTATAAAAAGAAGTGTTTTAAAAAAGCATCATAAAGGACTTATAATGATAGGCAAAAATCTTGATAATAGATATGGTCAAGTAGATTTTTGCAAGATTCTTTTTAAAGAAGATTTTTATAATTCAGAAAGTTTAGAGATGGATAACATCTGTTATATTACTGAAGAAGATAAAGAACCTTATGAAATTCTTCTAAAAATTGGTGAAAATACTTATCCAGATGGAACGTTTCTTAAAGTAAAAGAAACTCCTATAGAAGACTTAATTGCACAAAAATGTAATTTCGATTTCACTTTTGGTGAATATAAATTACCTAAATTCGGTGTAGACAACCCTTCCGCATATTTAAGAAAACTTTGTGAAGTTGCTTTTTTAAAAAAAGACCTTTACAAAAATATCGAAAATGTGACAAAAAGGCTTGATTATGAACTTTCTATTATTGAACAGATGGGATTTTCAGATTACTTTCTTGTTGTTTGGGATTTTGTTCGTTTTGCGAAAGAAAATGGAATTGCAGTAGGACCTGGGCGTGGCTCTGCTGCTGGTTCCTTAGTTTCGTATTTACTTGATATTACAACTATAGACCCTATAAAAAATGGCCTATTTTTTGAACGCTTTCTAAATCCAGAAAGAATAACTATGCCAGATATTGATATAGATTTTTGTATAGATCGTAGAGGAGAAGTAATAGATTACTGTACTAAAAAATATGGTAAAGACAGAGTGGCAAATATAATAACATTTGGAACATTAAGTGCAAGAGCAGTTATTCGAGATGTCGGCAGAGTTCTTGGTATAAGCTATAATAAAGTCGATAGTTTGGCTAAAATGATACCGAGAGAGCTTAACATTACTCTTGATAAATCACTTGAAATTAATCCTACGTTGAGAAGAGTAATTTCCCAAGATAAAGTTTATAAAAATTTGTTTGATGTGGCAAAAAAAATTGAAGGTCTTCCGAGGCATATTTCAACCCATGCAGCTGGGATAATTATAAGTGACTTGCCTTTAACTGAATATATTCCTTTAACTTTTTCAGAAGAAGCGACTCTTACAGGCTTTTCTATGCAGGAGCTTGAAGAACTTGGTCTTCTTAAAATAGACTTTCTAGGTCTTCGGAATTTGACTATAATTAAGCGTACTATACGTGAAATTCCAAATTTTGAATTTGATTATGAAGATAAAGAAACATTTAAGGTTATAGCAACAGGCGAAACAACAGGAATGTTTCAGCTAGAAAGTCCTGGAATGCGAAAGTTTATGGCAGAACTTAAACCAAAAAACTTAAATGATATAGCAGCAGGTCTTTCGCTTTATAGACCGGGCCCTATGGACTTTATACCAAGATATTTGAAGGCAAAAAATGGTGGAAAAGTAACATATACACATGAACTATTAAAACCTATTTTAGAAGAAACTTATGGTTGCATCGTTTATCAAGAGCAAGTAATGCAGATTTTGGTAGAGCTTGCAGGTTTTTCACTTTCTGAAAGTGATAACGTCCGTAGAGCTATTTCTAAAATGCAGGCAAATGTTATTTCGGAGAAAAAAGAAAAATTTATTTTAGGTTGTATTAAAAATGACATTCCTGAAAAAATAGCAGATACAGTTTTTAACGAAATAGCAGGTTTTGCAAAATATGCTTTTAATAAAAGTCATGCTGCTGCTTATGCAGTCCTAGCTTTTCAGACTGCTTATTTAAAAATGCATTTTAAACGAGAATTTTTCGCCAATTTAATGACTTTAAATACATGGAAAATAAAAGAGTACAAAGAAGATTGTAATAAAAATGGCATCAAACTTTTACACCCTTGTGTAAATCGTGGAAAAGTGCAATTTATAGTTTATGATGGAGACATAATTTTTGGTCTGAGTGCAATTAAAAATGTTGGATATAAAGCAGCTGAAGAAATAGTTAGAGAAGCACCTTTTACTTCTTTTAACGATTTTTTAGCTAGAACTAGTTTAAACAAAAAGGCGTTAGAATCTATAATTTTTGCAGGTGCTTTAGATATTTTCAAAATGACAAGAAAGCACATGAACAATTATTCAGACCAAATAACTCTTTTTGGAATAGATGAAAAAGAAGAATATGATGAGCAAACTAAAAAAGCGGGTGAAGTAGAAGTGCTGGGTGTTAATTTATGAAGAGAAAAGATATTTTAAGTATGAGAATAGATGAGCTAGCTTCTGAACTTGTAGGCGAGCCAAATTTTAGAGCTAAACAAATATATAGATGGCTTCATCAAAACCTGGTATCTACTTTTGAAGAGATGACAAACCTGCCTAAAATGCTCATTGAGAAGTTAAATAAAGAATTCTATATATGTATGCCAACCATTTTGAAAAGACACGTTTCCCTTGATGGTACTATCAAGTATTTATTTGATTTTGGTGAAAATGTCATTGTTGAAACTGTCTTAATGGTTAATAATTATGGTAATTCTATCTGTATATCCACACAAGTGGGCTGTAAAATGGGTTGTACCTTTTGTGCAAGTCATATAGGTGGTTGGGAAAAAGATTTATCTGTAGGTCAAATGCTTTCTCAAGTTTATTTTGCCAAAAAAGAACTTGAAAAAATAAACAATTTGGTTTTAATGGGCATAGGTGAACCACTAGATAATTATGATAATGTTTTGAAATTTATTCATATGCTTTCAGATGAATATGGTCAAAATCTTAGCCAAAGAAGTATAACGCTTTCTACTTGTGGATTAGTAGATAAAATATATAAACTTGCAGAAGAAGGTTTGAGCATAACTCTCGCAATTTCACTCCATGCATCTAATGACGAAGAGAGGCAAAAAACAATGCCTATAGCAAAAATCCATCCTATGAATAGTTTATTTAAAGCGGCAAATTATTATTTTGAAAAGACAGGTAGAAGAATTAGTTATGAATATGCTATGATAGATGGTGTAAATGATAGCGAAAATCATGCCAAATCTTTAGGAAAAAAATTGGCTGGCTCCAATATTCATTTTAATTTAATCTCTTTAAACCAAATTACAGAAGGGGACCTTAAAAAAGCAACAGATAAAAATATTAGAAACTTTGCGAAGGTGTTGGGAAAATTTAACATAGAAGTTACAATAAGAAGAAGTCAAGGAACAGATATTAATGCAGCTTGTGGCCAATTAAGAAGGGAAGGAGGTTAGATATTATGAAAGCATACGCATCTAGTGATATAGGGAAACAAAGGTCATCAAATCAAGATTCTTTTGAAATTAAAACGATTCAAAATCTTAATTTTTACGTAGTAGCGGACGGGATGGGCGGCCGTCAAGGTGGTGAAATTGCATCAAATCTTTCTATTTCTAGCTTCTTTGAGTATATAGAACAAAGAAAAGAATATTATGAAACTAAAGATATAGGAGATTTACTTGCAGAAGCTGTAGAACATGCTAATAGTGAAGTCTTTATTCGTGCTGCTGAAAACTATGAAACTAAAAGAATGGGAACAACTTTTACAGTACTTTGTATTAAAGACGAAATGGCATATGTGTCTCACATAGGAGATAGCAGACTATACCTTTTAAGAGAAGGAGCACTTATTCAAAAAACAGTTGACCATACTTATGCGAATGAACTTCTGTTAGCAGGTCATATTACAGAAAAAGAAGCAGAAAGGAGCTTAAAAAAACACATATTAACACGTGCTTTAGGAACAGATGCTTTTTTAGAAATTGATAACTATGTAATGCGGTTAAAACAAAATGACAAAATCTTAATATGTTCAGACGGTTTGACAAATATGGTAGAAATGAATGAAATGAAAGAGATAATAGTAAAAAATGAAATCGAACTGGCTGTGAATAAACTTATAGATCGTGCCAATTTTTATGGTGGACAGGACAATATAACGGTAATTTTAGTAGAAATAGGGGGTGAACAGTAATGAGACTTGCTCCCGCAAGTGTTATAGCAAATCGCTATGAAATAGTTGAAAAATTGGGAATAGGTGGAATGGCGGTCGTTTACAAAGCGAAAGATAAAATGTTGGATCGTTTTGTAACTTTTAAAGTTTTGAAAGAAGAACATTTGCAAGATCCAGAAGTTTCTCTAAACTTTGAAACGGAGGCTAAGGCTGCTGCCAGGCTGAATCACCAAAATATTGTACGTGTTTTTGATACTGGAAACGAAGAAAATGTCCACTATATAGTTATGGAATATATAGATGGCAACACTATAAAAGAGCTAATTCGTGAACGCACACCCGAAAGAAAATTTACAGAAACAGAAGCACTTGGTGTTTCCATGCAAATTGCAAAGGCTCTTGCTCATGCACATGAAAATAATGTTGTTCATAGGGATATTAAGCCGCAAAATATTTTAATAACAACGGATGGAGATGTTAAAGTTACAGATTTTGGAATAGCTCTTAGAAAAACGCATTCAGATACGACGATTGCTAAAGAATCTATGGGTAGTGTTCACTATTCCTCACCAGAACAGGCACGTGGAAGATTTGTAGATGGTAGAAGTGATATTTATTCATTAGGTATCGTTATGTTTGAAATGATAACAGGAAGATTGCCTTTTGAAGGTGATACTTCTGTTACTGTTGCCTTAAAACACGTAAATGACCCTTTGCCAGAAATATCAAATTTAGTACCCGAGACTTCTGAAAAATTTATAAACATAATTAAAAAATGTACTGCTAAACTTGCAAACCAACGTTACAACAACGTTTATGAATTAGTAGATGATCTTCAAAGACTTTTTGAAGCGAAATCCAGATCAGATGAGGAATATGATGATTATATCGATTATACTGATTATGAAGATGAAGAAGCTTTAGAAAATCCAACTATAAAGCTAGGTGCTAACCTAAGTGATTATGAAGATGGCTATGGATACAATAATGAAGAAGACGAAGATAAAATGATAAAAGCTCTAGGTGGAACGATAAGAAGTTCTGGAAAAAATTCTGAAAATAAGGCAAATGGGATTGCTAAAAGATCAACTTCACATCCTTATCAATCTGCTCCTCCTAAAAAAGGTAATTTTATGAAAAGCCAAAATCTTAAAATAGCAGCGATAGCTTCTGTATTTGTGTTAACTTTTGTTGCAATTGTTATCATAATATTTCTTCTAAATAGAAATAGTTCCGCAGAGCAAATTATGCCAAATATAATTGGAATGAATCAATATGAAATTATGGAACTGTTTGAAGATTATGAAATTGATATACACTTTCGAGAATACCCTAATGAAGATGTTGAAGCTGGTTTAGCATTTAGCCAAAATATCAACCAAGGAACTGTTATAGAACCTGGTGCTGAACTAATTATAAATATAAGTGTAGGTCAGGTGCTTATTTCTGTTCCTAACTTGATTGGTCTTCCTCTTAGCCAAGCTCTGGCTTTGATGGAAGAAGAATATCCATATCTTAGTTTTCAACCTTTACAAGAAAATCACGCTACAGTTCCTATAGGAATGATATTTAGCCAAGAACCGGATTACGGAGAGTTAGTTTCTCATGGGGAAGTAATATTTGGCTACGTTAGTTTAGGTGGAGCTACGGATGAGGAAGTAATAGTTCTCAATTTTGTTGGACGTCTTGAAAGTGAGTTGGCTAGGCTAGTAGAAGAAGCAGAACTTACTCTAGGAACTGTTAGCACAACTTCTTCTGAAATGCCAGAAGGTGTTGTAATAACTCAAACTGTACCACCTGGGACATCAGTTTCTCCAGGTCATATAATACATTTTGTTGTGTCGACTGGTCCTGCACAAGTAGCAGAACCAGAACCAGAGCCAGAACCAGAAATTGTGCCAGAATCTGAACCAGGCGAAGAACCTGTGTCGGAAATTGTTCTAGATCCGCCAACAGATGAAATACAAGTAACACCAGTTTTTCTCCCTATTTTAATTTCACTTCCACCTATTGCGGATGGTCAAGAGACTGTTTTTATCAGTGCTATACTATCAACGCAAGCAGGCGGAAATCAACCTATTGTTACAGGAGACTTTAGCGTTTGGGACTTTCCTTTGCCTGTTACAATAACAGGAAATGGACCAGCTACTGTTATGATTTTTGCAGATAATGTCTTCGTTGATGAGCAAAATTTTTATTTAGAATAGGAATTTGTGAATATAATGAAAAAATTTGAAAATGTAAGAATATTAAAAGGGATAGGGGGTCTATATCATGTAGACACCCCTTCTTCTGTATACTTTTGCAGACCAAAAGGTCTTTTTAGATTGGAAAATATAAGTCCATTAGTTGGAGATTTCGTAAATATAGAAATAACTCATGAACCTGATAAAGAAGGGGTCATAACAGATATTGTGCCAAGAAAAAATGAATTAGTAAGACCAAGGGTTGCAAATGTAGATCAAGCAATAATTGTATTTAGTGTAAAAAATCCGAAGCCCAATTTTGATCTTTTAGATAGGCTAACAGTTTTAGCTAGTAGGCATAATCTTGAAGCCGTCCTAGTTTTTAATAAATGTGATTTGGGAAGTGTAAATGCAGAAATTTATGAAAAAATCGGCTATAAAATAATACTGACTTCTGTAGAAACAGGCCAAGGTATTGATGAGCTTAAGGAAGCTTTAGATGGTAAAGTTTCCGTTTTTTGTGGAAATAGCGGCGTTGGAAAGTCTAGTCTTATTAATGCAATTTTAGGCGAAACTATTCAAGAAACTGGAATGGTAAGTGGCAAAGGGAGTGGAAAGCATACTACGAGAGCAAGCTTTCTAATAAAATCGGAAAATTCTTTTTTAGTCGATGCACCAGGTTTTAGTAGTCTAAAGTTAGATTTCCCTAAAGAAGAGTTGAAGGATTACTTTGTTGAATTTCAGAAATTCGGAAATTGTAAATTTTTAGATTGTAAGCATTTAAATGAACCAAATTGTGAAGTGAAAAAACATATTGATGAAATTAGATATGAAAGGTATAAATCGTTATATGAAGAACTCAAATAAAATAATAGTAGCACCTAGTATTTTAGCTGCAAATTTTCTAAAATTAGGAGAAGAAATAAAAAGAGTAGAAGAGGCAGGTGCAAGATATTTGCATATAGATGTGATGGATGGTCATTTTGTGCCTAATATTTCATTTGGACTTCCTATTTTAGAAAGCATTAAAGGCAATACAGAAATGACTTTAGACGTTCACTTAATGATATTACGTCCAAGTCTTTATATAGAAGCCTTTTTAAATGCAGGGGCAGACATTGTAAACTTTCATATTGAAGTGGAAGAAGATATAAAACAAAACTTAAGAAAAATTGGAAAAGAAAAAGCAGGATTAACGATAAAACCAAAAACAAGAGTAGAAGAACTTTTTGGCTTTGCTGAAAATATAAGCCTAGCCCTAATAATGACTGTAGAGCCTGGTTTCGGTGGTCAAAAGTTTATGCCGGAAATGTTGCCAAAAATTGAAACATTAGCAAATTATAGAGAAAAAAATAATTTGAAATTCGATATACAGGTGGACGGTGGAATTAATCTGCAAAACGCTAAAGATGTTGTAAATGCTGGTGCGAATGTTATAGTAGCTGGAAACTCAATTTTTAATGCAATGGATACTCACGAAACGATTCATCAATTTTTAAGCCTATGAGTAAGCCGAGGAATAAGGGTAATGCGTATATCTTTGTTTTAATTTTAATGCTTTCTTTGTTTACAATGCTTACATTTCTTTTAAGAATTTCCACTGGGCATGCTATAATGCAAGTAGATAGAGAGCCGAGCCTTAGAATTTTAGCACAAAGTGGAATAGATATAGGTTTTGCAGAAGCTCATAGGCCAGATAATAGAATAAATCCTATAGGTTTTACTCATGAAAATGGAGAGCTTTTGGTTGTTATTGAAAGCCATGATGCTGGTTATCTTATAATTTCTAGAGCAGGTCATATAGAAATTCAAGCCATAATAGAAAGAGAAGGGGAGCGGTTTAATATATTAAGCGTTCGTGAAATTTTTTAAAAAAAGCGAATACTCCGTACAAGGTATTCGCTTTTCTTATTCGTATCTCGTCTATACTATATCGAACGTTTTATCCCTTGAAAAGACTCTTCATGCTTATCTATTTGAGTTCTTGCTAAATTTACTCTTTCTTCAAGTTCAGCAATTTTTAAGCCAGAATTTTGAAGTAAATCTATAATCTCTTTGTTCTCTAATCTTGAAGAACTTACTTTGGAATCTAGGCTATATAGTCTTTCTCCTGTTTCTTGTCTTAAAGAAATTAAATTGGTGTTTAAAGAAGCTGCTTTAGAATCTAAACTATGGAATTTTTCATTTGATTCTTCTTTGAATATTTTAAGCTCTGAAGCCAGAGTGCTTGTAACTACGTCTAAAATATTTAATTTTTCAGTAGTTTTCTCTTTTAATATGTTTAATTCAGGGCTTAAAGCACTAGTTTTAGCATCTAAAATTGTTAAACTTTCAGCAGTTTCTTGCTTTAGGACGTTAAGGTCAAAATTTAAGCTTCTTAATTCACGTTCTAAAACATTCATTCTTGTGCTTAAATTAGAAAGCTCACCGTTAATTAGTGGAACTTCCGTTCTCATTGCTGCGAATTCTTCTCGCATTGAGGAAAATTCTTCTTTCATTTCTTTTATTTCTACTAATATTCTTTCTAAAATACCTTCCATCATAAGTTTACACCTCTATATGTTTTTATCTAAATGTTGTTTGCTATATTATATACCATTTTTTTAAATTTGTCAAATAACTTGCATAATTATTTTTTTTATGTTATAATCATTTATAATATTTATGAAATCGTAAAGGAGTTTAAAATAATATGTATAAAATTTTTACATCAGAATCAGTAACTGAAGGACATCCAGATAAAATTTGTGATGCCATTTCAGACAGAATACTAGATGCAATGTTAGAAAAAGACCCTGAAAGCCGTGTAGCTTGTGATGTTTTAGTTACTACTGGTCTAGTTTTAGTAGCAGGTGAAGTAACAACGAAGTGTTATGTAGATATTGAGAGCTTAGTTCGCGATACTATAAAAGATATAGGTTACACAGGTATAGATTCAGGATTTGACTATAATACTTGTGCAGTTTTAGTGTCTTTAAAAGCACAATCTCCAGATATAGCTATGGGAGTTGATGCAGGAGACATTTTAGATACTGGAGCAGGAGACCAAGGAATGATGTTTGGCTTTGCGACAGATGAAACAGAAGAGTTAATGCCACTTCCTATTTCTCTTTCACATAAAATCACAATGGAGCTTGCAAAACTTCGCAAAGATGGAACACTTAGCTATTTAAGACCAGATGGCAAAAGCCAAGTTAGTGTTGAATATAGTGAAGAAGGGAAACCTAAAAGAATTTCAGCGATAGTAGTAAGCACTCAGCATAGTGAAGGCGTTTCCACCTCCCAAATTTATAAAGATGTTAGGGAACATATTATAAATAAAGTAGTACCATGTAAATTTTTAGATGAAGACACAAAATACTACATAAATCCGACAGGACGTTTTGTTATAGGAGGTCCTGCTTCAGATAGTGGTCAAACAGGTAGAAAAATTATAGTAGATACTTATGGAGGTTACGCAAGGCATGGTGGTGGAGCATTTTCAGGAAAAGACGCAACAAAAGTAGATCGTTCTGGAGCATATATGGCTAGATATGTTGCGAAAAATGTTGTAGCTGCTGGACTTGCTTCTCGTTGTGAAATAGAAGTAGCTTATGCAATTGGTGTTTCATACCCAGTTTCCTTATCTGTAACTAGTTTAGGAACAAGTACTTATTCTGATGAGGAGCTTACAGAAGCTGTGAAGAAAGTATTTGATTTAAGGCCAGGTGCTATAATTAAAAATTTAAACTTGAAAAAACCGATATACAGTACAACTTCAGCTTATGGTCATTTCGGCAAAAAAGATTTGCCTTGGGAAAAGACAGATAAAATAGAGGAACTTAAAAAGGCAATAAAACAGTCATAAGCTTATCCCAAACCTCATATACTATAGTTATAGCAAACGATAATGAAAAACGTGTACGCCAAATTTTTAATTCAACGGCTTTTGGCTGAATTAAAAATGAAGGTGGATATGTTTTTGAATGTTGTTTGCTTTACTAAAGTATGGAGGTTTTTTTATGCAAATATTTAGTGAATACATAAGAAATTTGGCAGTATTTTTGCTTTTTATGAGCTTTGTGGGTGTTATTGCTCCTTCTGAAAAATACAAAAGTTATATAAATTTAGTAGCAGGATTTGTTTTAATGTTCATAATGGTATCTCCTATTACTAGCTTAGCAAGTTTTGATTTTTTAGAAAGCAATTTTGATTTTACCACATTTGAACCAGCATCTATAGACATGGCATCAGTAATAGAACAAGGGGTTACAGATCTTCTTGAAGCAGAAGGTTTTATTGTTAGAAATGTAAATGTCCGTGCAGATCAAGCAGAGATAACACATATAGACATAAGACTTTTACAGCAGAATGTCCCGTTTTTCCGTATAGAAATAATAGATGAAACACGTAGAGAAGTACCTAAACATTTTTTAGAAATAAAAAATTTAATTTCTAACTTCTATAATGTGAACGAGCGGCATATATTTATTTCATATGATTAATCTTAGGATGAAGGAGAAAAATACATATGTCAGAGAAATTAAGAGAAGCACTAAAAGGGAAAAAGATTATAAACATAGTAGTACTTTTTGTTTTGGGTGTTGGGCTTTTGCTATTTAGCCAATTTGGATTAACTAACGAAGAAACAAAAGAACCTGTGCCAACTATTATTAGAGAGCCTAGTTATCCTGATTTAGAAAGGAGACTTTCAGCAGCTTTTTCAAGAATAGAAGGTGCGGGTGAAGTTCATGTTTTGCTTAATTTTGCTAGCACTCCCTCAGTTTTTGCAAGGGATGTTAATCAAAGTGAAACAACTGTTTCAGAACAAGATGCAGGTGGCGGAACAAGAAACCAACATACAACTAGCACTATAGCAAATTATGTTTTAAGCGGAGGTACACCTTTAGTCTTGCAGCAATCTGAACGGATTGTTGAAGGCATAATTATTATAGCAGAAGGAGGAGGTAATATACATGTTGTGGAAGCACTAACAAACGCAGCAAGGTCTCTTTTAGGTATAGAGCCGCATAGAATTTCAGTTTTAGAAATGTCTAGCAATGGCAAACGACAATGAAAAATGACTCCGTCAAATTTTGAATGTCGCTTGCTAAATTGAATAAAATCTAATAAAATAAAATTTTTATAAAAAAGGGGAATATAATATGTTTAAATTGAAAAGAAATCAAGTTATAATAACTGCTTTAGTAGTAATGATAGCGGTTGCAGGATACTTAAACTACACTGATAGGGTGCTTTACACTCCTACTGCATTAAGTCAAACAGAAGAAGTTACATTATTAACAGAACTTTCAGACTTCGCTGAACTAATAGAAATAGATTTCACTATAACACCACCAGCACCAATGGCAGTAGCTGATTATGATGAAGAAGTAGAGCAAGTAGCAGCAATTACACCTTTAGAAAGTGATTCTGCCTTTTTCGTTCAAGCTAGGCTAGAAAGAGAACAAAGCAGAGCAAGACAGCGTGAAGTTCTATTAGAGCTTATAAACAATGACAATGTAGAGCAGAATGTTCGTGCACAGTCGGCTGAAAATATGCTAACTATCCAACGTCGTATTGAAAAAGAAAGTGCAGCTGAAGCTTTAATTGAATCACGTGGCTTTAACGAAGTTTTCGTTCGTATTGGTGATAGTTCAGTAGATGTTATCGTAAACAAAGAAAGTTTAACAGATGCAGAATTAGCACAAATAGAAGATATTATTTTAAGAAAAGTGGGTAGCGATACTCATGATATTAGAATAGCAACTATGAGATAATTATGTGAATAAAGCAACTTTTCAAGCAAAAAAGCTGAAGGGTTGCTTATTTTTTGCTTTCATTTTTACTTTGCTTATGCTATAATATAGTAATATAACTTCAAAATCGCAACAGTCATCGTCTGAAAATCATCTTGAAACGTGATGATTTCAGACGATAGCTGTTACTGTTTTTCAGTAATATGACTATATTAAGTAAAGCAAGCGATATTTATATAGGAGGACGAGAAAATGAATTTTAATTTTAATAATTACGCATATCCATCTAGTCGCACAGTAGTTTTTGGACAAAAGGGCATGACTGCTACTGGTAACCCTTTAGCCGCCCAGGCTGGTCTTGATATGTTAAAAAAAGGCGGCAATGCAATAGATGCAATTGTAGCTATGGCAATGTGCCTACCAGTAGTTGAGCCAACAGCAAATGGCATAGGTGGTGATGCTTTTGCCATAATGCATATTAATGGTAAATTATATGGTCTTAATGCTAGTGGTTATTCCCCTAAAGGCATTAGTGCCAAAATTTTGCGTGACAAAGGTATTAATGAAATAGACCCATATGGCATAGAATCTGTTACTGTTCCAGGTGCTCCTTCGGCATGGGCTGCCTTAATGGAACGATTTGGTAAGCTTCCTTTTACGACTGTGGCAGGCCCTGCTATTCAATACGCAAAAGAAGGCTTCCCAGTTTCTGTTCATGTGGCGAATGGTTGGGGTAAAATGTCTACAGCCCTTCAAAAAAAGAATATGGATATTCACAAAGGTTGGTTTAAAACTTTTTCCAAAAATAGTGAAATCCCTAAAACTGGCGATATATATAGTTATGACTATATGGGTGATACCCTAGAAGAAATTGCAAGAACTGGTGGTAAAAGCTTTTATGAAGGAAACTTAATGGAAAAAATAGTAGAACATTGCAAACGAAGTGGAGGATATTTTGAAGCAAGTGATTTTACAGAGCATAAACCAGAATGGGTAGAGCCAATTTCTTTTAATTATAAAGGATATGATGTAATAGAACTTCCTCCTAATGGTAGCGGTGTAGTAGCTCTTATGGCTCTTAATATATTTAAAAATTTTGAGCTGGACAGCGTGCGAGAGTCTGCAAGAAACTATCATTTAATGATAGAAAGTATGAAGCTTGCTTACGCTGATGCCCATAAATATATAGCAGACCCTAGGTTCATGGATGTAACATGTGCTGAGTTGTTATCTTCGGCCTATGGTAAAAAAAGAGCTAGTGAAATTGATTTAAATAAAGCCAAAATCTTTAGCTATGGGATTCCTAAAGGTTCTGGTACAGTTTATTTATGTGCCGCTGATGGAGAAGGTAATATGGTTTCGTATATTCAAAGTAATTATACTGGTTTTGGCAGTGGAATTGTTGTAGATGGTACAGATATTGCTCTTCAGAATAGGGGGCATAATTTTACTATGGAAGAAGGTCATGTAAATGAATTAGGTTCTAAAAAAAGACCATACCATACTATTATACCAGGTTTTTTAATGAAAGATGGAAGACCTATAGATCCATTTGGTGTTATGGGAGGCTTTATGCAACCACAAGGGCATTTACAAATGATAGTCAACACAATAGATTTTAATATGAACCCACAAGAAAGTTTAGATGCTACAAGATTTCAATGGTTGAAGGCTAATACTGTGCAAATTGAGCGAACAATAAATGAAGGAATAGTGGCAAGGCTTGCAGAAATGGGTCATAATATAGATATGGGCTTTAACCAATTTATGGGGCGTGGTCAAATTATTTGGCGATTAGAAAATGGAGTTCTTTGTGGTGGTACAGAGCCTAGAACAGATGGGACAGTGGTTAGTTGGTAAAATGAAATAGGCCAAAAGCAAATAAAAAGAGCGAATTAATTTTTTCGCTCTTTTATTTTTTCCCAATTTAAAGCATCTCGTATCCCTTGTTCTATACTATAAATTGGTTTAAAACCTAATATTTTTTCTGCTTTTGTGCAGTCGGTATAAGCACCTACTACGTCACCTGCACGTCTACCAGCATTTTTTACTTTTATAGGACCATTTATTTTTATAAAGGCTTCTACAAATTCTTTTGTAGTTATACCATTTCCTGCGCCTAAGTTTATTATTTCATAATTTTTTTCTTTTGTAATTTCTTCAAACTTTTCTAAAGCTAAAATGTGTGCAGTGACTAAATCTTGTACATGAATATAATCTCTTATTGTTGTCCCATCTCTTGTTTCCCAGTCTGTTCCGAATAGGTTAAATTCTGAGTCTGTTCTAGTAGCAAGGATTAAACGACCTAATAAGTGGCTAGGATCATCTACAAAAGGACCCGAAAAACCATCTACACAAGCTCCTATTAGATTAAAATATCTAAGTGATATTGCTTTGAAATTTTCATCTGTAAAATCTTCAAGAGCTATTTCCATCATCATTTTTGTCTTTGAATATGGGCTTGATGGAGCAAGTTTACTTTCTTCTGTAACTTTAAAATCCTCCGCAGCATCGTAAATTGCAGCAGAGCTAGAGAAAACAACATTTTTAACGCCATTCATTTTTAAAATCTCAAAAAGAGCAATACTTTTAGAAACATTTTCACGATAGTATAGAAAGGGCTCGCTTACAGATTCTTCAACTTTAATTCTTGCTGCAAAATGTATGCATACTTTAATATCATGCTCTTTGATTATTTTAGAAACTAGCGAATAGTCTGAAATATCTCCTATATAATGCGTTCTGTTTTTCAAAAACGCTTTATTTCCAGTTACTAAAGAGTCTAAAATAATCGGTGTATGTCCTGCTTTTATAAGTGCTGTACAAGCTGTACTACCTATATAACCGGCACCACCTGTTACTAATATTTTCATAAAACACCCCTGTTCTTGTGATTTTCATATTTTTAAAATACTCTTTTGCTTAATCTTTTAGTTTTTACTCGATAACAACCGCTGTGCCATATACCTTTACCATCAATAAACCATTTCCGCCTTGTCCACCACTTATCATTTCAGAATCCAATTTAAAACCTATTATCCCATTTGCTCCCATAGCTTGTGCTTTTCTAACTAGTTCTTGCATTGCTTCTTGTCTTGCTTGCTCCACAACTTCTTCATGAGTATTTGATCTTCCCCCTGCTATATCTCTCCAAGCTGCTGAAAATCCCTTTAGCCAGCTAAATCCAGTAACAGTTTGAACAAATACTAATTCTTTATACTCTACAATTTTTTTTCCGTCTAATATTGCTGTAGTTGTTATTAACATAGATTACTCCTTTTTAAAATTTATTTTTATTGCTATAATTATTGTACTTAATTTCAAAGGAATTGTCAATTAAAAAATTTTTAAAATAAGCTTGACAAATCTCTGGAAAAAGTGTTTTTCTTTTTCCAGCCTAGTGGTTACTTATAAAAAAATTTTTAAAATAGACTTGACAAACCAATAATTTTGTGGTAAAATAATCTTTGTTGGTTACGGCGGTGTAGCTCAGCTGGCTAGAGCATGCGGTTCATACCCGCAGGGTCAGGGGTTCAAGTCCCTTCGCCGCTATGTGGATTAAAAAACTTACTAATTGATTTAGTAAGTTTTTTTTGTTATAATATAAATTATGAAGAATATGAAAACTATGAAAAATGTTAATAATTTAAAAAACGTAGGAAAAGCTCGTGAACAGCTTTTAAATGACCAAGGAATATTTACGCTAGAAGAACTTTTATATACATTCCCAAGAACATACAAGGATAGAACGAACATAATGCAAATAGATGAAATTGAAGGTGAATGGATAACGATACATGCGAGAGTTCATACAGTCGGCGGAACTAATAAGTTTACAAATGTAAAAATTAAAGATGTATCTGGTAATATGAATATTATGTTTTTCGGACAGACCTATTTAAAAAAGGTTTTTGAAATAGGCAAAGAGTATTTATTTTTTGGTAGACTCTCTTATTATAAAGATAAGCCGATGCTAACGAATCCAGACTTTGAACCATATTCAGAGGACCTGGATGTTATTTTACCAGTTTATAAAACGAAGATTAGTCAGAAAATTTTTAGAGGGCTTATTAAGCAGGCTTTAGATTTAGTTGACTTTGGAGATGAAGAAAAAAACAGAGTATTTCGCTATATTCATTTCCCAAAGGATATGGAGGAATTAAAAATAGCATACAAGTACTTTATTAAGGAGGAGCTTACACGCTTTTGCCATTCGCTTGCAGAGCTAAAAAAAGAACGCAGCTTCGTTAAAATGGAAAATACAGAAGTGGATTTGCAAATTCCTTTCGAGCTTACGAATGCACAAAAAAACGTAATAGAAGAAATTAAGCAAGATATTTCAGAGAAACATATGAATCGCCTAGTGCAAGGTGATGTTGGAAGTGGGAAAACAATGGTTGCCATAATCGCAACACATATAGTAAGAAATAATGGCTATCAAACAGCTATACTTGCACCAACTGAAATTTTAGCTAATCAGCTATATAATAATTTCATCGAATTTTTTCCTGATGCCGTCTTACTTACTGGCTCTGTTAAACAGAAATTACGTGTTAAGAAACAGCTTGCTGAAGGTGCAAGTGTTGTAATAGGAACTCATGCACTTATACAGGCAGATGTCGCTTTCAAAAATCTTGCATTAGTCGTTATAGATGAACAGCACCGTTTTGGAGTAGAACAGCGTGAAGCCCTTATTAATAAGGGAGATGCACACGTTCTTATGATGAGTGCAACACCAATCCCTAGAAGTTTGGCGATGATTATTTACGCAGATATGGCTATTTCAATAATGAATGAGAAACCCGCAGGTAGGCAAGAAATACGCACGGATTTAGTGACACCTAGCTATAGAGAACGCATTTACAACTTTTTTTTAAAAGAAATCTATGAAGGTAGGCAAGTTTACGTTGTATGCCCTGCTATTGATTCAGAACATACTGAATCGGTGACAGAATATGCTAAAAAGCTCGAACAATTTTTTGAAGGACAAGATGTTAAAATCTCTGTTCTTCATGGTGCTATGAAAGAAGATGAAAAAGCTGCTACTATACAAGCTTTTAAGTCTAATGAAATTCATATTTTAGTTTCTACGACTGTTATTGAAGTTGGTGTGAATGTTCCAAATGCAACGATTATGTTAATTGAGGATGCTAAACGCTTCGGACTTTCGCATCTTCATCAATTGAGGGGAAGGGTAGGGCGTGGCAATTATCAGTCCTATTGTATTTTAATAGGAGATAAAAATAACGAACGCCTAAAAG
>Ga0123352_10003149_pt1 | contig 23662 bp, 9 predicted proteins | sample TergutLab28metaG_FD_89700 | JGI IMG/M metagenome (GOLD analysis project Ga0123352, IMG submission 89700) | Labiotermes labralis P1 segment gut microbial communities from Petit-Saut dam, French Guiana - Lab288 P1 | ecosystem: Host-associated > Arthropoda: Insects > Digestive system > Gut ...
CGAGAGGGTGGAAGAGTTTAAATATTTGGGAACAACTTTAACAATCCAAAATTCTATTCGGGAAGAAATAAAGAGTAGACTGAGGTCAGGAAATGCTTGCTATCATTCGGTGCAGAATATTTTTTCTTCCAGGTTGCTATCCAAGAAATTAAAGATTAAGATATATAGAACTATAATTTTGCCTGTTGTTTTGTATGGGTGTGAAGCTTGGTTGCTGACATTGAGGGAGGAAAGGAAGCTGAGGGTGTTGAGAGAATATTTGGACCTAGGAGGGACGAGGTAACGGGGGAATGGAGGAGACTGCATAACGAGGAGCAAAGTGATCTGTACTCCTCACCCAATAATGTGCGGGTGATAAAATCGAGAAGAATGAGATGGGCTGGGCATGTGGCGCATATGGGGGAGGAGAGGAGGGCGTATGGGGTCTTGGTGTGGAAACCGGAGGGAAAGAGACCACTGGAGAGACCTAGGCATAGATGGGTGGATAATATTAAGATGGATCTCCAGGAGGTGGGATGTGGGTATGTGGACTGGATTGGGCTGGTCCAGGATAGAGACAGGTGGTGGACGCTTGTGAGTGCGGTAATGAACCTTCGGGTTCCATAGAATGCGGGGAATTTCTTGACTAGCTGCAAACCAGTTAGCTGCTCAAGAAGGACTCTGCACCATGGAGTAAGTAAGTAAGTAAGTAAGTAAGTAAGTAAGTAAGTAACTCTGAAAACCGCCAATCATACATGTAAAAATAGACACTTGGGCATGTCGGACAAACACGCATAAGAGACATGCATCCGAGAACTGGGGCACCATGGGCACATCTCTTTACATTCAAACAGTTATGTTTTAATAATCATTTGTTTTAATTTTATTCTAAATTATTTTGGTAATACTATACATCATTGACTGTTATTCAAAGTAAATTACGTATATTCTTGATTTCAAATTTCACCGTGTTCTGAATGTTTTATTCTTTCTTTTGGGTGATTACTCGGCGTCTGAATTTTATGTGCCGACGTTTCGGAACACTGATCCATATTTATAGGTCGTGTGAACAAGACCTGTGAAGATGGAACAGAGTCGTATTAAATAATTTAAAACTAGAATTTTTCTTTAGTGGAAACGTTGTACGGGCAATAATGTTAGGGTAAAGTTCACCCTCAACAGGCAGTGAAGACCCAAAAGGGAAGTGGATGTGTATATCTACCCTTTCTTTAACCTCAGCGCTAGATGGGGTGGGTGGTCAACGTCACCCCCGTTTGCTTTAGCACCGGGAAAGACCCGGTATCCATGTACAGTAGGTGGGTGGGCTCCAGGGCCGGTCTGGCCTGGTGCGGGATATCTCGCCCCCACCAGCATTCTATCCCCGGACCGTCCAGGCGGTAGCGAGTCGCTGTACCGACTAGGCTATCCCGGGCCACTGCAAGAATATTAGCACGATTAATTTCAGTTATTACATGGTTATTTTCATCGGAAGAGGAAACTTGTATTCCTATTCAAGAAGTAACAGCAGAAATTAACAGAACTGCTGAATGGTAGCAACCCATACACGGCATATTCGTAGCTTATAAAAAGGGGTTTCGCAGATTAATTCGATAAATAATTAGGGAAATTCTACAAAATACGGAAGTTCCACACCACCTAATGAATGCTGTTTTAATCTTAAAGCGCTAAGACAATAGCAATAATAAAGGTGTTTCCAATGCATGTATAATTTTTTAAATTCGTGGTTCGATAAGAAAAGCTTGCATATTTTGCGCGTTGCTTTTGTTTTGACGACACCGTTAGAGAATGGCAGGAGAAATTTTACACAGGGCATTTTATTACAGAAAGTACCTACGAAGTTATTATGCGCACAAGTTAAGCAATTATGGTACAGTGAAGTTGGCATAAAGAAATGGACGTGTTTGGTATGTAAGTTGATAAAAATACATAAAATATCAGACTGCAAACAGTGAAAATTAAAGCCGTGTTTTTATGGGTTAAACTTCTACAAAAAAAAGGTAGACGCAGAGAAGATACAATAGAGGTGGCCAACTAATCTGGCTTGTACTTAAATATGTTTATTACAAGATATACATAGAGCTATTTAAGATTTAAAATATTGTGACATTTTTAGTAGGTTGTAGTTCGGAGGATTACTTAAATTTACGAAGTATGACTTTGTGCAAAGAACGTCAGCTGTTTGGAATAAAATACGAACTTGAAGGGGCCATACAACTTGCATTACAAAATTTAAAATAAAAAAAAAATACGTAATTTGAACATGCATAATAAAATGTTAAGTCGATTTGCTTCGAAACGCCTGCGACGTGCATCATAGACGCGTTGTCTGGCACGACATTCTCGTAGACCACTCTTGCATTCACGAGTCTTTTGTTTCATGTAGATTTGTAGCGGTGAGTTTCCAGGCCTGTCTTTGGCGAATCTCTTCCAATTTGCACATTTAATTTCATCGGTTTCTTCACGCTGCGTTATAAAGCGATTTTCCTACAACGGGACTTAACTTGTATTCTAGGAAGGCTACAGCACGACTGACTGGCTGACGTGACAGCCAGCCAGGCACATACATCGCCTGCACGATCACCCTTCGTGACTTTTTTGTCCCGACGCGCTCAGTCTGGTAGGTGATCCTCTTTCGGGAAACGGGTATGGTTTACCGAATCACATATAGTTTTATTTATTTATTATTTACTTGTTGTTTTATTTACTCAATGTATTGTTGATAAAATAAAAAAATGCGCGCTGTATCGAGTTAAACAACTAATCATATTTTTTCAAAATAACACAGTCCCTTGTACTCCCACCTACACCACACTCGTACGCGACTGACTTCCTTACTGGACTGCTAGCTTCCACTATCAGCTCCTAACTCTTTCCCCCCGTTTAAATCTCTCCCCTCCTACATATCAACAAAGGTCCTGAATGTACGTTAACAGATTAACCTACAACGCATGGCCATGAACAGTCCGTAACTGCCGGCAGCAATCCTAATAAACAACTATACTAAAAAAGATCGGCTACAATCGTAACTGTGGATCGCTGTTTACATGCGTGGCAGAATCAGGGAAAGTAAGCACGAAGTAGGGTTGAGCATTACAAAGGTAGTTTGTTAAGTTTGCAACTTAACCGGGGGTGTACTCCTTCATGACATTACCTGCTGACAGCAATGTTGCTGAAGATTCAGATGGTCGTAAGTAATTAATGTTCAAGGTCAAGTAGTCCAAGACGTGTCCTTAAACAACGATACCCTGACTGTTACGATCCACGAGGCGTCGTTAAGCGTTTACCAGTTGACACAGCGTAACAACCCACAGTTCTATATTTTCAGTACATTTTCAGCCTTCCAGCCCCTTTTCTGTCACTGTGAGCACGCCGCTCGTATAATTTAGCAGCTTTGTTATGTGGACGTTTTGGAGTCCTAGAGAGACAGTGAGACAGTTGCAATAAGGTAAGGTACATCTACAGTGTTTCTTTTCCTTTCACGTTTCCAAATACCTGTCGTTTCCCTCAATATTGCATGTAAAGGGAGTGTAATGGAAAGTATATTGCACTTCGTTGATTTACAACTTCGTCTTTCAGATGGAATGAATACTTAGGCTTTCCCGTCAGTCTGTATGCACACTTGTTCGCTGTCATAAATCAGTACTGCTCCATTGTTCTTTTTTCTTAGGTCTCTATATTGATCGTAACTCCTGTTGTAAAGCACGCGGGGGTTGATATTTGTTGCAGAGGACAAGCCGAAACCGTCCGTAACCAATTTTCGTTCTTTCTCTTCCTCTGTTATGGCATCATTTGGTGATTCTGTTTTTCATAGCTGCTTTGTTGTTTGTCTTGAAGGTCCACATGCACCTGATGCGTTAAAGTCCACCTGTACGCCGTTACAGGAACTTACTGCAGTATGTCATATAAGAATTACAGTGCGTTTTGCTCTCTATGTAGCCTAAATCTGTTAGGCTAATAGTGAAACTTCTTTTTATTCCGTGACTTCAAGCTTCCGCCTCGATGTAGATGAGAACTGAATTCTTCTGGACTATACGCAGCGGGTAGTTATAGTTTCGTACGGATGTATCGGGACAACCTATCGGTCCCATCTTCAAGGGACATTAATCCAAAAAGTCTCTTGAAGATTGGACCGGTAGGTTGTCCCAAACGTCGGTAAGAAATTACTACTACTCGCCGCATAATAGCCCATAATAGCGCAGTTCTGTTTATTTCCATTTCTTTCCTACTTCTTTTTATTTCTGTAGATCTTTAGTCACGTTCCAGGTTCAATGCCAGCCCACAGACAAAATACTCTGATCAAAGATTTGTATCCTTCCTCATTCCCTCCAGATAAATGGTGGAATAAGATACTAAATGAACCACAACAGTTTCCTTACACATCATTTCATTTTTCTGTTCACAATTATCATTGTACTGGACCAATATTACCTACTCTACTTAGAAAGTGTCTTTCGCTACACAAAGAAGAGATTTTCATAATTGATTGAGGGGATGGACACACACGCGGTGTTCGTTACGACGGTTTTGTAGAAAGAATGTCAGTAAATGTGAAACTTTACTGTTGCGGACCAAAATTAATTCACTTCTGCTGTCCTGTACACGTGTCGTCTGAACCGATAGAAAGCAGAAGGTTAATCCAGAAAGCAGAATGTGCCTTGTGTTCGATTACAGCGCGACAGGTCTAAAAAGATTACATGTGGAATGTAATAAAGACTGCTGGAAGCTAATCCAGCGACTTGGTCCCACCATGACACTGATAATATCTTCCACAGCGTGTGACTTTGAATTTATTCTTTCTTTTGCATTTGTACCACACTTTCACATTGGGCATGATGGGGTTTACAACTAGTAGAGTTTGCTATGGTAGGACAGATTTCTTATAAATTAGTAAGGATTAGAAAGGAAGTGTCTGCTACACTTGAGTTTGTACGTAGTGTCTAAAAGGAATATCTTATATAGATGGTATCCCCAACCCCCACCCACACACACACACACACACACACACAAACACACACACACACACACACACACACATACACATACATATACGTTTATGCCTTAGACCAAATTACTCCATCGATTTTGATTAATTGATGTTTAAAGTCCTTCTTCTTCTTCTTCTTCTCCTTCTTCTTCTTCTTCTTCTTCTTCTTCTTCAACGCCACTACAGTCCAATGCGGACCTTCCCCTCTTTAGTGGAGTTCTCCCGTCATCTCTGTTTTTTGACCTCTCTTCTTTCCAATTCGTAATTTCGCATTTATTAATATCTGTTTGTACACAATTCCACAATCTGTTTTTTGTCGTCCTCTTAGTCGACTTCCCTATTGTTAAATTCTTTTACTGTCCATTATGTTAACATGACCACTCCAATTCAACGTACTTATTCTGACGCATGTATTGAAAGTATCACGTGAAATAAATTTGTCGGAGTAATTTACTTTATTTCCGTACGGGCTCCCTATTGCATTACACTACATATTTTGCACTACTTATTTTGCCATAGTAAATTGGTGCTCACGAAAATTAAGGTACATGTATTAATGTTAACTTGAATTTGAAAGATTTTCTATACTTACTAATAGACTTTTCCCTTCAGATGTATGATTTCAAAAATATACCAATAAATACACCTGGATGTATGAGTGTACTTTTATTCACCACAATTAGAGTGTGTTGACACATACAATTATAATGTGTTGACACATTGTAATTGTATTCATATTCTTGTTCTCACCACCCTGATGATGGTCGCATGAGTGGCCGAAACGTGTCGGTGATTCATACATTCATTCATACACTCAGGTGTATTCGTTGGTCTTTTATTTAAAATATGTTACATCTGATAAATACACGGAACATGCAACACATTTTCCCTTCAGATTTGTCGCCTAAATCCTAGTACGAGTTTGTCACCATCCTTCACAAGAATACTTGCTGCGTATCCGTCCCATATCTGCTTACATTAATGTATCATTGTGCGGTATGTGGTTAGCAATACCACTTGATTCATTTTTCTCCGAGCCTGTTCAGACAGATTCCCTCTTAAGTTCTCAGACATTTTCAGTGTCCATTTCCTTAATCATTTCAAAACCCAGCTGGTACCTTATGTAGTACCAAGTTTAACATTAAAAATTCTACATACTTCTCAACAGTGCATTTCTGTGATCTGTATAGTTTTCAGCAAGAAAACTAACCGAAAGGATCCACACCCGCTACCTATAAATCAATTAAAGCAATAGGCATCCCACCAAACTTAGCTTAACAAACGCGCGCAAATGATAATGATGATGAGATCTCAACATTGCCACGCGGTTTATGCATATAATATATAAAACTGTTATAGCAAGAAAGTTGTCAAAACCTGACGATGGCCGCCACAAGCCGAAACATGTAGTTTTCCATCATTTAGCCATATATTTATAGTTGTGTTTTTGACTGAATTTTCCTCACCTTACAGTTTCCCTGTTTAAGTAGTGATGATTTCTTATAGTGGTGACGGAGTATGTTCAGTTCAGGTACGACCTGCATGTTCAAATAAATATAATTCAGGGTAATTCTTACACCGACTGCCTGAATGACCGACTGACTGAATGACTAATGGTTGCCTCGAGACTTGGTCTCGGACTTCCTTTAAAGAGATAATGCAAAAGACAACTTCTCACGCCTTCCTTAGCCTTAATGGTGCAGTTGTTAGTACGTGGTAACAGTATATTTACCTTTAACTGAACAATACAAATTGTCGTGAACAGTTTGATATTAAGATGATTTATTGGTTCTTGAATGTTCGCCATTGTGATCACAATGGTCTGCCAATGAGCTGCCATTAGCTTCACTATGCAAATGTCAAACTGCAAATATTCTGTTGTGAAAAACTTAAGGTTGAGCAATCAGTAATGTGATGAATACTTTTAGTGTAAAGGTAAAGCAGTCCCATTAGAGGTCTGGACAGGCCCAGAGGGTTCCAGGAAGTTAAGGCTCCCAGATTTCGTGACAACGGCGTAGGATGGTGGTAGGTTGTCAGCCTTACGCACCGGCCATCTTTATCCCCAGGAAATGCTCCTGGTACTCATTTCTGTTGGCGGCTGAGTCGACCCCAGGGCCATAGTGCGATCGGAAGGATTTTATGTCAATGAAAAATCCACTGACACCGGCTGGAATCGAAGCAGCTTCCTTCCGATTTGTAGCAAGACACCTTAACCACTGTGCTACCGCGGCCCCCCACTTTTAGTGTAATGTAGTGATTTTCTTACTGAGTTTCACGAAACAGTGGATGAGTCTGTAAGCTATGAATTTTCCTGTACTTGTGACTCTTTCTTAATGGACTTTATTTCTCAGAAGCCAGTAGGAATTCACCCACTATGCCTGTCGGAATGTTAAATCGTTGTCTGCACTTAAGGACAGATACACACTCATTTCACACAAGAAAGTTCTTTCTGAAGTTTTTATAAGATGGACAGTCTACCATCTTCCCGTTCCCACTCACCGTCTCCGTATCAGCATCGCTGATTGTGCTGTTTCTTGCAGCTTGTTTAGAGCTCATGGCCCCTTTGTTTTGGATATTTAGGGTTGGTTGTTACAGGCATAATATGCCTTCTGGAATTTTTTATGCTGAGGGTAAAGATAAAACTAATCTCAGGGAATACACTATAGAGGTCTTCAAGTCACCTTCGGCATTTCCAGATGTCTGAGGTTCTATAAATAAAAAAAGAGGATACACAACGCGTAATTAATCCGGTAATTTCCCTTTATCCATAAGTATGAATCGCTTCAATATCAGTTGTCGAAGCCGCGTGATTGCTCGTGTGTGTCTGTCTGTTGATACTGTCCGAGGCACCTGAACGTTGTTTAGCTTAAATTCAAGTAAACAGCCTGAAAAATTAGAATCTGTGAAAATGACTCTCTGTCGTGACGGAAAAATTAACGTGTAGGTCTCAAAGACCCAAAGAAAAGTGCGTGTAATCTAGGACAACACGCCAAAATATTTGTTTTCGTATTTTGCTTCAGATTTTTAAATCCATCAGGAATACTATTTGGCGCACAGGATTACCACTGCATGACTTGTTCCCGCGGGAACTAGTAGGTCTGTACTATTACTTTAGCTGAGGTTGATATCAAACTACCCAATTTTCTCTACGAATATTTGCCACATGATTTAGCTTAGGACTTCTTTGAGCAAATAAAAATTCTTGCCCCTAGTTAACTAAGGCCTCTCCTCAGAGGCAACGACAGTGAGGGGAGTGTAATCTGTGAATACTTAATGCTGTCTGTTACGCGTTCGTTTGAAGCTATTATTAATCCAGTAGTTTCTTAATTCATAATTTAAAAAAGGCGCATTTTAATGAGGACCGCTTAATTGCTTCTACTCCTCCTTCCATCTACATATACTAGATTACTGTCGAAGGGTTCCTGTTTGTGTTCATATTGGGATCGTTCGACTGAGAACTGAAACCCGCCGTTCTTGAGAATATTTATAAGTACCGTATATTCTCAAATCTATTCCGCACCCGAATCTAATCCGCACTAATTTTTGCAGATTTCTTAAACGAAAAAAATGTTAGTTCGCGGTTCTAATCCGCACCTTTCCTTCAACCGTCCCATTGCCTACAAGGCAGACTGATTCAGTTATGAGTGATGACGGCGAGTCTGATGAATAATAAATTATGAATATATAATGTATTATATAATATTATAAATAATGAATAAAATAATAAGTTATTGTATTGTATTGTTCTTACGGCACGTACAGCAGCTCTATCATTTTTACAAAATCCAGTTCACGATCGCGAATCTAATCCGCATCCGATTTTTTTAGCCCTCTGAAACTGTAAAAAGGATGCGGATTAGATTCGAGAATATACGGTGTATAGGGAAATATGTGCTACTTGTTCTGAGAACCAGAATATACGTACAAAAACACTGTAAGGTCAGAAAACAGAGGGCTTTAACACAGTGCATTTAGTAACCTCTGTGCATTGCAGGCTTAAGCTACACTTGTGTACGAGACGAGGATTCGAGCGACGAACTCTACTGTGAGCATCTATAGCCTGCATTCTGTATGCTCTACACCCTATGCCCCAGTAGCTATGGGATGGGTTGTGTAAGCGACTGGACTAATACGAGCTATATTGCTTCAGTTCTGTGGCCTCCTCTTGGTTGCTTACTTTGTCTTTTAAAAGCAGGATGAAAAACTAAGTCCAACATTAGCTTCCATTTAAACATAAGGATTTCCTGTTAGCATACTTTCTTCAGCCGTATGTAATTTTTGAGCCATTCGATGTTCTTTATAATTTTCTTTACTTCTCGGCACAAGTAAGTAGAGGTTTCAGAATACGAATTTCATGACAGTAAGTAGTGGTTTTCTGTTACTGTGTTCTGTCAGAACTTTACGTTAGAAGCGTACATATTCAGAACTCTGTTATTTAAAATGCAAGTAATTGATAGTGGTAACAAAAAGTGTAACTATTATGTTTATATACGGAATCTTTAATTGAAAGTGATCAATTATATGTAATAACAAGGCAGTTTTCCTGACCTAAATGATCAGGCAGTTGTAAGCAATTTTCAGTGCTTCAACAGGATGAAGAGACCTGCTAAATCACCGACATTGCACAAGCAGAATTTTCTTATAATTCTGTTCCTTTTTAATTGTTTTTGATACAAATCACACAGTCATGAGGCATTTACGAACTATTCTGATTTTCAGAACTGACGGAACTAGTGTCTGGTCTTTTACAACCGCTGTAGTCAAGGTGAATTAAATTGTAGTTTTTTTTTTTAATTTAACACATCCACTCCATAAGAAGAGTGCAAAAGTTTGAATCACTTTGGCCATTTCTTCACGGCAGTGATGCGAAGCTTTGTTTTAACGTTGCAACACTGTTTTTTCTGTAGCCTGTCATGAAGGCACAGAAGTGGAGTAGAGGTATTGCTCTAATCTTTCTTTAACCTCGGCGCTGCAAGGGGGTGGGTTTTCAACACCACGCACCGTCCGCTTTACCCCAGGCAAAGACCCGGTACCCATTACACGGGAGGCTAGGTGAGCCCCAGAGCCGGCCTGAACGGTTGCGGAAAACCTCGTCCCCACCGGGGTTCGAACTCCAAATCGTTCAGCTCGTAGCGAGTCGCTATACCGACTAAGTTTCTTTGCTCCACACTCAAGTAATACTGTATACCAAGGGTAAGGAGAAGAGTATCGCCGACATATGCTCTTCCCCATCCAGCGTATGTCCCTCCTGCTACCCACCAGTCATCCGGCCGTTGTGTCTGCGCAACTGGTAATGATAACCTTGTGATAAACTTCGCCAGCCACAAACTGGTTGGCTCAGATCGGGATGTCTGGAGGCAGACAGAACTAAGGTAAAAAGTGGGAAGACTCGAACTTCATCATCCACAACACCCGCGAGGCTTATTTTTTGGCCTCAGTATAGAAGAGTGTCTTTAAACAGTTTTGACCTGAAAAAGGGTTACATCTGAGTGCTTAGGAAGACGCATTTCAGAGACCGACTGAAAATGGTGTGGTACTCTGGTTGCACGTGTCCCGGCTTTAATATTCGACGCTGATCCGTTATACTCGTAGTTCTGTGCTGCAAAGCAATAAACGCAAAGTTCTGTAATTTATTTTACTAGAGGTAAAGGCTACTCGACTGGAACTAGTAAACAGCCTCATGCATATGCAAGTGTTAAAGAGGTGGGCACTCGTGAACGTCTGGACTAGCTGGGATCTACAGCACAGAGTGTATAAGCTTAGCGGTAACACTTTGCTCTTGTGTTCCAATCTGTACAGGGCTACCAGCTTGACCGATTAAGGATCCCCCCCACCAGTTAGTACAAGTGATGAGTTGCATCTTAAAACGGGTCACATCTGCTGTCTTTTGGATAATTTCGGACTCTTCGTTCAAACCCATTGCACTGGTCCGCGTTGTAGTTCTATAATATGGAGAAGCGGTTTAAAATAAACCAGTCATCAAGCAACAAATTTTGTTAGAGTTAACGAATAACCCTCAGAATTTTTCCATGTTTTTGTTAGCCTTGCAACGTGAAAGCTGGTGTAATATTTTCATCCAACCTTCGATTGTCTATCTTTAATTATCGCTTGCTTGATTTGTGCGAAACAACACAATCTGTTTTGCTCATGAAACTACCGCTTGTAACACAACCGAGGGTTACTTCGCCAGTATCGGAATATACCATCAGACAGGGTCCAGAGTTCTTGCCATTTTTCTGTCCCATTTTTACTTTTACAAGCGGGCTATTACGAAGAAATTTCGCTATCCAATCCCGCACACGTTTCATGTCTCTCAACTGTTGTGTTCGTAGTTCATCCTGGCCTCGTAGCTTTTACTTCTGGCGTAATAACAATAAAGTTTGCCCTTTCTTTATCAAGACTTAACATGATATGTAATGTCCTAAATTGTTCTCGTCATCTTTCTTGTATACAACTGTTTTCATAAGCGCTTTGTTTCGTTACATTCGAAATGTATGTTCTGCTTTTGAAGACACAGTAATTTATAGAATACAAATTAGCTAGCAGAATTATTACGACAGACGTCACTGTATAATGCAAGAACAAAAATAGCAGCTTTTCTGTCAATATGTAACCAAATATGGAAGATAACTGCAATTGTATCCGCTTTAAAAGACAGTGGGAAACGAATTTGTTATGGTATGTAGAAGTAATATGTAATTCTGTTTGATTATTCCCTCGATAGATATTTCTTTTTTATTCTTTGCTCTACATTTGCTTAATATTTTTCAGATGATCAATAGTAGTGAGAACGATAGACCATCATTCTTTCGTATATTATTTTATTTGACTGCTTCAGTCAGTTTACATCGGAAAACATGTTTAAGGAATGGTGGAGGAATTACTCAAAAGTGTTATCTTGCATGTAATGAATACAATCATATACGTCAGCACTACTTATTTATTAAAACATAGGCTACATGTTTCGACCCAACATTAGGTTATCCTCAGGCCTGCGGCAGACAAGTCATTGGTGGTGTGTGTATATTGGGATCCCTATATTGGGATCCCAATATACACACAGCACCTATGATTTGTCTGCCGCAGACCTGAGGATGACCTAATGTTGGATCGAAACATGTAGCCTATGTTTTAATAAATAAGTAGTGCTGACGTATATGATTATATTCATTACATGCTCATTCTAGCACTTCGTGGTGCCTTCTTTTAAAGTTATCTTGCATTTAAGCTATATGGGCGGAATGGCAGAAACTGTAAATACTCTCATCCACCGGGTGAGAGTATTTGCAGTGTTTACAGGTTCATATTTTCACCTCTTCCACATCCACTCTCAAATATCTGGGACATGAACATTTCTACCATGCTGTCAGCGCTGTTCCTGTCTGACTGAAAATTCGGAAACAGTGGATCTTCCGGGCATTGGCAAGAATTCACAGAGGGCGTATCTGTCAACATTTAAGCGTCTGTGCACACAGTACAACAAAAATGTGAACATTCGTCTTTGCACAAAGAATTTTCGATATCCCAATCTCATTGTTCGAGTGGTTCGGGTTTGCATCGCGGTTAAATCACGCTTGCTCAAGGATCTGCCAGTAACTGTTAGTTTTCCGGGAAAATGCTGTTATAAAATTCATATTTTGTGATGAGGGGAACAGTCAGACAAAAATAAAAAGCCAGAATTTAAGCTACACCATAAAATTATAGTACTTTTTTTTTGCTAACCTAGTTTTCAACTTCTCTCCATGCACCTCAAACGAAACGAGAACTCGAAACACCCCCCAGTTAAATGTAGGGACAGGGAATTATCCGTTTCTCTTCGCGTTTAGACGGGGTTTGCGACCTCACCAGCCACCAGACTTTACCTGTAGTCTTTCACCTTTGCTGTAGACAGTTTCAACTGACACAGTTCCAACCAACTAAATCCTGAACACATGAATCATAGAGTGCTGCGAAGATAAAATTGAGAGTCTCGAATTTTCTTGACAAAAGTAGTAACATTAATATATGTTACAGTTTTTACATTTCTTAGATGCATCACTTACTTTAATTTACCCGAGAGTGTACGCTTGAGTCTGATGGACAGCACACTACAATTAATTTCTTTCGGTTGTAAGACCCTATGACATGGTCCTGAAGATTTTATTTTCTATTTTAAATGGACTCTCTTTTTGTTTACATAAGTAGTTTAGTAGTACTTAACATGCTAGCCAATCCTCAAGTCGAGTTTCATTCAAATGAATGTAGTTAACCTGTCCCAGAACTCTACTTTGAATTACTGGTTGTTATTTATATAACACTCTCTGCTGTTTCTGTATCCGAAGGTCAGTTATGGTGTAGTAAAACAAGCGTATTTGGACACCGCTAAGCAGCTGTCATCCATAGCGTCACACATTTATTCCCCGAGATCCATTTTAATATTGTCCTTCTGTGTACTTCTTGTACAACACAAGTAGTTCTTTCCCTTCAGTTCTTTCCACCATATTTTTCTCCGTTACCCCCATAAGTGATACGTGTTACTTTCCTTCTTTAAATCATGTAATTACGTATGAGTTGTGAATTTTCTAATAAAACGTCTTTCCTCGATGTGCGTTATTTTCTTTTGATTTTGCCCCTTATCTTGTTCTTATCAATTACGAAAATGTGAAATGTTTATTGAATGTCTGATGTGCCTTATCAGGCTGTTCATCTGCCCATCACATGGCACGAGAACATAAACAAGACAGGCAATTAACGTATAACGTAACATTGAGGCGCGTTTGTGCGACCTTTGTTGGAGTGGAATCTCAATGAGTATTACGCAACCTGAGTATGCGTTTTTTTAGCCTTAGGTATCCAGCATGCAATGAGCATGCGCTATATTGTCATTTGTGGCCTGCCCCGTTCTAGGGCATTTTTCCACATTATCTCATACGCGGCACTATTTTCGACAAAAGGTTATTGAACATAAAATGTGTTTTGATATTCCCTACAAATTTTGTCTGAAACATTTCTCATTCTAAGTAGAAATGAGCAAGATATCAAAAGTGTATATTGGTCTTCACGTAAGGTATCCTTTATTCTTGCCCGATTTTAATGAAACTTGATGTTTCTCGACAGATTTTCGAAAAATCACCAAATATCAAATTTCATGAAAATCCGTCCAGTGGGAGCCGAGTTGTTCCATGCCGACGGACGGGTAGACGGACAGACATGACGAAGCTAATAGTCGCTTTTCGTAATTTTGCGAATGCGCCTAAAACGGGGTCATACACTCGTGTCTTCAGGGGGTACGAACTCTCGATCTGTCTTCCACAGATCCAACACATTACGATTCCCAATCCGCGATCACTTTCATCGACCTCTTTCTTTCTCACGTCCAAATAATCTCCAGTTCTCAAACATACTCAATTATATTCTTCCCTTAGGTTAAGACACCAAGTTTCACGCCCATGTACAACAAGAGGTTTATGAGGCATATTCTGAATACGGAGAATAGTATTTGGATAAACGTTTTCTTCACCAGAGCTTCGTTTTCCTTTTTTTACTTACTACAGGATGATACCTTGCGGATATCCACAAACTGGAGTGCTGGAAGCTGCAGCTGGAGTGACATAATTACTAGGCCAACAATTCTGTTTCCGGGATCAAATCTTAGGTATTGGAAAAGGGAAGAACAGAGAGAGGGGGGGGGGGCCGTCACTCAACGTTTTGACTATCTCTTTCTCACGTTTTGCATATTTGCTGGCGTAGCGATAATCGTCTGACTTTACATTCGGTTGGTAATTGGTTCGCATACAGGCCTGGGACTGAGAGTCCAGATCGACATACCTAACTGTTTCTTGTCATGCTTCCAGGATAGTGGTCTAGATCTTAATAGATTTCGCTATACATGAGCTAACACATTCGTAGGTGGGCCTAGTTGACAGGTGCTTCTATGGAAGTTTTTAAGGTTTCACTTCAATTTCCAGAACGATCGCTGTGCCACGTGATATCGGACGCTTTAGTTCAGTCAATACTCTTTCTGTCATATTACGGTATGATGCTGATTCTACTCCACATTTTCGGCTATCAGTTTAGGGTTTTGGGGCGCGCGGTGGCGCAGTTGGTTGAAGCACTGCGCTACAAGCCGGAAGGTCGTGGGTTCGATTTCCGATAGTGTCGTTGGAATTTAATGATATCATCCTTCCGGCCGCACTATGTCCCTGGGGCTGACTCAGCTTCTAACAAAAATGATTAAGGTAAAAGTAAAGTGATCCCATTACAGGCCCGGTGTGTCCCAGAGGGTGGGTAGAGGTATAGCTCTACTCTTCCATGACCGATGTACTAGAAGGGGGTAAGTGGTCAGCAGCACGCCCCGGCCGCACATTACCTCCGGGAAAGACCCGGTACCCATTTTACAGGAGGCTGGGTGGGCCCCAGGGCCGGTCTGGACAGGCGGAAAATCTCGACCCTACCGGGATTCGATCCCGGACCGTCCAGCCCGTAGTCAGTCACTATACCGACTGAGCTACCCGGCCCTCAAAAGAAATGAGTACTAGGAACATTTCCTGGGGGATAAAAGCGGCCGGCGCTTAGGGCTGACAACCTTACCACCTTCATGTGCCGACTGTTTTGAAATCTGGGAGCCTCAACCTCCTGGAACCCTCAGGGCCTGTCCACACCTGTAACGGGATTGCTTTACCTTTTTATTAGATAAAACGTGTGACATATCATTAGTGTTACGTATCCCGTCCATCGAATCTTCATCGTCTTCATAGTATATTTGAAGAGTACGAATTATTAATATTCTCATTATATAACTTCCTGAACACATTTTTCACATCTCGTAGCTCAAAATGCCTTTCTCGTCTCTGTCTTCATAGGTTCATTCTTTCTAAGTACCGACACGAACACTTTACAAGACGTGAAATCTGTCAGTTTTAGACGCTGGTATTTACCGTGTGCACTTTCTGTACACGGAGAACTTGTGGTGTACTCCAGTCGCATTGGTACCAACGTTATGGTCATTGAATGACGTTTACTGCTTCGACTAAACGCAGAGGTATAGTGACAGAAACTACAAAAATGATTGGAAGTTTATAGCATGCTGGCCAACAAAGTAATAAATATGACTAACTCATTATGTATTTATTTTATGCCCTTCTCACTAAGACGTAAAGTACGTCTTTTCTTGCATCTGTGGGCGTGTCTGATAGCTGCTGCTTCTATCAAGTTGAATGCGGATAGGGTATTAGAGTGATTTATGTCCACGCCAAATAGGGTAAAGCCAAGACAATCGCCACTATTACTGCTAACTAACACTACAGTCTGTGCTTGTTAATATTGATCCATTCACTGTAGTAACGTGAAATATGTTCATGTCGTCTTCAGGAGTCGTGAAGGCTCCTTGATGACGTCAGTCGTGTCTCACCACCTTGATCTGAAAGTGAAAGAAGCCGTTTCTAATCTCGTCGAAACAATACTTTATGTAGTTTTACGAGTATTGTGCAACATAAAGTTATGTTGCTGCTGGTTATCCTATGACATTAATATCTGCTGGGACGTACATGTGAATCGGATATCTCAGTGGGAAATATAACCTACCTCATGACTCTTTAAATTCTGCATACAGTTTTAAGTAGAGATATAAACTAACCACGTAATGTACGCAATAAATAGCAGTGCGGACAACCACTGCTGTCATAACTTTAATCTCGGGGAAAGTGCATTTTAATGTTTGTGTGTTCTACGAGTATGCATAAAGTGCATACAAGGGATATTGAAAGACGAAATCATATCTATCGGTCTAAATATTTAATTTCGTAAACTTCGCAATAGAACTAACTAAACTAACTCTATGAAGCAGAGTCCTTCACGAGAAGCTAATAAGTCCTTTGCTAGTCAAGAAATTTCCCGCATTTTATGGAACGCGAAGGTTCTTTACCGCATTCACAAGTGCCAGCCATTTGTCCATATCCTGAGTCAGATGAATCCAGTCCATGCCTCCCCATCCCACTGCTTGAAGATACATTTTATTATTATTATCCTCCCATGTAAGTCTAGGTCTTCCAAGTTCCCTTTTTCCCTCAGGACTTCCGACCAAAACTATGTATGAACTTCTCCTTTCTCCAATAGGTGTCTCATACCCCGCCTATCACATCCTTCTTGATTTGGTCATCCGTATAAAATATTTGATGAGAGGTACAGATAATTATAACTGCTCTTACGTAATCTTCTCCACTCCCCTGTTACCTCGTCAATCTTAGGTCCAGTATCTTCCTCAGTACCCTATTATTAAACAACATCAGCCTGTGTTTCTCCCTCATTGTGGGAGAGACAAGCTTCACACCCATACAAAAAAAAAAAAGAGGCAGAATTACAGTTCTATGTATTTGAACTTTTATTTTTGGGTATAAACCTGGAAGACAAAGTTTATGCACCAAATGATAGCAAACATTTCTCAGCTTCAGTCTGCTTGTAATTTCATCGTGAATTGAATTTTTATCCGTTTGGATCATTCCCAAATATCTGAAACGTTATACCTCTTCCGACGTTTTATTACCTAACCTTATGTTGTGATTTTATCCTGCAATCTGGTCTCGAGACATGACCATATACTTGGCTCTCACAGCATTTACTTCTGGACCACTCTCCTTACTAGCGATTAATAAAGCATTTCGCTAAAATTGATCCGCGAAATTTGCACACGAATTCGTCCAGCAACTTTAATCCTCTAAAGACAAGTAAATGTAATTTGTATTTAAGAATTTAGTTCGTACATGTCAAAGAACATAATCCCTCTCCATTACAAAAACCAGTTGTTTTAAATCAAACAGGCCAGTGTGTTTTCTTTATCAAAAAGTATGTAATCATCAGTCTGCAAAAGCAATGAAGTGCAAAGGTTCAGCAGATAACTGCCAAGTTAAAATACGCTTATCTATAGAATGGCGCTGCGAAATAAAAGAGGCTTAAGATAGGCTGAAGTTGAATACAGAGCAACTGTAAACTTCCGCAAGTAAAATATGATAGACTGTTCTGTGTGTCCCACCTGTGAATATCTGAAGAACATAATTATCTGACTTATTTATTTAGTAACAAGCTTCGGTCTGCAGAATACTGGGAGATCGTTCCTGCAAATGATTCAGACTTAAGGAACCACCGGTGTTACTTTTCACTATTTTCGTGACTTTTGTATGTGTAGGTGTTCCTTGCAGCTGAAATAAAACCAAGGAATACCTTCGGATGGAGAATGACAGCAACTAAATCAAATTAGATTAGATTTCATTCGGGGGGGGGGGGTTTGGTCCTCGCAAAGGTAAATAGGTATTCTGTTCATGAACAGGGAATCGGGGAAAATATTTGAACATAAGAAATGGAGCAAGAAGCAGAGGATGATGAAAATTATACATTGAGGGAGTTTATAATTTGTACTATTTACTGAACGCGATTAAAGGGATGAGACTGAAGACGAGTTGTTATAACTATTTGAATCCCGATAAATCCCAGATTGAATTACGATCCAAATTTAAAATTGTCAGTCTCATTAGCATCAAACCTTGAGGATATTTGTGTAATCTGTGTGGAGCTATGTCATGGGAAAATGTGTATTATTCGTTAATACAAGGTTTATGTAGAATTTAATATGAGACCGTGTCCCGTTTGCGCAATATTTATTGCTCTGTCTGATGGTAACAACTGGCGAGCTGTTACATGTAATTATGCACGAGGAATTTCGTACCAGTTAAAATTGACAACGGACGTTATCTGGCAGTATGCAAACGAAGAAATTGGTTTCAGGCAATTTTCTCGCGCAGCATGCAAATGTTGTGGCTTGAAACTAGCGAATTTATTCCAGATATGAAAAATCTCCATGCATACGCTGAATGTCGAGCAATTAATTTGTAGTGACTTGTGATGGGTGAAGTGAGGAAGTGGTCAGTTTTCTTGTGGTAACTTCGGTCACCTGGCTGTTATAATTTGGGCCAGTCTGTGTAATAATATATCATTATTCCTGATATACCAATTATGTGACGCTACAACCAGCAGACACGTTGATTACGACATTAGTTGGGAGTTTATATCTTAAACGTTTGGAGACTGACGCTGATTCAGTTACATGTAACACTTCAGTTTCAGAGAATTCAGCCCATCTCCGGTCTAAAGGTTAGTCAGATGATAATGTATACGGAAATAATGGCTATTTATTGCGAAAAATCATACGATAGACCTGAATGCGCTCTTTCTCAAAGTTTCAGCTTTTGCCACTGGGCTCTGGTCTTTAAAGGAATGATGTGGTTGGAATTAGGGTAATGGGACTTGTTCAATTTAGCTTTGAAATTTAATAATATATCCCTATCATTTATAATATTGTCATTTTTTCCCGCAAACACCGATATTGTTTTAACTGAGCTCTGTTTTTTGTGAAAGTGGATTGCGCTGACTGCTGTAACGCCCTTCCCCTCTTTTGGTCCTGGAGACGTAAAACAGCGGTGACATGCCATCACCCATAACTCCCAACCCAACAGATGCTTGCTAAAGCAATTTGTTCGTGCAATGTTATTATCCTCGTATATCATTCATACTCCATTCGTAGTCACACTTTCGTACAGCGACACACTGCGAAGCAGGATGTGTGGTCATAACTGTGATTTCTCCAACATCTCACGACTGGGAGGTTAGTTTCAATGGAACATCATTGCTTCCTTTCCTTTTAGCTTCCTTACTATTTCAATAAAAGTGGGCCGGGTAGCTCAGTCGGTATAGCGACTAACTACGGGTTGGACGATCCGGGATCGAATCCCGGTGTGGACGAGATTTTCCGCCCGTCCAGACCGGTCCTGGGACCCACCCAGCCTCCTGTAAAATGGGTACCGGGTCTTTCCCGGTGGTAAAATGCGACCGGGGCCTGCTGCTGACCACTCACCCCCCTCTAGCGTCGCGGTCATGGAAGAGTAGAGCTATACCTCTACCCACCCTCTGGGCCACACGAGGCCTGCAACGGGATCACTTTACCTTTACCTTTCTACTATTTCAATAAATAACTTTAGCATTCTTATATCATATATGTCGCTATGTACACAATAACACGTTACCTGTTACCTATTCTTAAGTGACAGTAAGAAATCAAAATTACAGTCACGAAATAAAGTGGAACAGATTAAGATTTAAAAAATGTTAATTAAATACAGCACAAATTTTACTAATAAAGTATTTTCTTTGCTTTACACTGTAGCTATTTTATCGCAGATTTTGTTAATATATGGCAGAAATTTTCACAATGTTTTATAATATTTAATTTTCCAAAGCGTGTTCAGATAGCAGACATAAGTCATATTTCAGAACAATATATTTTCCTTCGAATAGTTGTACAAATTTAATGCTGGCATTACGGCATTGTTTTATATTGTGTTACATCTGTCGAAACAATTTAGGATTACCTGTTTTTTGTACAATTTTTTAATTTACAGTATCTTAAAATCTTATTTTTAATTCGGCGATCGTTTGCAGTTGTCGACTTCATCATCTTTTACCTTTCCTTCTCTTTTCGCAAGCAGCAAAAATTTAAAATTTACAGTGTTGTAAGTACTGCGAATTTTATGCCGTTTGTTATGGGCGTGAATCTTGGTTTTTCCCACAAGCTGAAGGATACTTATGAAAGGTGTTTGGGAAATTAGTGCTGAACAGTATATATGGACTTGAGAGTGAAAATAAAACAAGGGTGGAGAAGTGACCTAATTATTACTGTTTATGAAGATTATTACAGCAGCCAAATGAAGGATTAAGAGATCGACTTGATAATTAACTTTCACTGATGGATGGTAAGTACATAACCCCGCAGTATTTTAGTGTGAGAAACTTACTGAAATAATCGTGTTTGGTATGTGGGCTTAGGTGCTTGGATAATATTAATATGAGTCCGAAAGAAGTGGAACGGGAGGGTACAAACGTGACTCGTCTTCCTCAGGATAATGTGCAGTGGTGGGCTGTTGTGAAAATGGCAGTGAATAGTGAGATTAAGAGTCAGGAGATTGCTTCATCAGCTGTGTCTGTACCATAGTACTTGTCTGTAATCGCAGGTCTTAAATAATACATTGTCGTAGGAAAGGCTGGGAAATGTGACCATTATTTGTCGTACATAGATGTTAAGAAGTCTAAGACTATGGATGAAAGCAGAAACAGTTTAGTTGTTCTATCCTCTTGAATCTATTTCACGATTTCAGTTATTCAAGGCAGTATAACAGTTGACAAAATGTTATTCAATCTACATTATTACAACACATGTTCAAATTAAAGCTTAAGCAAATAAAAGAAGCCCGTAACGATAAAATGACTATTCGATTTCTGGATAGAAAGTAAACATACCTGCCTGCTTTGTACATGGAGGGCTTGATCAGCCAAGAAGAAAATTGGCCGTATCGTCAGGCTCTTGATATCCGTCCGGTCTCTAGGGCTTGTTTTTTCTGCAATCTGCTGTCAGTTCCAGCCATGTGAGGACTGCAGGCCAGCATTAACGGAAATCGAAAACTGAGGACTGAATTACAGCAGATGACAGGGAGCTTGGTCTTCGTTTCTGTATGGACAACACTTCGTTAGTTGTTACTCTGAATGGGGCGAGCTTGGGGCTTTGCTTTTCCTTCTGCTACCTGCTCTATAGTAAAACTTTTAATGAGTTCGTGTTGTGTTACGGGTTAAGTACAATAGTAAGGTCATTTCTGTACATCTTTGCGATTGTTATGATTAAAATGCCTGCTGCAACTATTAATTGCGGATCATAATCGGCTCTTTGCACAAAGTGAACTATATAAACGCATACAAAAAGAGCAGCCCTTTTACATCTACGTATTTCGCCTGGGAACCTGCTGAAACGAGTTTCATTGAATTACTGTTAGAGGATATACTTTGGAAGTTGTTTATGTAACTTAGTTCTTGTCGGTACAACACACTAACATGAAACCCTCTCTGAAGGTTTGTTAATTTGTGGAATAGTACCATCAGGAAGAGAATATTACGTCGCTACGTAGTGTATAATGTGAATATCAAGTATCATTCCTTTGTGCAACGCCATTTTAAACATTTTTGATATGGTTAACATTACAGGTAGACCAAGTAATAATAATAATAATAATAATAATAAGGCAAGGTAACCGTAATGTGGAATCAACAAATACAAACTGACAGAACTATCCCCAACAACAAACCAGACGTTATAATCCGTGATAATGAAAGGGGAACATGTCTGTTAATAGAGTTGCAATCTCAGGAGACAGAAATGTGACTAAAAAGGAAGCAGAGAAGATTCTAAAATATAAAGATCTTACAATAGAAATACAGCGCATGTGGAATGTAAAATAGAAAGGTGATACCAGTAAAAATAGGGACGACTGGGACTATTTCAAAGTCATTCAGAAAGTACGTGAGCAACATACCAGGAAAACATGAAGTCAAGGAACTCCAGAAAACAACCATATTGGGCACTGCACACTTACTTCGGAAAGTACTAATGTAAAAGTACAATAGATTCAGCACTGAAACTAACGATATAAGCACCATGAATAGTAACAACAGAATAACTCCAACACTGTATTCCCTAGGGACATAGTTTGTCTCAGGAATATAAGTATGAATACCCTGCATAAAGGAGTTGTTGTTGTTGATGATGATAATGATAATAATGATAATAATAATAATGTCTGAATGGTTGTGGCAATTATTTTTTGCGGTAGAATTCTATACGCAATAAATTAACATCAAGGCCAGTGAAATGTGACACACTGAAGGTGTACAATATGCATTCCGCTGGAGCACACGCTTTATTTCTTGTTCTTCTATTTTAATATTAGCGTCAGGACTTTAAACGTAACGTTTTTTAATCTAAAATGTGTGGAAGAGCTTTCATTTGTTGACACCGTTATTAAAGGACTGAGCTGGCAGGTTGAATCTGGGGTGGAAAAGGAGATTCAGCTGACACTACACAATTCGAGAGATGCGCTGATTTGCGACTTCGCGTGCTGCAGACTGAGAGACATGGCTTTTGGTTTGGGGGTTCTTTTTAAAATAAACTGTTCGCTATAATGAAATCGCTTATTTGTTAACCTATGTAAGTCTCATTAACACAATAACTTTATATGCCTACAATATTTCCTGTAGCTATTTCTGTACATTGATCACCATTACTTTGCGTAACTGTCGTATTGTGAACTAAATGGCTACCAAGCGAAGAAAAGTGGTCGACATAAGTCGCTTTTGCACTATAATTTCGTGTTATGCTCGCTTAGAAACCGTACCACATGTGGAGACTACCTAGCGGAGAAATGATTCTCCCTCTCTTTCTGTCAGTGTAGACCATGAAGAATACTGTCGTCTGGGGTGATGGGTTTTCTCCTAAACTTCCCTCAATTTTTAGAGAACACATGGGCTCGCATATCAGGAGACACTGACTTGTATTTTATTCTTCACACACACGCACACACACACACGCACACACACACACACACACACATACACACACACATATACACACATGTTATTGCAGAGATTTTGAACAATTCATCTAGTGTATTGCACCTATAAAGATATAATTTATTTCTTATGGTCCGTTCGAATCACACTTCAAACAAAAGCTGTGGACTTTATTGAGACCTAGTATCCTGTAATATATATATATATATATATATATATATATATATATATATATATATATATATATATATATAAATATAA
>Ga0123352_10003150_pt1 | contig 23661 bp, 24 predicted proteins | sample TergutLab28metaG_FD_89700 | JGI IMG/M metagenome (GOLD analysis project Ga0123352, IMG submission 89700) | Labiotermes labralis P1 segment gut microbial communities from Petit-Saut dam, French Guiana - Lab288 P1 | ecosystem: Host-associated > Arthropoda: Insects > Digestive system > Gut ...
CCCCACTCCACCCTCCCATTCCAAACCCCCCCCCCCCCCCCCCAACCCCCTAATTTTTTTTTTTTTTTTTTTTTTTTTTTCTTTTTTTTTTTTTTTTTTTTTTGGGGGGCGGGGGGGTGAAGGGAAGACCTGAAGTAGCATTATAATACCTGCTTATCGTGAATTGAGAGCAGCTTACATTCTGGGTCGATTTTTGATGTAGCCCTTCTGATAATGTGTTCAGTAATTAATTGCTGCATAGTATGAAGAATGCACACGTACCTGCAATTTGAAGTTATGTAACAAAGGCTAAAATTTTACTCACGGAATATTTCAGATTATTAAAATTAAAGCACAGCAAGTACAGACACAGTGTGCTTCAGTAAAAACCTGTGCTTATTTACAGCCTATATTTCACAGTGCTTGTCACAGTGTTGTGTCATGCTGTGTGAAATGTACATGTGGAAGTTACTGAGTTTCTTATCGGTTCCTCTGTTTGGTATTGTAAATGACCTTGAAGATTAAGCTTATGGACTGAGACCATTATTTTAGCTTTAAATATGGGAGAAAAAATTGAACAAACAGTAATTTCTTTAAGATTTTGATTTGAAAGCACAGTAATTGTGAAAAATTTATTGGGTCATGGAAATTTTCGTGCTTCTTACATCTGAAATCTTTTTAGGTGGGAATGTATTAAGAGGACAATGTAAGCATTAATCATATGGGAAGGTTCTGGTACCAAGTTGTTTTTCTGACATCTTATATGGGAAAACATCTTCAGTGGTTAGTTTCTAAAGTGGGTTGCACTATAGACTCTATTTGATTGTGATGGTCATAATGCAATAGTGTAATGTAACCTAATCATTGATTAAAGATCTACTTGGGAAATATGAAAATATGTCAAAAGGCTAAAAAGTGTTTATGTTTAGCTGTACAAGTAAATGTAAGAGGTGCCTCACGAGTAACAACTTTACGCTGATAGCTGTTTTGACATTCAGGTGACCGTGCATCGTGTTAAATTCTTATAATAAAACCAACTAGATGCATTAATTTCTCAAATTTATTTTTAGAATAAACTCTACATGTTTCAGACAGTTCCTCTGTCTATCGTCAGGAGTTTTTTTACTGTACACACAGCAATGGTATATGTCATATGGATCAGGATGGAACTGCAGTTCTGTTCTGATCCCCCTCGCAAGCTGTCAGCATAACCCATATGACATACACCATTGCTATGTGTACAGTAAAAAACTCCTGATGATGGACAGAGGAACTGTCTGAAACATGTAAGAGTTTTATTCCAAAAATAAATTTGAGAAATTAGTGCATCTAGTTGTTTTTATTATAAGAGCTGATAGCTATGTTTATATTTGTATTAAGCATTATGATTGTGCTCATAATCTTGTAAAATATTGGTGTAATGTAAAGAAATTTTAGCTGTAACAACTAATGAACTAATTTCAAAGAGCAGATTCCTTCATGAGAAGTTTATAGTTGAAAGTCAAGTTAATAAATTTTTCCATTCCGTGGTACCTCATAATTCATTGCCACAATTAGGTCTATCAGAACCATTGATTTTAATATGATTCTGCCATATGTGCCTATATCTCTAAAGTGATATATGCCAACAAACAATATTATATGTATTTTTATCTCCCCATCTTCCTTAATTTTTCACCCTAATAATATCTGGTGAAGAGACAAGTGATGAAGCTGCTTGTTGTATTAATTTCTCCATCCTCCTGCTGCTTCAACTCCTGGGTCCAGATAATCCCCTCGGCACCCTGTTCTCAAAGACTGTGAGTCTCTGTTCTTTTCATAATCTGAGAGATCAAGTTTTGCACTCCAACCAACAGGTAAAATTATAGTTTTTTTTTGCATTTGAATCAATATATTTTTAAGTAGTGTATTGGATGACACAAGATTGTGATCTAGGTGGTAGGAAACATTCTCCATCTCTAATCAGCTGACTCTTCTTTGTGAGTGTAATTTCTGTTTGTCACTGTTGCTGCCTAATTTGAACTTCTACGAATGTTGAAATTATTTATAGTAGTCTTTATATCTTGATTTTGTTCTGCATTCAGGTGAAGAAACGTAAATGTTTAGGCTGCTTGGCTTTCATTGCAGTTAGCACTTGCCACTTGACCCCATAGACTTTGCAAGGTACTGATAACAGCTGCATCTAGTCCAGCCTCCTTAATAGTGTGTAATGTTATAGTATCAGTGTTTTTCTTTGTGTATTTATGCTTTTTTTTATCTAGTACATGATTATAAAATATGCATGGAGAGGAAGCTGATGTGTACCATTCAGTCTTAATCCAGACATCATGCAAGCTAGAGGGGTGTATGTGACCAGTCAGTTTGTTCTGAATAAGATACTGTCTGTTTTGATATTCTATTTGATTTGTTAATTTTCTTTTCAGAAAGCTGTTTGGGCACTTTAATGTGCTTTCTGTTAGTTTCTTGCCGGCTTTTCTTGCATCTTATGTAGCCATTTTGTTGGAGAGACCTTCACGGCGGGGCTTGCTGGCACTATACGTTACGAATGTGGTAAGTTATCATTGTAATACTCTTAGAAATATTGGTATTGCTGATAGAATTAATTACTGTGTTTTTGCTTTTGCAGGCTACAGAGACATTATTTCGTATGGCAGCATGGAGAGGGTTTGTTCGACCAGTTCCTTTTGGTCAGGTGTTAATCTTTTCAGTTTCCATTGCAACCTTATTGTACTTCTACAGAGGTCATCAAACAAAACGGGATTCTATGTATGGTCTCCTAAGGTCAGCTTTATTGTAATGTATGGCTTTCTATTTTGTGTTAATCATATGTGAAACTTTTGTATTTTTATAATGTTGTGAAGGCGTCTTGTTCATTATATGTTTTGTTGACCGTGCATCTTGGTATGATCCTTGTAAATAACCAACTTGACGCACATTTGACTAACCTGCATACCAGACGGTCCTCTACACAGAGTGACATAAACCAGGTGTCGCACTGATACAATAATTCTCCTGAAGTTGGGCACATGGCTGCCCGAAACATGTAGAAAATAGAAATAAACATACATGAAAAATTGTGCGTCAAGTTGGTTATTTACAGTATTATGTCTTGTTCATCTTTTGTGCAGATTTGTGGTTGGTCCATATGAAGAAAATGGTTATGCAGAGAATAGTGAGGATTTACCATCCATAGTTGATCCTCGAGAGTTTCAAATTTCAGGACCTGTTGACAAAATCATAAGGCCATTACCGAGAGGGACATTGAAGAGCTTAATATTTACTATACCAACTGCATGTTGCAAAATTTACCACACACTTTTGACAGCAATACAGGGACTTAGTAGGCATACAGCCTGCCCTCATCCATTCAGTTGTACATACTATACTGTCCAGGTAAATAGTATTAAGACTGAACACTTTCAGGTTTGCCTACCGTTATGTGTATAATTGTGTCAGTAAATAGTAATCCTGACTGTCAGTAACAAATTCTTTGTCTCAAGTAGTATCACTTATGACTTGTATTCAGAAGGTACTTGGTTTGAATACTAGTTATGACAGTAATTATTCTAAATAACTATCTAACTACATGGAGTAGAGCTTTTCTGGAGAAGCTAATATTTCTGCAGCTAGTTGCAAAATACCTTATTTTGTGGAACCCTGAGGTTCATTACATATGGCTGATGTGCTAGTACCTGAGCCAAGTGTTGAGACAGAGAGGGTTTTTGAAAATTGATAAGATATAAGTTCCCAGGTATTGATCAAATTCCAGCTGAATTGATTTAGTAAGGAGGTATAACAGAACTGACTGCTTGAAAGAAGTAATAATGACAGGAGTTTGTTATTGTGCTGATTTATCTGACAATTGAAAAAAACTGATTGTAGTAATTATAAAGATGTGTCACTGTTATCAACTACATACACAATTTTATTAAGCATTGTAATGTAAGAATGACATTTCACATGTATAAAGAATTACTAGAGCTTTAGATTGGGATGGTAGAGATCAACTACTGATTATCCATCTGTTGAGATGAAAAGATGTATATATATGTATATATATATATATGGAGTATGTGGTGGCACAGTTGTTTGAAGCACTACGCTACAAGCTGGAAAGTTGCAAGTTCGATTCCCAGTGGTGTCATTGGAATTGTTCATTGACAACTTCTGGACACACTGTTGCCCTGGAGTTGACTCAGCATCTAACAGAATTGAGTACCAGGAATATTTACTGGGGGGGTAAAGGTGGCTGGTGCATAGGGCTGTGCTGATTAACACAAAATCTGGGAGCCTCAACCTCCAGGAACCATCTGGGCCTGTAATAGCCTGCACAGGGACTGATTTACCTTTATGTGTATGTATTTGCAGCTACTCTTTGGTAAAAAGGTAAGGTTTTACCTGTCAATGCCATGAAGGCATATCTCTGCTCTTTCTTAATGTTGGCACTAGCTTGCAGTGAGTGGTCAGCTTCATGCCCCAACTGCTGAACCACTGGGAGAGAACCCCGGTACCCATAAATAGGAGATTGGATGGGCCCCAGAGCCAGTCTGTACATTTTAGAGAAGAGAAAAATCTTGCTTCAGTTGGGATTGGAAACCTACACTGACTGGACTGTAAATAACAGTTCTTTTTCAGTTTTGAATTCAGGTAATGTTTGTTTTTGCATTCCAGGGCGCATTAAAATTGTTTACTGTAGGATACAGCCTGCAGGTGTGTCTCCTTGTATTGATGCAAATGAGAAGATCAATCCGGAAACCAAGTCTGTTTCCAAGGCTACTAATACACAAGAAGGCTTTTCGACTTGGAGCTTTCCTTGGAGGATTCTCTGGCATTTATAAGGCAACTATTTTTTAGAAATTTCATTTTGAATCAAATTGTATGTTATATGATAGGCATTTCAGGATTCTCTTGTACATGATCAGTATACACTACACAGTCAGCAGAGTTGAATATGTGATAAGTAGGATTAGGGTATTATGCAGTTTGCAATATGCAAAGTGCGTATTATTCTAAGCCTAATGATAAGTGCATGCTGCAGAAACAATCAGTGGAAATGAATCAGTGCATGCTGAAATGCATGGAAATGAGTATGTGATTAGTCCACAGTAGCAGAGGTGCAAGTTAGAGACTTATTGAAGCATTCATTGTGATGTAAACTATTGTAAATCTGTTGCAGCTGATGTCTTGCTTGCTTCGCCGAGTGTTCAATAGAGATTCAAAGTTTCATGCAATACCATCTGGTTTGTTGGCTGGCTTGGCATTTGGTTTCTTCCCTGATAACACAGTAGCTTTATATGTTATGTGGAAAAGTTTGCAGGTAAGCATTCTGATTCTTTTACAGGTGGTTAACGTGTTAACTTCCCTCTTTGTTGTTTATATGCCTTATTTTATAAGGAAATAACATGCTGACCCTTTTTTACTCTGTCCCCCACATCTTAGGTCTCTCTGCTTGAGGCTCTCCATCAAAAATTTTGTATGCATTTCTTATCTTTTTCATTTATATTACATGCCCCCCCCCCACTCCAATTAATACACTGATATGAAGAATAGAAGTTATGAAGTCCCTTAAACTCAAGACACCTTAAATATGTGTTCTTAACTGTTACTGGAAATTATGCGAATATTTATAATTATTATCCCTTTGAAGCCTGAAGCTCTTCTAAATAAAACAAATTCATTTTCAATCTTGCATAAGCATGTTGTATCTTCATTTAAAAGACCATTCATTACTGCTGTTTATTGAAAGATTGTATGACACGTGAATACACCGCGAGCAGAATGCAGTTTTTTAATGTTATACTAGGTGGTATGTATAGTTACCACTACTTTTAAAGGGTTGTGTTACAGTGTTCACTGGCAAGCTTCCATTAAAGTGAAAGCATTCAAATAAACGTAGATGTCACAAGTTTCTGCAGATTTTTATAGCATGCTGTCAAAACACTGTTCATGTCTGCACATTCATTTTGTAGATTATCTACAGTGACAGCATCCAGAAAGGTTATGTGCCTCGGCTTCCTGGGGGAACAATCCTTTTGTATTCCTTCTCAACTGCAATTCTGTTCCATGCAGGAGTTCTTGAGCCCCAGAATCTACGTCCATCATATTGGAAATTCCTGCATAGCCTCTCAGGAGGGCGGTAAGTCTTATTGTTGCACTCAGATGTTGCATTCACAGTAGATAACAAATCATGAGGAGTACTTTTCATTCTCCCCCCATTGTACCATTGAGACTTCTCCTGTGTCTAGGTTCACTCCTCATTTATGACCACACCGGTTGGTGTAGCAGTATTGTGTTCAGAAGGTGTACAGTTAATATCTCAGTCATCATCCAGTGTCTTGAGGGCTTTCTCAGTCCCTCCAGGCAGATACCATAATGGTACCTCAGTTAAGCCATGCTATTCATTTCAGGTCCATTTTAATTTATTTATCAGTCCTGCCATCAATACTACATAGTCTGAGATACTGAAAGTGTTGTAAAATAAACCAGCCCTTTTTTTTCCAAAAGTGCTTGTGTGATAGACTGTATTTTTTTTACAGGGTAGCTGTTATGGATCGCAAGTGTTTGGATGCATTTGGTATGGATACTTCCAAGGCTCTTACTGAAGTTCTTGCCAAAACAAACACGTCCTTGGTTCCATACAGCGAGTTATGCTAATATTTATACTTTCATATCCTGTGGTTGTGGTAAACCTCTATACAAAATACAGAATCCTGTATTTTTTGTATTCTATCGTGGAAATGTTTAAGCTTTTCTGTTACATGAAATAATACATACATATTATTCTGCTGTTTTATCACTCCTTTCCAAAAAGAAAAACTGATGTTAAGGTAACGTTCAGGCATGAAATAGATATTTGTAGTCTGATTGGGATGATATTGCAAATTTATAAATGTTGGGAGAATACTGGCAGGAAAATAGTAGTAGTTGATTGATATGTATTTGAAAATGAAACAGTTTGAAATGTGATAATTTGTGAACATTAACTTAAAAGATTTGTGACATTTTGTTCAGAAGAATGGAGCAGAGTAGAGGTTATTCCTTTCCCCCTTTTTGTCAGAAGATTTGTAATTTTCTCACACATGTACAATTTTGGAAGTTGTTTTTACATCACGTGATCACATACAGTGCTTCATCTTTGGTATTCACATTTTTTGGTTTCTTCTTGTAGGTCTTATATGTGAATAAAGGTGGCAGGAACTCTATATGTTACCATTTTAGAATGTCTTCCCAACCCCCTGTTCAAATTAGTTTGTAGTTAGTAGGAGTGTGGTTGGAAATATGAAGAATGGGCAAGGCTTAGTGCCAGGCCAAGATACAGTATGATGATTGGGTCGTGTTAAAACCCTGTTTAATCCTTTGCCACACTCATATTACCAGTATTATGTTTACAGCAAATATTACCAAAAGATTTGTCAAATTATGCCAAAACTTTTATGCAGGTTTGATACATCTGCTGGCCAAGCTGTCTTCAGCACGCCTTCTTTCCCAAAGAAAGGGAAGTAAGCTAAATTGTTACTGTACAGACATTTCATACAAGCCATTTTTGAGCAATAATGATTTTGTTTCATCTTCATGTAAAACTGGTTTAAGTAAATTGGGTGGACAGTGTGTTCTAGTGCATGAGACCCATGTCCCTTCCAGTACAACACTTCAACTTGCATCTGATTACCATTTTCAGTTCATGAATGTAAATGGTCAGGCATGTTACTCTCATCATGCATTTATTTTATTCAGTATGGAAAGGACATTAGTTTGTAATGCATTTTTTATATCTGATGGACCACAGTTGTGTTTGATGGATGTAACGACTGAAACACGTGGTGAAGATGAACATTGAATACAAATGAATGAGAAGGCATCTTGTAGCAGCATTTCTGTTTCATATGGATTGGTGGACAAGAAATCTTCACTCTCTTCTGTCTTCCCACAATGTCGTCTCAATATCTTGCCAGGTCATTCCTCTCGTCTTCTTGTCTTTCAGTACTTATCTGAACCATCTTGTTCAGGGTTAGCCTGTAGATTTGTTCCTTTCTAATTTACTTCTAATGTTGTTAATGAAGTGTGGTAATTCAGATCATGTTCTCAGGTACACACGGTTTGATTAAGATCATTGTATGGGTAATGCATTCTTACTGGATTAGGATATTATTATTATTTGGAAACATTATATGTAGTTGAGAAATATTTTAACAATATAAGGATTGCACAGATGCTTTAAAAACAAAGTAACTGATTATCAGCAGAAGACTCTGTCAATGCAAAATTTTAATAGAACCGTATTATAAGTCTGCTGCATTATCATTTATTTTTTGTTTCTCATGTCTTGTTGGTGAAAAGAGGAACAGAGTAGACCTACATGTAGTTCATTTGGCAAATCTATATAGAAGTTGGTTTGTGAACATTAAAAACGTAGAACTCCAGTACAATTGAGATCCTCATTCTTGTGGGTTGTTGTGCAGTGTAGGTTGGTTTGTTACTGATGTTCCAAGACAGATGTCATCTAAAAATCTGTACCACTGAAGATGGGACCAGTACACTGTGCCATAACCCAGAAGAGCAAAGATGTCAACTACACCATGGCAAAAGCCTGACATTTCCAGTAAGAATGTTTTATGCCAGTGTAACATACTGAATGCTGGTCAGATGGATGAGTTGCATAGTGTTTACAGTGAAATATACTACAGTAGATTATATTTGCTTGTTAAACAGATAAGATGAAAACATATTTTATACCATTATATTGTACGTACAATTGTGGATAAAAGTTGATAATGTTCACCAATAAATTATTGTCATTGTGACACAGTGTTTCAGTATTATTTGATTACAGGATCGTGGTGTTCCTTAGTGCTACAGTGTTGATCTGCTGAGCATTTATGCTCCATAAATCGTATACAAGCAAGGTACAATGTGTAAAAGCTATGGTGCATTGCTTCAAGACGCTTCTAATTTAATCAGACCTCAATTTCAGGACAAACACTGTATTCAGAAACTGGTTATGGCAGTGTAACAGCTAGCAGAAACTATAGTAAGTTACTCTTAAGTTCTGATTTTATCATGTATTGACTGTGGCGAATGATGAGTGCAGCCGAGTTGACTTTAAACAAACTGACTGAGAAGGTTCTTTGAAACTCATGTTTCAGAACTGTTAGTGCTGCAGCCCAATTGAAGCCTTAGCTGTTCTCCTGTAGATTGTAAATCTTTTAAACCAAATGATAGAATCAGTTCAGCACCTTATTCTTGGTGCTGCAATCCAATTTAAGCCTTCAAGCCTTTGTTGTTTAGTGTAGAAATTTTCTAAATCTTATTAAGACACATGGAAGGACACCTTGGATGGAGTATTGGACCATCACAGAGCCTTCTTGATGCTACAGTTCCATTCAAGCTTGTCTCCCATGCTGCTTAATTTTCTAAGTCCTTATTAATCAATTTCAGAACAGTTTTCTCACTTTGTCGCTATGACATGGTAACCAACTTATCTTAACCTTCTATGTAGGGTCATCAGAGTGGGTGTTTACAATGCCTAAATGAAGTGATTCACAGAATCTTGATATGGATAATATGGCAATACTGTATAACTTTAAACTATTTTTCTACAGTCACTGGGAAACTAATAGGCTGGTAGCCTAGTCAGTATAGTGAGTGGCCTAAGGGTTAGATGCCCAGAGAAATGGGGTTTGGTTCCCAACAGGGGGTACATTTTTCTGTTTGTCACCTCATCAGACTGGCTATGGTGAATCACCCAGTCTCCTATCCAGTGCACACTTGGGAGTAAAGTAACTGAGGCATGGATTTAACCCACCACATAAGTCAGGTGTTGTGTTCTTTCATCTATAATTTGCCATTCACACGGTCATCAACTATGACTTTCCAAATGTTGCTTGAATGCTAAAAACAGATAATGCCACATCTGGGAAATTATGGATTTAAAACCAACAACAATACACAAATTGCAGTGAACAAAACACAGTTTTCTGGTGGCAGAGGATACAAAAATACAACCTACATGTCTGTCATCATGGAGTCGATGCAGAAAAATATAGTTTGATCAGTAATGCTGTCAGTTGCTTTAGAAAATAAAAATACAAACTTTCCAAGTGTCCCTTGTGTGTGTGTGTCCATATAAACCAGACATGCACAGTCACAGCCAAGCATTTTAACCTTTAGGAAATGGATTTAAATTGCTACCAATTAAGAGTACATGGCATGGTAGCCCATGTTCCAGTACATTTTAAAACTAGCATATGGTCTTGTATGATAAAGTTAACTACAATGAGGTTATGGAAAAAGTCTCAGGGAGTAAGCCCCTCCACTTCTCCCTCCAGCTGTCATAGCCATTCTGTACACAGGAATAATTCTGGTAGTGATAATGGCACAAACTTTGTTGGTAACAAGCACTGTGGGCTGGAAGACACAGACAACAGGGATGGAGGGGAGTACATCAGGAGAGAGGTGAACATCTTGAGCCTCACCAACCACGATATTTCTTCAATGTCATCAGTATGTTACTTAGTACATAATGAATTAGACAAACAAAATCAGAAACAATTTATATTGAATTTTATTTTCAAAATCATAGACATCTTACTGTTTATAAATGTTTAGAGTAAAAGTGTCATAATACACCATGTTTATCTACGTATCCGATATCATGTTCATTTAGAGTATATCATGCCAGTTGACTTCATGGAAGAAGCTAGGTAGATTCTTTTCTGCAGCTGTCTAGTTGTTTGCAAGGTCGCCAGGTAGTGTCACTGGGTAGTTGAAGTTGCAACGCAGACCCTTCATTTTTCCATGGTAGTCTTCCCAACGGGAATTCACCCCATGCTTCAAGACCTGAAAATAATACTTTTTTCAAGGACATGACACTGTTTTAGGTAAACTCAATCCACTGAAATCTTCTCAGGTAGTCAGCTGCACAAACAGGTAAAAAACCAATGTTCCAAGACCTGTAGATGCAGAGACAGGCACTCACAGCTCTTCCCCATATCACACTGAAATGTTGGATATTAACCCAACTTGGAACTGACCTGTGAATATCTAGGGCATGCATGAATTGTGAAAGCTCAAATTTTACAGATTTGTCATGGTCACATGTTCACAGTATAGTTCTCTAAGGCAGAATTTACTACTAACCCTCACATCCATGCCAAACTTCCAAGACATATGAAATGTTACTAAAAACAGTCATTACCATCACAACACTTCCAATGGGAATGCACTGCAGGAGATGGAGTGTCTACTTGGCTGTTAACTGACTCTCCTGCCACATTCATTTCTTCATCATGGTCATTCTGAGGCTTTCCATATATCATTTTCAAGTCATGAACTGTGTAGATCTGTGGTTCTATGGAAATGTTTCCCTCATTTGAAAAATTTAATTCCTGGGTATAGATGTTGACCAACTTTATCAGCTTTTCTTTAATATCTTCAGGCAGTGGAGGGTCCGAAAGTTCCATCAGACTGAAAAGTTAAAATTTCATCAAGTATTTACACAGAATGTGCTTTGTATCTTGCAGGTATGTATTCTGAATATTAATGTGGTAGTGGATGCTTATCCACATCGCATTCTTATGATTTATTTGCATTCAAGTTTAGTAGTTCCTTTATTCCCTCTGAAAATAATTCCATTATATTCTACAATAATCCAGTGTATAATGTCAATTACATAAGCAAATATGCACAAACACAATATGTTGATAAATCGTACTGCAGTTTAACTGGCACCAAATAAGAGTAGGTCCAATTTGTATTGTATGGACCTTTGTGAGTGTTGTTTTGTGGAACTCAGTTTGGATATGTAAGGGATCAGACAAAGACATAAATTGCACCCTGTTATTCACTAAAAGCAGAAGAGGTAAGACAAAAAGCAGAATAATGCACAACTTACCTTGGAAGGAAGATATTTGTTGATGCACTAGGTTTCAGCAATGTGTCATGTAAGAACTGTAGTTTAGTGAATCTCCTTGGCAATTTCTGGATTCTTAATGACATAACCTTCTTTAGATGTGGATTCTCTTTCTCAACTTCCTGTACTATTTGTTTATGACTGTGTGAGGCAGTACATTTTGTCTGTAACTGGGCTTGTAATCTTAGTTTTACAACTTTTAACACTTTATGTTTCTTTCCCTCCTTGCTAACATACCCTTCTCTCTTCCATTTCTTCACCAATTCTGCAGTCTTCTTGCTTTTATCAACACTCTTGAGCAATTCTTTAACCCACACAGCTGCCATTTTACGACGATGAGAACTCACATTCTCGGAGCCTGACAGGTGAATAAGTTTCCCCACAAGTAGAGGAATGACCCTGTTCTGATGAAGGAAGTTCAACATGGATTTCCACAGATTTCGGAAATTAACTGGAAGGCTGTTGTATGTCCATCTTGAAGCATCTACAGGGAAGACTTGTTTGTTTAACTCAGTGTTCAGACATAGGATGCTGAATATAAGAACAACAGATATTCTCAAATGAATGTGATGGTTGGAACAAGATGTCGAAGTAGCTGTACTTACTGATGATGAGAAAAAATATTCCTATTACATGTTGGTATTGCTGTCACAACTATAACAAATTACAGAAAATATTTACCCCAACACAAATTTCAAAATAACAAAGCCTTTCCCCCCTCTCCACAGAATACTGCATATCAGTGGCTAAGTGTTCAGAAAATAGTGAGTTACAGATTCTGATTTAAAATCCTATAGTTCAGAAAAGCTTCAGAACTTCAAATCTGTTCTGGATAATGGATCCAGCAACAGCATAGTTTCTTGTACAGCAACTAAAAAAATTCAGCAGCAGTGCAAGTTTCTGGTTTTCATGGCACATATTTCTCATGGCCATCTTCTGGATTGTACACCATCTAGTGGTTTAATATTCCAATACTGCATAGGAACAGTAGGCAGTAACCTGCATCTTCCAGGTGACTGAATTTTTTTAAGTGGATGCTGAAGTGACATGGAGGAATAAAATGTGTCGGCTACAAAGAACAGTGTCAGACAGTATCACTGATCACAGCTACACAAGGAAAGAAGTGGGGACATGATTCCAAGAACAGCCCTCTTTCCTGGCCTCAACAGTGGAGGATGTGAATGTAATGTGGATGTTTACTGTGATCTGATCTTTGCCTGTTGCAGCTTAACCACAAGCACAGGCACCATCTTCTTGTGTATCACTTCCAGCGCACACTTTTAACTAATTCCATCACCTTCAATATGCAGGCAACACATTCCTCTGAAATGTCAGAACATTTCACCACTATACAGTGGGCAAATCAAAAAGAAAACCATCAGTGGAACAGTATAGAGCACTCTACAGCTGTTTAACAAACTCTCATGCTGGCCAGTGACTTACCAAAATCACTGCTGAATACTGATAAGAAGTCTGGTGATGCTATGAAACCATCTCCATCCAGCAGAACATTAACGAGGATCTCGTGCCTGTCACCGTACTTGCCACTTTGTTCCATGCAGCATTTCAGAAGATTGATTATGAGGATTTGTGCTTCAGCCATCTTGGAGCAAATTATCAATGGTATTAAATTAATGTTGGTTGTCATCCTAGTACTTTCTGTGGCCAATGACCACTACTCTGTACCTGGCTACAAGATGAAAAACCAGGGTTCAAGTCACAGCAGGGAATAAGTTTGTTCACCATTAACATGCCCGGACTCATTATGATTACAGTTTTATGGGATGTAACAACACATACTTGCTTACTTACCAGCATTCAGAGGAATTTGCTACCACCACCATCTTTTACTCTGCAGATGGAGGCAGCAGATTACACTGAAATGCTGGTACCTATCAACCAAACTCTGTAATGTCACATTCATAAGATCTTTGTATTTAGCACAAATAGAACCTCAAGTCCCGCATCCCTCTTTTTATTCAGTGTCTACAGGAAAACGTACTTAACTTTGTCACAAACCACAGAACCATATTATAGATGTTACAAACTAAAAACAAAACATTGAACTGACATTTGTTCAAAATTTACCTCAGTCTTTTGCAAGGCATATCCTCTCCTTCGCAGTTTCTTTATCATTTTTCCTATTCTTTTTACAGTGTATTTCTCTTTCTCATGAATGAGAAGTTTCCTGCAAAAGTATAACAAGACATTTCTGTTGTCTTCTAAATCTTATTAACTCCATCCAATAATCAGCTCACATCAATCGAAATACAATTATAAAAACTGACCGTAATTTTAAATCTGGAATCTCAGTGAAGGCTGTAAAACCTGCTGATGAATAAAGCATGACAGCCTGCCATGTTTCAACAATCTCTTTCAGTTGGTGGATCATTTCACTGTAATCAGCTGGCTCCTTACCCGCAACCCAGTCTGTTGCCATCTCTGCTTCATTCTTCCAATAATGTTCCTATAATAGAACTGACTATGAAGGATGATCATTAATAATTAATTGCTAGGGAGAACATGGATACTCATGAACTAAAGGGTAACATGTCATTTAGAGTGTAATGTTAACCAAAAATTAGAACAGCTGGGAATTTATTCACTTTCAGAATGTCTAGACAAAGAATTACTGTTTCTTGTATTATTTACATAAGGAACAAAAAGTAACAGGAAAATGAAGAAAATTATATAATGTGGAATTTCACAATGTGTACTACATAACATACTGTTGGGAGTGATTTGACCAAGAGTGGATGCAAAACTGGGATTACCAAACATAACGAGCAGAGAGGATTTGGTTCAAGACGTATGTGTAGTTAGCAGGATAATATTACAAGGAGTATTAAAGAAATAAGTTGTGAGAATGCAAGGTTCAGGAAAAGGTCCATTTGTGAGTTCTTGGAACATAGCACTGAACTATCAGTCTACATTAAAATGGAGAATTTATTGCACTATCAGAGGCTGTCCTGGAGGTGACTATTGCTATTACTGTCTTCTAGGATGTGCAAGTGTAGAAATTATCAATGTTTCAGAGGAATCTACTGCCTCTACCTTTAGGGTTCTTGTACCAGGCAACTGCGTGTATTTTATATTTCCACAATTGCTACTCAATTCGCATCAGATTGCTTATGTTATATATGAAGCCCACTCATCACACTGCTAGAGGATCTGTCAAGTCTGTACAAGGCATCTGCAGTTGCTATGTGTATTTATGTATGGTTCATAAGTTAAATACAGTTGCTAATAGAATAGAAGTCACAAATTTCAATGAAAGTTTCCTGATACACCTGCTAAAATCTGACAACAATTTAGAAATACACAAAAAGGTTTCAAGCAGAAGATTCCATTACAGATAGTAAGATAATACCGAAGATGTGTGCTGCGGAACAACTGAACAGAACTGATGCTAGATGTAAGACATCTCCAAAAAAATTACTGGCTTAACTTGCACAGTACATGTGCATGTCTGGGTCAGTGGCACAAAATGCTGCATTTGTACATGTATAAAACAACTAAGATTCACACTCTCTATGACATACATCAAGAAGCAAGACTGAATATTGTGAATTTGTGCCTTCACTAGCTGCATCCGGGAAAAACAGATCCCACATTTATTCTGTCCAGCAGTGAAACCTGGTTCAATCTCAATGGACACTTGAACTCTCAGAATAACAGACAGCGACCGGCAGCCAATCCAGTGCTATTACATGATGTTGATGTTGGTTGTGTGCAGTGGTGTATGTGCAATTAGCACTAATGGGACATTTCTTGGACCATAAATTCACACTGTTACACATTTCCTGAGACCATTTCCTGAACATCTGTCTAATTAAATAAGAACCTATGCCTTTTCTCAGCAGGACATTGTGACCTCTGACACTGCAAACAATCCTATGTGGTTTATAAAATATATCCAACAAAATGCAATATTTAAATATACATTTTCTTATTTAAAAAATTATGCCTCCAACATGTTTCAATCCAGTATGGATCATCTTCAGGGAGGAACCACACCAATAAATCATGTGTAAAACAAGAATTAAGATAAAACTAGGCTAACAATGTATGATGTATCTTGACATATTAAAATCCATAGTCGAAATGGATATGCGAAGAATACTCCATATGAAGTAGATCTGACATACACTGGTAGCATTATGGGACATAATGGAAGAGAGTTGTTTGGTTTGTTGTCAGTCTCTCACTCCATATGTGTTAGTATAATCAAATGGCAATTCATATGGAATTTGTGATTGACAAAATGGCAAGAGGGCAGGTTTATCTCCAGACATCTTGTTTTTGCCATGCTGATTCATTTGAACCTGCAGTTTCAAGTGACTCACTCCCAGTGAGGACTAGCAAACATTTATTGGGTTATTTAATGTTTGTTAACAAACTACATTACATAAAAGAAAATGGTACGATTATGAATGGCAATTTGGAGAGAATGTTGAAGAAGTGGTAATGTCTAACCTGAAGATACTATCCCAGCATTTGACTGCAGGGACTGAGAATTACCACAAAAATCCCTTCTCAGAATAGCCCTCTTCCAAACTTAAATTGAAAATAACTTTGTCCTGATATACTGTCAACTCAGTACACTGTGCCCCTACATCCCAATTGGAATACATCTACTCTCATAGTTACATGTATCCAATCCAGACAGAAATGAGCTCCCTCTTGTAGAATGCTGAGTGACGGCAGATTGTGACTGTGTGATGCATCATGGCGTATATTGACAACCCAGTCAGGAATGTGTAGCTTGGCTGCCATATCATACAGACTCTGAGCCTTATTCTTATCTAGTGCTTTCAGATGATTCAGGAACCTCACAACAGCCATGGAGTACATAAATTGCAGATCACATTCATGGTAGGGAGGCAGTACACCACTTGCAATTTGTGGCCACACTTCCCTGTCTTTCAGGCATATCTGAATGAGGTCTAATGTGCACTGTACTCCCACTGGAATGCCCTCTGGACATCTGAAATTATTCAGAGACAAATGTATATGGTTCACTGGTTACAACAGCACGTTATTTAATGTTATTTAGACCAGGCAATGATTACATACAATAAAAATTAAATAATTCAGAATAATGCTGAAGTATAGCTTTGGAAGAAAGCAGTAAAGACAAGGAGTGAATTCAGATAATTCAGAATGTGGTCCAATGGCAAGCTTCTGTGAATATGACAGCCTTCATATTCAAATAAAACAGGGTTTCTTCACCTGCTGAGGAACAAGCTAATTACTTTTCAAGGAAGGCCTTGTATACTGACATTTGGAGCTACAGGAATACACACACGTAACACGATGCCTAAAAGGGGCAATAAAGGATTAATAGAAGAAGAATATACACATATGCTGTAATTAAGATTTGAAGTGATTGACAGAAGTCACTCATATGCCCATTTTCAGCCACTCACGTTTTGTAAAAAATGTCTAATTTTTATGTATTCATCATAATTCATCCTTCACAGACAACAAAACAGCACACCTTACTTTCCAAACGACCAAACGTTCAAAACCCTCCAATTGTGCCACTGTGTCGGCCGAATAAATCTGTCTGTAGACTTGGTGCCATTCAGCCCTGTAAAAGGAACAGCTTGGATGAAAATATGTTCTATGCGTAACTCTGAAATAATGAACACTTACGTGCACTAACCTGCTATTAATATTTACTGCTACAGATACCCAGATACATACCTGAATCTGTCATAATACAAACGTAAATCCTAATTTCCGTAAGTGATCCTGCTTGGGAGGCCATAATCTCTAATGTAACTTACAATCAAATATCCTGTATGGAAACATGCACGCAGATACCCTTAAGGTGTCATTTTCCTTACATATTAAGCCAGGGTACAAATCTTGTCCTGGAAATTTCATTTCCACGGCGTGCCATTCCGTGAGGTGAAAAACTTATTCTCCCTTGCACACCAGCTCACATGTCGCACTCCGTACTCATACAAGCTGCCGGTACCAAGCACACCTTGTCAGTAATCCGTGGCATTTGGCCAGAATACAGATGGCTGCATGTATTGGCCTTCTTAGTACGATTCATGGGTAGTACCAATCATGGATAAGAGTGGATAGCAACATTCTAAACTGTAAGCAGTGTCATATGTAGTCTCCCGTGCCAGTGCGGTGAGCTGACACGTAAGAGAGAGGTTCGGATACAGATCGAGGAATGGCGTTTGTGGGTTTGGTTGGAGTTGGTGTGAGAATACAGTTTCAGACGTTAGGCAGTGGTGTTATACGGAGATCGCCAGCTATTTTACATGAGTGTGTAACTAAGCGTTATATTAAATTTAATTTTTCTCCAGAAAAAACATCTGAAGATGGAGGTAAAGCTGTTAACAGAAGTCGTGTTCTTGTGTATGCATAGTGTAATTGAGGTTGATTAATGTTTCTGTGCCTCATGATTCTTGGCTTAGTTGTATTATATACGCCAGTCTCACTGCTATGCAATAGAGAAACGACATACCACGTATTGAGTTATGGATTCGTTATTACCGTCAAAATCAGTTTCTTCCGAACATTTTTTTCGCAGGTGAAACCAGACGGATGAATCTTTGTCAGGCTATCAACAATGCATTACATACAACTTTAGCAAATGATCCCACATCAAGTAAGTAAGGGATAACTTGGCGTGCAAAGTTTTGTACTAGTGATTTTGTAAATAATTTTGATACTAAAGCAACAGCAGTGGTTACTTTCCCTCCTGGAATTTCAGCGTAAATAAATATTAACGTTTCTGTGTCATGTTTCTTAAGCTAAGGTAATATATTGTTTGAAAACTATGAAAAGTGAAATAAAGTAAATATAATCCAATATTGATTGAAGATACTGCTTTGTGAGGTTACTTTGTTCCTTTCTTGGCATTCTTGAATACTATTGCAGTGTTGCACAGCATGGTTACGACAATATTAGCATGCTAACAATGCATAAATCAGTAACAAAGCCGGAAGACACATATGAAGACCAAAACCAACTTGTATTTACCATTATGCTGCTACATGGTGTTTTAGGGTAAGGTGTCAGTCTTAGATCCGACAGTCATGTGGTTTTCACTCATACCTTTCCATTTTTTGAGTCCTGACAACGATAAATCTTTCTGAATGTAGTAAATCTGGGTCATCCCTGCCAATCCTTATCATATACCTGTTCTTGTGGGTAGCAGAGTCTTTATTCTAGGCCCCCCTCCCCCCAGCTCCACCTCTGCAAACCACACTCTGAATCCAAAATTTGTTTGCCATTGCAGCTGCAGGCAGAAGCAGGAAAGTCAAATGGACTGTAATTAGCAGTTAGCTACAGTGACAGTATCAGTGTTGTTACCACCAGTGTGGATTGTCCTCAGAAAAGGCTTCCTCCTCCATGTAACTGCTTCTTTTGTCTGTGTGTCACCTGTTTCTTCATTCCCTATTGTATATCTACCCATACTGGATGGCTACCTCTTGCCACCAAACAAGTGAATGGACAACACACCTTCTTCATGTTCATATCTTGGTGCAGAGACTGGCTGTCATGACTGAAATTTTATAAACTTCACATTGTCATTTATAAAGTGCAGTTTACTAAGTTATGTGTCTAAAGATTTCCAACAGTCTGCACCATACACATAATAATTGTCATGTTTTACGTTAGTCTCTTAATGTGCGTGACACGATAATACTCGGAATTAGACAATTAATGTTTCCACACCCTTTCCAATTCATTATTTGCAAATTATTCTTTGCTGTGTAGTTTGAGCTTTTGAAAGTGTCATTAAATAATGAACAAATTTAAAATGCAGAAGAGTGTAAATTTGTCCTTTTGTTTCTAACTGGTTGTTTATCTGATATCTTTATTTCTTATATTCTCAAAGGAATCATGATGCCCCTCTATAACAGTCAAACATTCTGCTGAATTGTTAATGCTGTTGTTTTTTTTAAATGGAAGCATCACAATGTGCTTTTAACGTAATGTTATATTAAATAGGGTACATCAGCACAATCACATTATTACTCAAGGCAATTATAAGGCTACATGTTTCGACTATAAATTAGTCATTCTTGGGCCTATTTTGTCAATTGTGCCACAAGATGCTATGGGATCCCAAAGTGTGCATAGCATCTTGTGACACAATTGACAAAATACGCCTGAGGATGAGTAATCTATAGTCGAAACATGTAGCCTTATAATTACCTTGAGTAATAAAGTGATAGTGCTGACATACACTATTTAATATTGTATAATGGTGTTGCGTTTTTGGCTTCCTACATCTTACATTTGTGGGCCAGGTAGCTCGGTCGGTACAGTGACTGACTATGGGCTGGACGGTCTGGGATCGAATCCCGGTGGGGATGAAATTTTCCACCTGTCCAGACCGGCCCTGAGGCCCACCCAGCCTCCTGTAAAATGGGTACTGGGTCTTTCCCGGGGCTAAAGTGTGGCCGGGGCGTGCTGCTGACCACTCACCCCCTTCTAGTGCCGCAGTCATGGAAGAGTAGAGCTATACCTCTCCCCACCCTCTAGGCTATGCCGGGCTGGTAATGGGATTACTTTACCTTTACATCTTACATTTGCTTTATGTTACAGTTGTCTTTGGAGAAGATGTGGCATTTGGCGGAGTGTTCCGTTGCACTTTAGACCTTCAAAAAAAATTTGGCATGGACAGAGTATTTAATTCACCATTATGTGAGCAAGGAATTGTAGGATTTGGGATTGGGTGTGCTGTTGCAGGGACAACGGCAGTTGCAGAAATGCAGTTTGCTGATTATATCTTCCCAGCATTCGATCAGGTAATATATCATTGTTGGTGTTCCTGTCTTGGCAGCTGTACTTAAATACCAGACCCTCACTGCTACATTGTTACTTTATTTTTCCCATCAGAGGTGTATAAACGAAGGCTACAGAATTGTTGATGGCGTAATTAAATACTAGTGAAGTCTAAGCATGATTTCAGCATGTCTCAGAGATATGGGCCAGTTGTTTGGACAGACTGATTCACCAGTTGTCGGAGACAATGTTTGTCAACAGTGCATTAAGTACTATACAAATGAGTCCTTGAAGTAGATTCCTTGATTGGATTTAAGTATGTAGTAATAGGCTTTTAACCCTTATCCTGCTGATGTGGAGAATATGGTGAGCTGCTAATAATGGCAGCAGGTGGCAGATAGGATTTAACTTCACGTTTAAAGGGTTAAAGGGTGTGCCTTGAGTCCTTTTTAGGCTATTACAGTTGTTCCATTTCTTTAGTGGCTCTGTAGTCTAAAACTCAGACCTCAACCAATTACATCCTTTACAGTCAGTTTCTTTTTTACTGTGATTACTATCAAGCGTGACTTTCCCATGATGCTGTGTGTTTAATGTGTAAGGCTTTGGCTGTTTTTTCTGCTTGTCCCTGGAGTGGTGCCAGACTTTAATAAAATTTTGGTTAAATTTTGTTTACTTCATAGTTGTTGTTTAACGTGGGTTTGGTTTTGTTATTTATAGTATATATATAGTATATATATAGTATATATATACCACATTTATGGATTCCATGAAAAAGGGGATTTTTTTGACAAGCTGAATAACCATCAACTTTTCAGAGAACACTGCACCAAGGTGTTACCTAACTAAATGAAACAAACTCTGTACCATGTCGTTACTGATAAGCTAATGCTCTTAATTACTCAGATGTCAAGAAATTTACAATTTATAGAAGCCAAATACCAATTTTTATATTTGTAATAATCTCTCTCTGTCCCTATCTTCAGCGTGATTATTGAGTGTACATCTGCATGTATGGTTTATTTCAGATACACTTTAATATTACCTTGTCCTCTACATATGAGTGTTGCAAGTGGTCTCTTTCCTCAAGGCCATTGCTTCCCAACCTTCCCCCCCTCCCCATGGAGGAGCCCCAAACATAATTGTTTATGTCCTAAGGAACACTTGCTTATGGGACCCTGTCTGGGTGCCAGGGTTAGGTTTCTGTCCTTTATCTGGACACAGTCCAGGTTTATTACTGGCCTTTTTACTGGACATAATATACTGAGAAGTCATCTTCACCTAATGGGTCTGTCAGACAGTCCATTGTGTAGGAGGTGTGGAGCAGAGGGTGAAATCTCAGCCCACATTCTTTGTGAATGTGAAGCCTTGGCTTCATTCAGACGTGTATCTGGGCTCCTTCTTCTTGGAGCCAGAGGACATTAACAGTATAAATCTGGGGGCCATCTGGAACTTCAGTACGGCAACAGGGCTCCCATAAATCGATATGGGGCACAAAGGGCCTGCCAATGAAGGCCGAGTTGCATCGGGACCATAAGGTCTTGAACCCAATCACAAATCAGTCAGTCAACCCCTGCATATAAAAATGTTTACAGTTCAGAAAACAAAGTGGCAGTTGTTAGAGTACAGAGGTTACTTCGGTGCTGCCAATTACTGTCCAAAATTTTTGCGATATTTGGAGGAGTATTTGGAATTTTTCTTGGTATTATAAAATTTGTGTCTTTATTCCATCATCTCTTACGGAACCCTGATAGTGTTCTGTGAAACAGTACTGTTTACCAGAACCATGTTTGGAAAACACTGCTCTGATTTATTGACCATTGTAGTTAAGCTGAGAAATGTGGTATGGATTGTGAATGGACAATATATATATATATTCAAATTGTTTATGATGCCTTGTGTGTGTTTTAAGATCACTAACATTTGGGTGGTGTGAATCTCTGAAGGTAATGTGTGACAACCATCAGGTACTGGAAATTTGTACTAGCAGAAATCATACACAAAATAAATCAGCAGTTTGTGTAATTATTGATTTATATGATTTCATGTTGCCTCAGTATATAGAGGGATTCATTTACTGGGTGGTATGTCTGTAAGTTCTCCAACAATTTATGTTAGGAATTTGATGCATTTGGGGAGTAATTTCATGTTGATGTCTGAGTGCTGATATCCTGCAGCTTTCTCAGCATCTGCCTTTACAAATAATTCAGAATTCAGTAACTCAGATTTTTGTTATTCATTTGGTTTCGTTGATAATACTGTCATTTGATTAAATTTAACGTCATTCTTTTTAGCCATTTATGACCCATAATTTTTACACGGATAATTTCAATTTTATGTTCTTTAAAGTCGAAACTAATAACAATGATGTTGAAATTAATTTGTGTATTTCCAAGGGTGCCTGTAGTACAGTAATTTATTAAATAAAATAAAATAATTAAATCGTATTAGTCATTATAGCGACCTACTACAGGCTGGACGGTCCAGGGATCAAATCCCAATGGGGCGAGTTTTTCTGCACCTATCCAGACGCTTACGCAGCTTTCTGTACAATGGATACCAGGTCTCCTCCCCCAGGGGTAAAGTGGCTGGGGTGTGGTCTTGACCACCCACTCCCCCACCATCTAGCACCAAAGTTAAAGAAAGAGCAGCGCTATACTTCTCCTCCCCCTCTGGGCTTTCATGGCCTGTTCTAGGATGAACTTTAACCCTAAGTTGGGGAAAGATAGAAGATGTATCATATTGTTTTCATTTCAGCTTGTAAATGAAGCTGCTAAGTACAGGTATCGAAGTGGTAACCAGTTTGACTGTGGCAAGTTGACTGTGCGAGCAGCATGGGGTGCTGTTGGGCATGGCTCTCTGTACCATTCCCAGAGCCCCGAAGGCTTTTTTGCACATGCAGCAGGTTTGAAGGCAAGTCTCATGATTATCTGTGTAGCCACACCATTTCTGTCCCGTGGTTCATATGTTGCCTGTTGTTCGTGTGGCTGTTTAATGTGATGTCAGTAACTTAC
>Ga0123352_10003151_pt1 | contig 23656 bp, 12 predicted proteins | sample TergutLab28metaG_FD_89700 | JGI IMG/M metagenome (GOLD analysis project Ga0123352, IMG submission 89700) | Labiotermes labralis P1 segment gut microbial communities from Petit-Saut dam, French Guiana - Lab288 P1 | ecosystem: Host-associated > Arthropoda: Insects > Digestive system > Gut ...
GCTTCTTGTAATAAAAACCCAAATTTTACGCTTGTACTTTTTGCTTCGCAAAATAGTACTTGGCTAAATTTGATTTTTTATCTTGAACCAAGCTCCCTTTTTACGGTCGCTTCTTGTAATAAAAACCCAAATTTTACGCTTGTACTTTTTGCTTCGCAAAATAGTACTTGGCTAAATTTGATTTTTTATCTTGAACCAAGCTCCCTTTTTATATAACTCTTACTTTGATAACATTTTCAAGTGCTTCAATTTTTGCTATATCTACATCTCCGTCAATTTCAAAAATAGAGTATCCAAACTCACCTCTTGAAGCCGATTTAGAATTAGCAACAGAAATACCATCTAAAGTCGATAAACCTTCACCTTTTGTCAACACGCAAACACGCTTTTTACCCGAAACTTCCATAGAAACATTAGGGAAGTTTACAGAGTTTACAATATTTCCGTTTTCGATATAATCTCTAACTTGAACAGATGCCATATAAGCACAATTTTCTTCACTTTCAGGGCTAGAAGCACCAAGGTGAGGAATATTTATAATACCATCAACGTTTAAAATTTCTTCCGTTGGGAAGTCGATAACATATGCCGCAACTTGCCCCGCCGCAATAGCTTTTTTAACTGCTTCATTGCAAACTAATTCACCCCTTGAGAAGTTTAATAGTCTAAGGCCAGGCTTAACTTTCGCAAACATTTCATCATTAAACATGTATTTTGTTGCATCCATCAAAGGCACATGTAACGAAATATAGTCAGAATTTGCTATAATTTCGTCTAAATTAGCCGTAACCGATACATCAGCAGATAATTTTTTAGCATTTTCTTCTGATAAATAAGGGTCATACCCAACAACTTTCATGCCAAGATCAGCAGCCGCATTTGCAACAAGCATACCAATTGCACCAAGCCCAACAACACCAAGTGTTTTACCCATAATTTCAGGGCCAGTAAACTCGCCTTTACCTTTTTCAACAGTTGCAGCAACGCCAGTTTGCCCATCCAAAGAATTAGCCCAGTTAATACCTTGCACAATCTTTCTAGAAGCTAAGAAAAGTCCGCAAATACAAAGCTCTTTAACTGCGTTTGCGTTAGCACCTGGAGTATTAAAAACAACAATGCCCGCTTCAGCACATTTTGCACTTGGAATATTATTAGTTCCAGCACCAGCACGGCCGATAGCTAGTAAGCTTTTAGGCATAGAATAATCGTTCATGTTAAAACTTCTTAATAAAATACCATCAGGCGAATCACATTCGTTTAAAATTTCATATTTGTCTTTAGGTAAACAGTCTGTCCCGATAGAAGAAATCTTGTTTAATGTAAGAATTTTGTACATAATGTTCACGCCTCCTTATTTATTTTCCATTTCAAATTTTTTCATAAATTCAACTAAGGCTTTAACACTTTCGATTGGCAATGCGTTATAAGTGCTCGCACGCATACCACCAACAGAGCGGTAGCCTTTTAAGTTAACCATACCTGCTTTTTCAGCTTCTTTAACAAATTTATCATCTAAATCTTTGTTGCCTGTAACATAAGTTATGTTCATAAGAGAACGGTCTTTTTTGCCAACCGTTGCACTAAACATGCTAGATTCATCTAAATAATCGTATAAAAGGGCTGCTTTTTCTTCGTTAATTTTTTGCATAGCAGCAACGCCACCAAGCTCTTTAACCCATTTGTAAACAAGGCCAGCAAGATAAATTCCAAATGTTGGTGGAGTGTTGTACATAGAATCGTTATCAGCATGAGTTTTATAATTAAGCATTAAAGGAGTATTTGGAAGAGTTTCGCCCGTTATTAAATCTTCTCTCATGATAACAACAACAACGCCAGCAGGACCCATATTCTTTTGAGCACCAGCATAAATCATGCCAAATTTAGACACATCAAAAACTTCTGATAAAATGTTTGAAGACATGTCAGAAACTAAAGGTACATTGCCCGTATCTGGAAGTTCAGTAAACCTTGTGCCAAAAATAGTGTTATTTTGGCTTATGTGGAAGAAATCTGCGTCTTTTGAAAATTTAGATTTGTCAAATTCTGGGATATAATTAAAGTTTTTATCCTCAGAAGAAGCCACAAGGTTAATTTTTGTGTATCTACTGCCTTCCTCAATAGCTTTAGTTGCCCATTGCCCTGTGTTTACATAGTCTGCGATGCCGTTTTTAGATAAATTCATTGGAATCATACTAAACTGCATAGAAGCCCCGCCTTGTAAAAACATAACTTTGTAATTGTTAGGTATTGCCATAATCTCGCGTAGTGTAGCCTCTGTTTGTGCAATAATGTCCATGTAAACTTTAGAGCGGTGGCTCATCTCCATAACAGACATGCCTGAACCTTCAAAGTTTAATAGCTCTTTTTGTGCCTTTTCTAAAACAGACACAGGCAAAACCGAAGGTCCTGCTGAAAAATTGTGAACTCTTTCCATTTTAAATCCTCCTGATGTATATTAATATTTTTATAACTATTGATATACTTAGATTATAGTATTTCGTAGCGATATAGTCAAGGCTAAATCAGAAAAATATTAATATATCAGGTTTTTTATATAACCCACCTTTCCACAATACTACTATAACACAAAAACTACCCTCAAAAGTCTCAATTTTGTCGCAAATTTATCATTTCCAAAAATATCTTTTGACTGATGTAAATTTTTATGGTATCATAATTATGTGATAATATAGATTTAAAGAGGTGTATGCTGTTCGGCATATTTGATATTGGATAATTCAGCAATATAAATATGTGCGGAAAAGATGGATAAAACATAATTGAACATTAAAAGATATGGTCGGCTTATCGGCTTTGCTTTGTGTGTAAATTACGTTTTATACCTATCATTCTGCACTTTAACTTAGCTTAAATTTAAAAAGCTGTGGGATGATTCCCACGGCTTTTTATTTTGTCTATATTATCACAATCATAAATAAAAAATTTGGAGGAATTTATATGTTTACACAATTAAAAACTATGATGAATAAACCTGCACTTTACGAAAAAGGCACCAAAGAGTTATGGACTGATGAGCATATCTCAAAGGGTATGCTAGAAGCCCATCTAAACCCTAACTGGGATGCAGCTACACGAAACCACGAAACTGTGAGAAAAATTTCCAAATGGATTGGTTCGGTTGCTCCTTCAGAAAAATACCACGATTTATTAGATTTAGGTTGCGGCCCCGGAATATATACAGAAGAGTTTTACAAATTAGGGTATCAAGTTTCGGGGATAGATTTCTCAGAGCGTTCTATAAACTACGCCCTCCGTTCTGCACAGGAAAAGAACTTTCCCATAATGTACTACCACCAAAACTTTCTTACACTTGATTTAACGGAGCAGTTTGATCTCGTTACGCTAATTTACTATGACTTCTGCACTCTCTCTACAGAAGATAGGGCTACAACACTTAAAAATATTTACACAGCACTAAGGACGGGTGGCTTGTTGATAGTTGAAGTTCATACACCGCAACATTTTGCCGGTCAAAAGGAGTATAAAGATTGGGAATATGCAGAAAAAAGTTTTTTCTGTGCAGAACCACATTTATGCCTTAATTCATTTTATAGATATGATGAGCAAAATACTATACTGCATCAGCATATTATTGTTACTGAGCAAAATATAGAGAGCGTAAATATATGGCATCATACTTTTACAAAAGATGAGTTTTCGCACGATTTAGGTATAGCTGGATTTAAAATTAAAGACCTTTACGGTAGCATAATAGGAGCAGAATATCATGATAATGGAAAAGAAATGTGCTTTATAGCACAAAAGGAAGGTGACACTAATGACAGTATTTGAAGCAATAAAAGCAAGAAGGTCGGTTAGAAAATTCAAAGATACGCCCATCTCTGCTGAAATAATTAAGGAAATACTAGAAGCGGCAAGGCTTGCCCCTCAGGTGGAAATTCCCAAAATCATGTTTTTGGCGTAATTTGGATGTTGATAGAGCTTCAAAAATTCTAAATCTACCAAAGAATTTAGCTTGTTTGTTTCTTCTTCCAATTGGGTATTTAGAAATCTATCACGAGTGCTATTTTAAAAAGACTGTCGAATTTTCGACAGTCTTCTTTATGTATTCTTAAGCCTTTTTCGAATATCTCGAAATATTAAGTAAAATACCCATACAAAACGTTAGAATAGTAAGTGATGTTCCCCCATAGCTTATAAATGGAAGCGGAACACCTGTATTAGGTATCGTATTTGTAACAACCGCAACATTTATAACAACCTGGCTACCAATCATCAAAGCAATACCTGCTGCTATTAACGAGCCAAACAAGTCTGGTGCATTTATAGCAACCTTAATTGCCCTCCAAACTAAAACGGCAAACAAGAAAAGTACAAGCCCAGCGCCAACAAGCCCAAGCTCTTCGGCAATAATCGAGAAAATAATATCGTTATGTGCCTCGGGTATAAAGCCAAGCTTTTGGCGGCTTTGCCCAAGCCCAAGCCCAAACATTCCACCCGATGCTATTGCATAAAGTGATTGAATTGTTTGAAATCCTAACCCTTGCCTAAAGGCAAATGGATCTCGCCAAGCAGCCACTCTACCACCTCTAAAGCCATCATCTCCAGAAAGCAAAAACCACCCTGCTCCAATACCAATAGCACCCGCAACCCCAAATACCGCTGTGTATGGGCTTGCAATAAAAATCATACCAAAACCAATAACTCCAATTATTATAGCAGAGCTGGCGTTATTTGTTCCAAAAAATATTACTAAGCAACAGGCTGCTACAAGTAGCCCAAGTGTAATTGTTCCGCCCCATTTCTTAAGCATATTTTTATGCTTAGATACAAAACTTGCAACCATTAGTATTATAGCAAGCTTTGCAACCTCTGAAGGTTGAAATTGCCCTATAACAGGCACGGCTATCCATCTTCTTGCACCGCCAACCTCTTCTCCAAAAAAAGATACAAAAACAAGTAAAACCATAGATACTATGTAAAGTGGCAAGCTAAACCTTTTTAAACGGTCATATTTAAAGTATGCCATAAATATCATAGCAATGAACCCAAGAAGAGCAGCAGCAGCTTGGCGGCTTACAAAATGATACATATTATTAAACCTTATGGTTGCCATGTAATAACTGGAACTAAAAACCATTACTATGCCGATTAAAGTAAGCAAAATAACCGTAATAAAAATTGTATAATCAAAATTGCCTACTGAAATTGTATTTTCACTAGGTTTTTGACGAGTAGGTCTTATATGCTCTTTACGGTTACGTTCGCTCATAAAATTTGCTCCTTACTTTTTTAACTTGTAGACCAAAGATTTAAAAATCTCTCCCCGCTCTTCAAAACTCTTAAACATATCCCAACTTGCACATGCTGGAGATAAAAGCACGCAATCGCCTGAGTTTGCCTTTTCATAGGCTAAATTCACTGCCACCTCAAAACTATCTACCAATGTATAATTTTTAAATCCTACATCATCACAAGTTCTTGCAATTTTTTCTTTAACTTCACCCAAAATAACAAATTCTTTAACTCTACCTCTAAATTTTTTAATCCAGTCGGTAAAATCAGCATTCTTATCATATCCGCCGCCTATCAAAACAATTGGACGTTTCATAGCTTCTATACTTTTCTCCGAAGCATCAGAATTTGTACCTTTAGAATCGTTGTAAAACTCTATATCGTTTATAGTTGTAACATACTCAATCCGATGTTCTACCCCACCAAAGTCTATTATTTCACGCCTGATATGAGCAAGCGGAATTTTCGCAAGATATGCCATTAAAACGGCTGCCATAACATTTTCATGATTATGCTTGCCAAGCACCTTAAGTTCGTCTATATGAGCAACATCATACTCTTCACCATCTAATTTCAGGCAAATATATTCACCATTTTTTAAATATACTCCTTCTTCAAGTATATTCGTTGAACTAAAAAATATCACTCTCGATTTAACTGTTTTAGCAATTCTTTGGCAATTATTATCATCATAATTTAATATTAAATAGTCGCTTGAAGTATGATTCTTAGCAATAGATGCTTTGACATTTGCATAGTTTTCAAAAGTTTTATGTCTGTCTAGATGATCAGGTGTTATGTTTAAAATCGCGGCCACATTAGGATTAAAATCTGGTGAGCTTTCTAGCTGGAAGCTTGAAACTTCTGCAACACAGATAGAATTTTCAGAAATATTTTCGCACTTTTCAGTAAAAGCAATTCCTATATTGCCAACAACTTGCGAATCTTTGTGATACGATGCAACAATTTTGCCTAGAAGGGCAGTTGTTGTTGTTTTGCCATTAGTACCAGTAATCGCTAAAATAGGAGCCTTGCAAAATCTAGCACCAAGTTCAAACTCGCCAATTACTTCAACTCCTAACTCCATAGCTTTTCTAATAAAAGAAAGTTCTAAATCAAGCCCTGGGCTTATAACCATCAAGTCAAAATCCCCTACTATCTCATCAGGGTTTTTCCCTAAAAACAAATCAATTCCAAGCGATTTAATTTTATTCAAATCAATATCAAATTTTTCTTCTTCCTTCAAATCTTGCAAAGTTACAATGGCACCTTTGCTTCTCAAAAGCTTTGCCGCAGAAATACCACTTGTTGCCATTCCGCATACCAAAGCTTTTTTACCGAATAAATCCATAATTTCACCTCACTAGAACATATTCTGTGCACCTACAAATCCTACTAAACAAAGTATTGCCGTTACTAAATAGAAAACCTTTACAACTTTAGTTTCACTCCAGCCTTTAAGTTCATAATGATGGTGAAGTGGTGCCATTTTGAAGAACCTTTTCCCGCCAGTTATCTTAAAATAGAAAACTTGTATTGTAACCGATAAAGCCTCTAAAACATAAATAAGCCCAACTATAACCAAAAATATAGGCATACGCAAAACAATTGCAACAGAAACAACTAAACCACCAAGAGCAAGCGAACCTGTATCGCCCATAAAAACTTTAGCGGGATACTTGTTAAATAATAAAAATCCAACAAGCGAACCAACTGCAGCACCCGTAACTGGCAAAATAGTGCTAGATAATGCCCATGCTGCAAGTGTGAAAAATGTTACAACTAAAGCTGTTACTCCTGTTGCTAATCCGTCAAGCCCATCAGTTAAATTAACTGCGTTTGTAATGCCAAGTATTCCAAAAAGCATAAGCGGAATAAAGAAAATGCCCAAGTCAAGTGCATAGTCATTAACAAACGGAATATAAACAGATGAATAGTTATTTGCTTCATTATTCATAACAAGATATGCAACAAATCCCGCAGAAACAATAAACTGAAGCACTATTTTTTGCTTGCCACGAAGCCCTAGCGAGCGTTTTTTAACAACTTTAATATAATCATCAATAAATCCAATAACGCCAAAACTAAGCGTTACAAGCACAATAACAATAGCTTGTGTATTATCTCTAAGAAAAATTAAAGACCCAGCCACAAAGCTTATAAGTATAACAATTCCGCCCATTGTTGGCGTGCCTGTTTTTTTTAGGTGCGAGTTTGGCCCATCTTGCCTAACATTTTGCCCAAACTTAATTTTTCTTAAAATTGGTATAACAAATGGCAAAAGTATAACATTTACCAAAAATGCAATTAATAACGCAATTATCGCAGAAACTAAATCATTCATCCTAGCACCTCAACTATTTTCTCAAATTCCATGCCTCTAGAAGCTTTAACCAACACAGTGTTCATACTTTGTAATAAATTTAATCCATTTTCGATAAACTCTTCTTTTGTTTCGAAATAATATACACCGCTTTTATCAGCCTCTACTAAAAAATTATACATCAATTTTGCATATTTGCCAATACAAATTATTTTATTTATGCTTAAAGTGGCTAATTTTTCAGCAACTTCTATGTGTAGGCGTTCAGAATGCTCGCCAAGCCCAAACATATCGCCAATAATTGCAGCTTTTTGCCCATTAAATTCTGAGAGCATTGTTAAAGCCTCTGTCATAGAATGAGGATTGGCGTTATAAACATCGTTAATCACTTTGATACCCGCTTTTGATGTTTGAATTTTCATTCTATCTTTTGATGAAATAAATTTAGAAAGCCCTTTTTCGATTTCTTCTTTAGAAAGCCCTAATAATTTCCCGCAAACTATTGCATTCATTGCATTATATACCATAAACCTCCCTGGATAATTAAGGTTCACTTCATATATTTCTCCTGAAAAATCTACTTTAAAGGATAACCCTTCAGACCCTATATTTTGCAAATCATACCCGAAGCAATCAATGTAGTTTTCTAAGGAGATATAATGTTTTGCAAATTCTTTGTCAGATAGTGTGATTAACTTATCACAATCAGCATTTAATATGGCGACCCCGTCTTTTTTCATATATTCAAAAATTTCAGATTTCGCCTGAAAAATGCCTTCTCTACTGCCTAAATTATCTATATGAGAGGTGCCAATATTAGTTATGACACAAATATCAGGTTCGCCAACCATACTAAGCCTAGATATTTCACCAAAATTGTTCATGCCCATTTCTAAAACTAAAACTTCGGTTTCAGCAGTTGTTCTAAAAACAGTAAGCGGCAAGCCTATTTCGTTATTATAATTACCTTCCGTTTTTACAACGTTGTATTTCTCGGCTAAAACCGCGGCAATCATATCTTTTGTCGTTGTTTTACCCGAGCTTCCTGTAATTCCAATAACTTTTACGTTAAATAGGCTTTTGTAGTATTTAGCAAGCTCTAAAAGTGCATAGTTAGTAGATTTAACAAGTATATAAGGCTTATTTGTGTTAAGCATTCTCTCGCTCAAAACGCAAACCGCCCCTTTTTCAAATGCTAAATCTATAAAATCGTGAGCATCAAAATTTGTTCCTTTAATTGGCACAAAAAGGCTGTTTATACAATCTTTTCTGGTATCTATCGCAACAGAGTTAATCTCTAAATTTCCATCGTTTGCATGTAGTATGCCAGAAACCGCCTCTGCAATTTTAGAAAGTCTTAAGCTTCTCATTTTATAACCTCTGTTTAAAGCTTCTATCGAAACCTCTACATCGTCAAAATGCACCGTTTCATTTGCAAAAATTTGATAATTTTCATGCCCTTTACCTGCGATTATTATACTATCGCCTTTTTTCGCCATACTAATAGCTTTTTCAATCGCTTCTCGTCTATCAACAATTTTTATATAATTTGAAGTTATTGGCGAAATCCCTACTTCTACGTCTGAAAGAATATTTTCAGGGTTTTCAGAACGCGGATTATCGGAAGTAATTATTGTAAAATCGCTTAATTCTGCCGAAATTTCACCCATTATCGGTCTCTTGGTGGCATCTCTGTCACCTCCACAGCCAAAAACTGTTATAACTTTGCCCGTAGTAAATTCACGAACAGCCTCGATAATATTTTTAAGCCCATCAGGCGTGTGAGCATAATCTACTATAATATTAATTTCTCTAGTGTTTTTAACACTTTGTATCCTGCCTGGAACACCTTTTAACTTGCTAAGAGCTGATTTAACTATTTCGGCATCAATCCCTAAATTAAAAGCCGTGGCTATAACCGCCAAAGAATTATATACCGTAAATCTTCCTGCAATAGGAATCTTAAACTCATGCGAATTTACCAAAAACTCAATGGAGCTCGCCGAATATTTAACATCCAAAGCCCTAAAGTCGCTACTTTTTTCTATGCTATATGTCTTAATTTTACCCATAGCTTTTTCTGCCATGTAATTATAATACTCATCATCTAAATTTAAAACAGAAGAGTTGCTTTGAGCAAATAGTTTAGCCTTTGCATTTGCGTAATTTTCCATGGTTCCGTGCAAATCCAAGTGGTCTTGCGTTAAGTTTGTAAAAATTGCGTGATCAAAAATTACTCCATCTAACTTTTTAAGCTCTAGTGCATGAGAAGTAACCTCCATTATAACAGCCTTAACCCCTTTTTCATACATGGCTTTAAGTATCTGGTGAAGCTCCAAAGAATCTGGCGTGGTGCTTGTTGCAATATTTATATCAAGTGTTTCTTCGCCAATTCTTGCACCAGTTGTGCCAATAACACCATTCTTAATGCCTGCTTCTTGCAAAATTGCTTCTAAAAAATATGTTATCGAGGTTTTGCCGTTTGTTCCTGTAACACCAATCATATTCATATTTTTATGGTTATTTCCATAAAAGTTCATGGCTATATAAGAAAGTGCCTCTCGTGCATTTTCAACCCTTATAACCGTAATATCTTCATATATTTCAACATCTTTTTCAACAATTACAGCAGTTGCACCGTTTTTTATAGCATCGCCAATAAAATCATGCCTATCAACTGAAAAAGCACTGGCACACACAAAAAGCAAATTTTTCGCCACTGTTCTTGAATCTATTGTTATATTTTCAACTTCCTCATTTCTACCCTTTATCAAAGCAAATTTTACACCATTTAGTAAATCATATAACTTCATGCTATGCCTCCAATTCTTCTGTTGATTCCTCCAAAAGCTCCAAATCAATAAGTACTTTACTATTTCTATTTATAATTTCGCCTACAATAGGAAATTGACTAGCTATAACGTTGCCCTCGCCCCGAAGCTCAAGCTCAACACCTAACTGCCTCGCCACTCTTCTAGCCTCTTCAATACCTAGACCTATAAAATCAGGAACCATAACCCTATGTCTTGCAAGCTCTTCAAGCTCTTCTTCGTTAAATACAGGCTCTATGCCAAGCCAAGGTAGTGCATTTTCTAAAATATCTCTCATAACAGGGCCTGCAACCGTTCCACCATAATAAACGCCTTGCGGCTCATCTATTAAAACAAATGCCATAAGCTGAGGATCATCCGCAGGGGCAAAAGTTAAGAATGATGCTATATATTTTCCGTTTCCACGTGGAAGCTTTTGACTTGTGGCAGTTTTGCCGCCAATTCTATACCCTGCAACATACGCACGGTTTCCAGTTCCAACGTATACAACACTTTCCAAAATATCTCTCATAATTTCAGAGTTTTCCGCTGAAATTATTGACTCACCTCTGTCGTGAATAAATTCTTCGATTATATTGCCATCATTATCAACAATTTTTCTCGCAAAATGCGGTGTTACCATATATCCGCCATTTATAGTAGCAGATGCAGCACGCATAAGCTGCAAAGGTGTTATTTGGAAAGATTGCCCAAAGCTCATAGTTGCAAGTTCTAACGGCCCAACATTTTCAAATCTATGCATAATTCCCGGTGCTTCTCCAGGTAAGTCTACACCTGTTCTTGTATTAAACCCAAATTTTTGCATGTATGAGTAAAATGTTTCTGCACCCATTCTTTCAGCCATAATCATAAAAGTTGGGTTACAAGAGTTTTGTACACTTTCTAAAAATGTTTGAGAACCATGGCTTCTTGGGTATCGCCAGCATCTTATAAGCCTGCCAGCAACAGTATATCCACCAGAGCAGTTAAACATAGAATCAACTGTTATAATGCCTTCCTCAAGAGCTGCAATGCTCGTTATAATCTTTGATGTTGATCCTGGTTCAAAAGTGTCGTTAATACTAAAATTTCGCCACATTTGGTTTAGATGTATGTTACGCTCTTCTGGAGTTAACGTATCCCACGTACTATAAAGCTCTGCATCATTAATTGTAAACGGTTCGTTTAAATCAAAATCAGGCTTGTTTGCCATTGCGTAAATCTCGCCAGTTTGAGGGTTCATAAGAATTATAGCCCCTCTTTTTGCATTTTTATACTCTAAAACCTTTTCAAGCGTTTGCTCAGCATGTTGTTGTAAAATTACATCTATCGTCGTTACTAAGTTGTATCCATCCACTGGAGCCACTCTAAATCTTTGGCTAAAATCAAGCTCGCGGCCTAAAACATCAGTTTCAGTTAAAATCTTGCCGCTTTCGCCCTCTAAAAAAGAATCATACTTCGCCTCTAGCCCAATAATTCCTTGATTATCTCGCCCAACAAAGCCTATAACTTGTGATGCTAATGAGCTAAACGGGTAAACTCTTCTTATATCTTCATCAATAACAACGCCCCTGATGTCAAGATTTCTTATTCTGTCAGCAATATCCCTATCAACTTGGGTCATAATTCTTTCAAGAGCCACTCTTCTTGAAACTTTCTCAAAAACATAGTCATACTCTAATTCAAGCTGTTCTGATAAAATTCTTGCAACCATCTCTCTATCTTCAATCTGATTATGTATTACTGAAATAGAATACGCCGTTTCGGTAACCGCAATCCCTACCATGTTTCTATCATATATCGTGCCACGATTGGGCTTTATCAGCCTATCTCTTGTTTGTTGCTCATAAGCTCTTGTTTGCAAAAATTCAGCCTCAAAGTACTGAATATAAAATATTCTAAACAACAAAAATCCCAGCATAAAAGCTATTGCCGAAGCAACAAAAAGCAACTTTTTCTTTATCAAAATACTTGGCTTATCCATAAAAACTCTCCTAGCTTAATATATCATAATATATATATTAAAATAGAAAAGTTTTATTCTATAATGATAGCATAAACATACGAGGAAGTCCACTATTTTTTGTCGACTCTCAATATCATTTAATCTATATGCCCGCTAATATCTTTTTTCGTAAATAAAAAGACCACCATTAGTTAATATTCCACTAATGGTGGTCTTTTGCTATGCTAGTTTTACTATATGCTTAGAAACTAATACTACATAGCCTCCAGCAATCTTGCGAATATAGCCGCAACTTCTGCACGAGTTGCAACTGCTCTAGGATCAAATACATTACCAGGACGCCCAAAAATAATTCCTGCCGCCTGCATAGACATAACAGACTCTTGTGCCCAATCGCTAATTAGCGTGTAGTCGGCAAAAGTTTCTGTTGTGCTATTTCCTAAAATAATTCCTCTAAGCCTTACAAAGCGGAAGAGCATTGTAGCCATTTGTTCTCTTGTAATGGCTTCATCTGGAGCAAAAGTTCCATCACCCATTCCTGAAATTAGTCCTTCAGCAAATGCCCACTCTATAGCTGAAAAATACCAGCTATTTCTAGAAGTATCTGTAAATGTTGGGTTTCCATTTGCAAATTCTGCAAGGTCAACTCCCTCTAAATTAGCTAAAGCTTGAACAAACATTGCCCTTGTCATGCTAATTTGAGGGCTGAATGTGTTTTCGCCAGTGCCTCTAAATACTCCGCGTTCAGCAACTGTGTTAACCGAGTCGTAGAACCAATCAGATGCCACAACATCTATAAATCGTTGCGTTGCTTCTGGTGGAGTAGGAGGAGTTTCTGTTTCTGGTTGAGCTGGAGGAGGTGTTGGTTCGGTGCCAACATTTCCTAGGTCTCTATCGTTATCTTGGTCTGGATGAGTTTCAGGGTCTTGCACGCTTTGCTCAACAGGGGTTAAATTCACAGATACTGTTAAAGTTTCTGTAAGTCCGCCACGTGTTACATCAATAGTGAAAGTTCCGTCTATCGCAGGCTGGTTAAATGCCGGCCTTGCACCACTTACAACAACACTAGAACCAACAATTTGAACATTTAAACCGCTTGGCAAATCATGAGTAAGCGTAATTGCACCAGTTGCTGTGCCTAAAACGTTTGAGATTGCAGTTAAATTATTGTCATTTATGCTTATATTTGCAGGATTAAGCGTTAATGAAGGGTTTGATATTAATTGAATTTCGTTACGGTCGCGAACTCTAATACGGCTACCTGTGCCATAAGCAAGTTCACCTATAGAAACAAGCCCAATAACGCTAACTGTTACACCATCGCTAACAAAGCTAAGATCAACACCAGGAGTAATATAATCACGCATATAAACTGGGATAGAAACGCCATTTTGTGTTATTGTAAACTGTAATACTGTATCGTTTGTACCCGGCTGCATAATAACGTCTGAAACAACACCAGAAACACTCGCAAGCCAACCTGTATTTAGTGGATTGTTTGCTTCAGCAACAGTCATATCAAGAGGAGAAACAATTGTAACGCTCGTATCAATTATAGAGAAGCTACCACCAAGATGAACAGTTAATTGTGTTTCACCTTGATACTGGGAAACAAAACCATGTGCACGAACTTTGTTACCAACTTGAAGTCCCGCTGCATTGCCTTCTGTAACTTCGAATAAGTTAATTCCACCAGTTGAGTCTTGGATATAGATAGAATTCATAAATCCTCTATTTTCAGAGCTTCCAGAACCAACAATTTGAAGGCCAGTAGTTACAATGCCTTCTATTGTAACCCATTCACCTTGTGGTGCTGCTAAAACATCTACAATATCTGTGATAACAACAGGAGGAGCGAGGCTTCTAAAGATGTTATCAGAAATTGTAAAGTTTGCATTTGGAAGCTGGCCATAGAAGTCAAGCTCTGCCTGAACATCAAAATTACTAAAGAAGTTTGATGCGAAAACTAAAACCGTTCCATCGCCAACTTGTTGAGATGCTGCCATTAAATGCTGCCCATCATCTCTTCCTCCAGCAGCAGGGCGCTCACCTGCACCAGTTCCTTGAGGAGGAGCAGGCAATAAACCTAAATCAGGATGCTCATAGCGAGGGAAGTTAGCACCCGGTGTTGGGAATTTTATGCGCCCACTACCTTGGTTTGTGTTAGAATCCACAGTGTGAGAAGCAGGATGTGCTAAAACCATAACATCAACGCCAAAGTCTGCATACAAATCTACTGCACCACGAACAACATTAGCATCAACCCCTGCTTGGTCTGTAATTTCAACTGTAGCGTCATCAACAACATATAAAACACCTGTTGAGAAATTACGATAAAGCTGACCATTGCCGCCCAAATCGTCTTCATAAGGCACAATACCTTGCATAAACGGATTATTTAAGTTGAAATTGTTTCTAAAACGAAGTAAATGCTGGTGAGCCGCTGCCGTTTCTCTAAATCCAACAGGAGCATCATGAGAAGAATCGCCCACACGTATGTTAGACTCCATTGCCGCCAAAATTCTGTTAAGCTGGAACGATGCCGCTCCTTCTACACCAGAAATTCTGCCACCTGAGTCATTAAAATTGCCAAAGCCTGCAATTGCAACCGTTCCACCACGTTGTGCAAAGTCTGCAACTGCATCAACAACAGCTTGCGAGAAACTTCTATGTTCGCCTCTTGATGGGTCATTTATAATATTGTTATGTCTTCCTGGAGAAGAAATTAAAAGCATTGCAAAACGAGGATTGTTTGCTGCATTTAAAATATCTTGCTCTGTGCGAAGAACTTCAGTTATAAGATTATGTGTTGACGCAACACGAGCAAAGTTTGAGAAAGAATCTCTGTAGTTTCCATCTACATACTCGTTAAAATGTGCAGCATCGATGCCGATAAATCTAACCGTGTCTATATCTCTAACTGTTATGTCTAGAAATCCGTCAAACGTTCTGTAAGTTCCCGAAACTTCCATAATTGCACGAACCATAATACGATCAATACCAGGGTTTTGTGGCGTGTAAGTGAAAGGAAGCACAACAGACGAAGTAGGATTTATCATCATATCATGTACAACAGTGTCTATAACAACATCGTTCACGATATATTGCAAACTAACAAGCTTAACAGGATCGCTTTCGTCGTTAAACAGGCGAGTGTTTAGAGTTAAAGCCTCGGTTGTAACTGGCATAAACGTATCAGTAGAAACATCAGTAATGCCAACAATCGGTGCTCTGCCTATCCAAACAGGAGCAGTTACACCAACTCTTTGCTGACCACGGCTGTTTTCTGCAACAACCCAAAGGTAGTAGTAACCTGGTTGTGGGTCGTTCATAGTTACGTTATACTGTGCTGTTTCGCCAACAGGCGTGTTAAAGTTTTGTACATGACGCTCAACGCCACCGTTTGTTATTAAAGATATTCTTCTAATCGTGTACGTATCACGTTCGCGTGAAGTCGAACCATCGTTTCTCGGAATTTCAGGAATATAAACACTTGCCGAGAACTCCGCAACCGAAGGCACGTTATGGATAATAGAACCCATTGGCTGGTTATTTACCGAGAATCTGATTTCCATATCTCTAATTTCAGTTGAGTAAACTGCTCTATCACGGAAAGCTTGCCACATGCCTTCAAACGAGAAGTCGTTTGTATACATTGCAACACGACCTTCATTAGCCCATCCAAAACGCCCTCTGTGATTGTCTTGTGAGCTAACAGGAGCTAAAAGCCAGCCACGGTCAAGAGCCATTGTAAACTGCTCGTAAGCTGGGAAAAAGCCTCCAGCACCAACAGCACCTTCGCCATTTGTAACCTCTATAAGAGGGATGCGAAGAGCAACTTCAGGGTCAAAATGTGCAAAATTATTGAAATTTCCGAATGTTGTGCCTGGATGGTTAAACATTGAAATAGATTCAGGAGTATTACGTAAAAGGTCGTAATAACGTTGAAGCCTTAAATCATGATTTGCATTGTTTAAGAACGTGTTTTGACGGCCAACCCAGCCAGTTGTGTTAAATGTGTTGATATGCCCAGGTCCACCAGACCATGTAAACTCAAACGCATTAATCCCTAAGAAACTAGGAGTTGTAGCATCTTGAGCTGCTTGGTTTCCTCTTTCCCATTGAGGGCTTCCAAATCTTTGGTATTCTCTAAGGTTAAATACATCAGGGCCATCAGCATTTGTAGCTCTTGTGCCACTATTTCCTGAAACAAAACCAGCATCGAACCAATTCGAGTGATCTGTCAGTGCAAAAAAGTCAAGTTGTGCTACATCTCTCGCCTCAGCAAAAGCTGCTTCTGGCGTGCCTTGCCCATCCGAAAGAGTAGAGTGGGCATGTAACTGACCAAAGAAAATTTGCTCGCCGCCAACTACACGAAGTTCATAATCAAGCGTAATTGTGTTACTGTCGATAAAACCTGTAGCTCTTGCAACTGCTTCAATTCTAACAGGGAACATGTTTTCCGTTAGCACTATGCCGTTGTCATACAAAGCTTCAGTGTAAGTGTGTTCATTTCCTGCACCAACATTTCTTGTTAAATTGTAGAAAATATCAGCCACTTGCGTTGCAGTTTGTAATACAATTAAGGTATCTGGCCTAACTCTGCCTGATACATGGCTAGGCACAACATCTGCAACTTGTGCTTGAGTGTAGGTAAATGTGCGAGATGTCGTTGTTTCTAAATATCCGCCTCCGCCGTCAGGAAGAACAGAGTGTGCTTCTATTACAAACGATCCCGAAGGGAAAGAATCAACAAAAACATCAACCGAGTTTGAAGTTGAAGTTATCGACGAACCACCATTTACGCTGTAAACAATTCTAGCTTCTTCAGGGCTTGCCGAAAGCGTAACAGTTCCACCAAGTGCAACAGTCAAGCCACTTTCAGGGTTTGCCACAACTGGCGTTAAAAGCGGTGCTGGTGCGAGTTCTATATCTATCGCTGGGTCGATAAGTCTTAGTTGCACTTCCGAACGGCCAGCCCACCAGTGTACATTTGCACGGTTTATTGTTACCCAGTCGCCTGCTTGCAGCCCCGTAGGAAGTGGATTAACGATAAATGTGTTGCCATCAATCGTTAAAGCTAAATTATTATCAGGATTTCTAAGAGCAGAATTTCTAGTACCAGTTTGCACATTTTCGTGAAGCATTGCACGCTCAACAGAAACCATCATAGAGCTATATGGGCGGCTATCTCCGCTATTTGCAGTTAAATCTGCAAGCTGTACAGGAACTACTGCTGGAAGCGTAACATTTTCTGTAATTATTGTAACGCCGTGGCCTACGCCTGCCGTCATAATATTGTCAACGCCTTGGAAGCCGTTTGTTGCCGTAGGGCGTTGGCGAACGCCAGTAACCTCAACAAGATGCCCAACAAATGCCCTTGCACCATCAGGATCTGCAACATCTATTGGTGTATTTGCAGAAACTAAACGAATATGGATACCCGAAAGCTCACAAGTTCCATTAGGGTCTTGCAAAAAGAACGAGTTGTTGTTATTAGCCGCTGTTTCATAAATATTTGTTACAATCCCGCGAACAGTAACAACATCGCCGATAGGTGCAAGGCGTGCTTCTCTAACTGTCATAGCACCTGTTTGTTGGGTATAAGTAAATGTTCTAGTTGCACTATCATCTCCGCCGAAGCTTGCATAAGCCTCAATCGTTGCAGTACCTGAAACAAAGCTTGAAACGGTTATAGTTGCAGGGGTTGCAGCCGTTTGCCAAGAGCCATTATTAACCCTATAGTTAATTGTTGCACCTGCCGTTAAAGTTGAAAGTATAACAGTTCCACCAGTTTCAGGCAAAGTGCTGCCACTTGAAGGATTTGCCGTTACAGGGAAAACAGCAGGAACAGTTGTATCAACTTCTGCGTGAAGAAGCTGAACAGCAGAACGATTGTTTTGCCATCCAACAAAAGCTTCAACTGTGATGATTTGTTCATGTGCTAAACTATCAAGATTTCCACTAATTTCAGGACGAAGCTCGATACGTTCGCCGCCAGCTATAACAAAGTGTGATCGTCCTGGAGCTGCATCTTGATTGGCACTTGCAGCCAAGAAGCTTGCACGGTTATCATTATGTCCAAACTCAACAAACTCGAGTTTAACTCTCATACCAAGGAAGTCGCCTGCTACAAGGTCGTCAATAGTTGCAGGAACAGCAGGAAAGCTTGTTGGTCTATTGTTTCTATCAACAACTTCAATAGTTCCAACAGGGTTTGCATTCGGTCCAATTTGGATTTGGTTTCTGTAATGAGTTCCGCCACCCATAGGCGTTACAAGACCCGTAACCTCAACCCACTGTCCAACATAAGACGAAAGGTTGGAGTTTTGGCTCCAGACTAAAATACCATCATTCTTGCCTATTCCGTCTTGAATATAGATATTCGCATTGTCGTAATTAGTACCACCTAAATTCATTCCACGCCCAACAACTAAGCCTTGAACAGTAATAGTTTGTGACGTATTGTTTGGAAGCTTATGTGCTTCTGAAATTCTTTGGAATGTTGGCGTTGTGTCTGTTGTGTCGTTTGCAGTTATTTCTATGTTATTAATTTGATGAGTGCCACCAGCTGCAATTTGAGAAAGATTTACAGATGTGTTAGATGTTATAATCCATCTTATGTAAACAACCGCCTCATTTTCTGCACCAGCCGGAAGCCTTCTTGTGAAATTGTTATCAGGAAAGCCTATTGCAGGGTTTGCTCCAGCATTATTTGACAAAAAAAAGTCAGAAACTCCATGCCATGTAGTTCCATCTAAACTATACTCAAGCCTAAAATCTCTAGGACCTGTGTTTGTCGAACGCATTTGCCATTCTACATCAATCTCAGCAAGCCCTAGCGTTGAAATAGTTGTTTGCCACCATGCGTTGTTTGCCTGATTATTAAGGCCGCCATCGCTATTGCCACCAGCATTTCTAACATTGATAGCACTTGAAACGCCAGTTAAAACTCTTGGTTCTGCTTCGCCTTCAACAATAAACTCAAGAATAGCAGCACCTCCGCCATTTGAATTAATACCTCTGCCATCTGCCGTTAAAAAACCACCAGTGTTTATTGCGGCATTATTAGCAAAAGCCCATCTTGCGATTGCATTTTCCGAGTTAAGAGTAATAATATCGAACAATGGCTCATTTTCTTCCGCCGCTGCACGAATTGCCTCCACCTCTTCAGGCGAAATAATGTTATCTAAACCATAAACAAGATCGGTAAGGTCTAAAACATCGTCCTCACCATCTAAATTAATGGTATACTCTAGTTCTTGTGTTTCTATAGTGTTTGCAAACACTGTAGTTAATGCAGAACCTTGCAAAAACAGCACAAGCGAAAGCACTAAACACAAAATCTTGCTGATAAAACGTTTTGTTTTACCCATTTTAAAAATCTCCTTTCAGGAAAAGTAATTTGTGGTGAAAAGTCACCATTATTTTTTATTAAATTTAGTGGCCATAAAAGCTGCAAAAATAGCTGTTATAGGTACAGTTACTACAAGTGCAAAACTGGCAGAAATACCTTGAACAATTTCAAGTGCCAGTAAATTCAAATTAATTAACTGAATGTAAGGAAAGCGGTATAAAGCAATTATTACCATAACGGTAACAGAACTGCCCGCAAATGCTAGTATCAGTGTGTTAGACATTGTTCCCATTATATCTCGCCCAATGTTCATCCCACGGCTATAAAGTTGTTTTAAACCGATAGTTTTATCCACATCTTTTATCTCGAATATAACAGAAGAAATACTCATCGCAATATCAATAACCGCACCTAATGATGATATTATGATGCCTGCAAACAAAAGCTCTGGCACACGAATTATCGCACCACCTTGCATGTGAAAGAAAACTTCTTCGGCGTGTTCTAACTGCATTCCAGAAACGTGTGCAAAACGCCCTGCAATAACACTTATAACACCAGCAATTAAAACACCAAAAAGTGTACCAGCCACTGCGGAAACACCCTTCGGCGAAACATCGCTAACAACAAAAATTGAAAATAGCGTTGTGAGTGCCGCAGTTATAATTGCTGCTAAAACTGGGCTAAACCCATTGATAATTAACGGTATCATAAAAAATACAACAACCGTGATTGTGAAAAGCAACGATAAAACGGAAAACAGCCCTTTTTTGCGACCAATAACAATTAAAACCAGCAAAAAAAGTCCAACAAACACATACAAAAACGTTGCACGAGAATGCCCTTGAACGCCAACATATGCGATGCTACCGTCACTATTTTCACGCACCTGCACTAAAAGTTCCATTCCTTCTTGCGAAACCACATTAAAATGGCGGCTAACCGTACTTTCAAAACGCACACGTCTGCCTGTATGATTGCCTGTTAGAATTTCAACTTCAACAATTTGGCGCCCGATTTGCATATTTGCAACATGTGGGTCTTCAGATAATAGGCTATCATCCACAGATAGAACTCTAGCACGCTGGATTGTTAAGAACGGGTCATATTCTCTCGAAAAAAAGCCTGATGTTAAAATAAGCACCACGCACAACACAAATCCCGCCAAAATAACCCATGTTCTTTTGGTAAGTATGGCTTTTAGTTTTATCATTTTTAGCTTGCCACCTTTTTAAAATTATGCAGGGGCGAACTTGCGTTCGCCCATAATAACAAAATAATTAGTTTACTTGTAAAAATGCACCATAAACCCAGCCAGTTAAAGTGCCGGTTGTAACTCTATGCCAAACATGCGTTGTGCCAACAGATTCTAAAACTTCTACAACTGTGCCTGCACGTAAATGCCCAACAACCGAAGATTCTGTCGCACCAGCAGCACGAACATTAAGAACATAGCAGTTTACAACAGTGCCCGTTCCAGCTGGTAGTGGAGTTGGCCTTGTTGTAGGTGCTTCTGTTGAAGTTGCAATATTGATAATTCTGCCTTCAACTCTAGCATCTTCAATATTATGAATTGCCATATGTGCTATAAGAATTTCGTCAAAAGTACCGCCTTCTGCAAGAACAGGAAGATCCATAAAAGCTTCATAACCATCGCCACCAGATGCCATAAAGTCATTAGTAACAAGGCTAAATGTAGTTTCGTTATCTGTTCTTAAAAGCTCTTCGCCATTTAACGTTACACTAAGTACACGCTCGCCTTCAGGAAGATTTTGGTCAAATACAAATGAGAATCCAGATATTTGAGGAAATCTGCCATTACCAGGCATGTTAGAAACTCCGTTTTCAAGTGCTTCAAATAGTGCAGCAGGAGTTATTTCAACAACAACCGCATAGTTGAAGAATGGGAGTATTGCAATAATATCGCCTCTTGTAACATCACCTGCATTAAGATGCGTACGAATACCGCCACTGTTTAAAAGTGCAAGGTCTGCATTCATTGCAAGGCGAGAAGCATCCGCAATAAGGTTACCAAGCGGAACCTCAGAGCCTCTAAGTGTAGCACGATGCTCAGGGCTATCGCCATAAAGAGTTACAGGGCTTGTTGCAACAACTTCGTTAAGTGTTTCGCCAAGCTCTTCTTCCATTTCGCTAATTAAAGCCGAAACAGATGCCACAGGTTCAAAGTTTTCGATAGCAGTTTCTCTATCAATAACGCTTGCAGTTCTTGAAATAATTTCGCCATTAGAAACTTCTATTTCAACAACCCCAACAAATCTGCCATGGTCGCCAGCTTGTGCAACTAAAGTGTTTGAAATCATTTGTCCATTTTCTAAAAGAGTATGGCTATGCCCGTCTATTAAAACATCTATACCATCAACCTCTTCTGCAACACGAACGCCCCACGCATTTCCATCAACACCTAGATGAGTAATGGCAACGATAACGTCTACACCATGCTCTTGAAGCTGAGAAACTGAACGCCTTGCAGCAACTACAGGGTTAGAAAAATCAAGCCCTACAACACCAGAAGGATGTGTAACAAGCGGGGTTCCCGGATATGCTATGCCAAAAAAACCAACCCTAACACCATCCATCTCAATTATAGAATACTCTTCAAAAACAAAAGAGTCATCTGCCGAGTTAGTTAAGTTTGCTACAAGAATTTCAAAATTTGCTAAGGCTCTAAGCTCTAAAAGCCTAGAAATACCGTAGTTAAACTCATGATTACCAGGTGTTAAAAAGCTATAGCCTGCTGCATTCATAAGCCTCACAGCGTTTAGCCCTTGATTAAATGTTACAAACGGCAAGCCATGAATCATATCTCCTGCATCAACTAAAATAGAGTTTTCCGTTGCTGCATGAATTCCTGCAATTAAGTCAATACCAATCGCTGTGTTACTTGAAACAAGCCTTCCGTGCATATCATTTGTATGCAGGATAGTAATTGTTGCACTGTTTTCACCTTGTTCTGATGCAAAGGCAACCACTTGCGAAAACGGTGCTACCGCCATTAAAATAGCCATAGAAATAGCTGCAAAACATTTTTTTGTTCTTTTCATTTCTCCTCCTAAGATTTTGATACAAAGGGCTCATGCTAATTCCAACCAAATACTGAGGTTTTCGGAGAGAAGCCGCAACTGCACTTGTAGTTTGCTCTTGCAAACTGGCTAAGCCACTTTCGCACAGCGAAAGCACTTGGGCGGCGTTTTGACTGACGGGAAACCCAGATCATTTGTTGAGAATTAGTATCAATAGTAATTTCAAATAAAATATACTAAAACACCCCATAATATGTACCATAGTTTCTGTATACTTAAACTATACAAAATTTATGACAAATTTTCAAGTATTATTTTGTAAAATAAACGTAAAATTTATATAAAACTAGAATTTAACACAATAATACCGATCTGCGTTCTAAAAACGCAAATCGGTATTATATATCTATGTTTGAATTATTGAGCAGGTGGCACTAGTGTAACAGTGCTTGTTGCTGGATTCCATTCTACAGTAAATCCAACAGCTTCCGCAATAGCACGCACTGGTACATACAAGCGGCTATCAGCTGGGTCTACATATGCTGCATATGGAAAAGCTGTTGCTCCTTGCCCAGATAATATAGTGCGAGGTGCACCTCCCACGTGCATAGTTTCATTGCCAACTTGTATACGTATGTTGTGCCCTTGTGGGTCTATAACAAAAGTTGAAATATTTGCATGCCAGATGAAAAGATCTGGGTCATGTGGATCTGCTCCAAATAATATGGATAAAACAGCACGTGCAGGTAAAACAGAAACTCCATCTGAATTTATATGGAATCTCCCTAAATCTGAAGATATACTAAACGCAGCAGTGCCAACGAGTATAGAACCATCTGCACCCATACTTATAACTTGATTAACCAGCGGAGCACCAGGTGA